>Ga0209404_10002690_pt1 | contig 10803 bp, 7 predicted proteins | sample TroAtlMetagenome_2_FD_187447 | JGI IMG/M metagenome (GOLD analysis project Ga0209404, IMG submission 187447) | Marine eukaryotic phytoplankton communities from Atlantic Ocean - Tropical Atlantic ANT8 Metagenome (SPAdes) (version 2) | ecosystem: Environmental > Aquatic > Marine > Oceanic | place... | reverse complement strand
GTCAAGCAAAGGAAGACAGGTGCGCCTGCAAACTCTCAGCGGAACGATTTCGTTGACCGGAAGAGCTCGGTGCGTGGTGGTACAAACCCGGTAAATAAGAGGAGCACTTCGCTGCCTGGAGGTACAGAAGATGTAACTAGTCTGAAGCGTGCGGCCGTTGAGACCTTGGCGATTCCGCTTAAGATTTCGGCACCCTCGCTTAAGATTTCTTCAGAATGGAATCTCTGAACGCAAGGCATGGAATCACTTTGCCATCCTGCCCGAGTCTGACGAAAGCAGCAAAGTAGCACTTTGTGCACGCCTCCCAAAGGTGGCACCTGGGGAAAATATGTTTTCGTGGAGTGGTAAAAAATAAAAATTCCCATTGGATACCTTCTGGAACACTACTTTTTTGCTACTTTTGCTACTTCTTCGACGAGATCGGGGTACTGCAAAGCACACGGAGAGGACGAGGGGTGACCCTAAAAAAGAGAAGTAAGAGTAATAAAAATAAACTGTTTTTTTATTTGGGGTACCCCAACATGATAAAACCGCACATCGCGGCGAGCCGCGCGACGACTTCGGTCACATGTCCAGTCAGTGATTCTCGTAGTGTGATTCATCGTGTTTGACGTCGACGTTGATGTACCAATCACCTTCGTAGACCTTGGTGTCGGTGTACATCTGGTACGACGCATTCCGTTCTTCTTTGTAGATGCCTTTCTTTTGGCCCGGCGATGTAGTCGCTGGTCAGACCACCCCTCGGTCCGTTTCGTTGCCCACTTGTGATCCTCCACCCCGTAACACAAGCGACATTCTATACTAGGCTATTTACACCGAAGGCAACTTTGTGACAAGTGACACATTGCTCTCAGTCGATGTAAGCAGAAGACAAGCACCACGAATCGATTCTTAAAACCGCGACGAGCCTATTGTTTATTTATGTAAATTACTAAGCCACCGAAGGCGTAATCGGATCAAGATCTAAGCTACCCGTCGCGCTCTCAAGCATCACGGGGAACATACTTGGGCTGGTGGCTTCGAGAGTGGCTTCGAACGCCTTCACGCACACGGCATCGTCTGGCTTGCGAGCGCACATCTCCTTCATCGCTTGCAACTCACCGTTGCCGCGCGCCACGAGGACATTGTCAAACAGGATCAAGTTCGAGCCATCGACAAGTTCCTGGGCAACCATGCCAGAGATTGCAATCATGGCAAGACGGCCGTTGTTGAGTTCCTTCAGGCGAAGAGCATTGAGTTCTCTCTCACCATTGGTTTGAAAGATTCGTGGAGTGAGTGATTTGCCAAGGCCGAGTGGGTCGAAGTTTAAGTCCCCGGGCGCGTAGCCGTCCTTGAGTAAGAAGAGACTGTCCGGATTGGCTGTAGGGAGACCTGGGTCTTGCCAACCCTTTTGCAAGCGCACAGATTCTGCAATTGCGATGGTCATACCGATTGGCAACCAGAAAAGTGTCGGAACTTGCTGGAAGTGGTTCACTGCCGGACCGGAGACTTGGGCGTACAACAAAGGTGACGTTCCCTGGACTTGCTCGCCGACAAGGAACCCGACCGTGGCGAGCATGGACACGCGTCCGTGCATAAGCTCAGCCTCACGGTAGCGCTGCAAAGTCGAACCATCGACACCGTTGCAGAACCCGAGCACGTCGAATCCATTCGGAAATGGTGCGCAGGCCCCGACAAGTCCCATTGCGGCGGCTTCTTTGATGTTTGTGTACTTTTTACCCTTGTTGAACACGTTAGAGACCGTAGCATGGGCGGTGGGCTTGGCCGTCATAGTAACCATCGTGCGATGCTTGGTGCGTCGCACATGTTTGTTCCCAGTCGTGAAAAGAGTTTTTGTGGAAAGAACAAGCAGCATCTGTGCGCTAATGCATCGATTACTGATGCTTCGAGTTCTCCAGAGCAGTAGTGTGCGAGGCGTTTAAGTGTGCGTGGCGTTCAAGCGTTCGACGCGCGTGTTCGACGCGCGTGTTCGACGCGCGTGTTCGACGCACGTGTTCGACGCGCGTGTATTTAAATTAAAATTGAAAAAACTAAGGCTGAAACACAAGTATTAATACTTGTATTTCCGAAAAAAACGTGTTTTACAGTGGAATTTGGTCGCAACCTTTTCGCACATTCGCACGATACTCGACGCCCGCTCGGTATGTGATGCCTGCCGGTCGTCACTACAGTCACTACAGTCGGGTGCACTCAGTCTGTAAAAAAGTTTTGCAACTTTTGTGGTGTTCGCGATGGTCGCGACGGGTGAGAAAACCGTAGCACGCACGCCTTGGAGCCAGAGCGGTTCCAAAAGGCCTTCAACCTCTGAACGAAAGCTTGGGAGGGCAAGTTTCTCCAGCTGCTACGATGAGGCGATGAGGGGTGCTCGCTTTTCGATGAAGTTGCTTTTTTCAATTCGATTTTCAACTCCGAGGCTTCGAAAACAAGTCGCCTCCGACAAGACACGCGATGTTCGAAAGATCTTTTCACGGCGTTTCTAACGCGTTGTTGATATCCTGAAAAGACTCGTGGCGACGCTATGCGTGAACAAAGTTAAAAGTTGCAAAATATCCCCGTTTGTTCGAAAACACTAGTAATAGTACTAGACTTAAGTCACATACTGTACGCTCTTCGAATAAAAGCCAGTTACACTACTGTGACTTATGGCGCGCTCCATTCGGATATTCAGACTTGAAAGAACCTCCGCGTGATGTCGAGGGGCTGCATGTTCACTTCGTCTCACCCTTTAACGGCATATCTCCCTTTTGCGCTGCTTTTGCGACGTTGCGAAGCTCTTCGCACCCATCCTTCAGATTTGAATAGGCGAACATACCACTACCAGCGATGAAACAGTTAGCACCGGCTTCAGCGCAAGCTGCAATTGTCCAGTCAGCCTTGATGCCTCCGTCGACTTCAATGTCTACATCAAGGCCACGTTCGACGATGATGGAACGTAACTCTCGGATTTTATTTATCATCGTCGGTATATAAACCTGACCACCGAATCCTGGATTGACTGTCATAATAAGCACATGATCGACCATGTCCAGGACATTTAACACCATAGAAACTGGCGTGTGTGGGTTGAGAGCGACTGAAGGGCTCCCACCAGCAGCTCGAATCCTACCCAGAACTCGATGAAGATGATCGCAGGCTTCAACGTGGATTATCACCACTCCAGGCTCGCCGTTCGGGCCCTTGGTCGCTTCTACGTAGTCCTCTAGCATCGTCTCACTGGCATACTGGGATACCATGAGTTGCGTCTCGAAGGGAGTGTTACAGTATTTGCGACAAGCGGCAATCATTTCAGGGCCAAAAGTGAGATTAGGTACGAAGTTACCATCCATGACGTCAAACTGGATGCGATCGACACCTGCAGCCTCTAGATCTTTAACTGCTTGACCCATATTAGCCCAGTCCGCTGGAAGCACACTCGGTATGATCTGAACCGGGCGCGATTCTATTGACTTTGACGTAGGCGAATCCCTTACGCGCACGAGCGTCCGCCGCGCGCAGTCTTGCCTACATGGAGTTCTTCGAGAAGTCGTAAATTTGCGATGGATAGGCTCGGTTTGCGCCATCGAAGTCATGGTCGTTGTCCAGTTCCGAAGAGGAAGTTGCGGGAATTGAGGTTCGTCAGCACGTGTGCGTCACGCGCAGCTTTTCGACACGAACCTAGATATTTGTATATGTCATATTGCATCAAGTGCTCATATTTTACATCAAAAACTGCAAAAGTATAAACCATTCATCTTCTGAATCAAAATCATGCTTCCTCTATTTGTCGAGTCAAAAAGAAGCATCGCGACCTGTATGCCCTCATAAAGTATAACACAGTGACGCGCGATATCATACGATATGCTTTCGACTACATCCGCTCAACGGTTAACTAACACGGGCAACGCATTACTTACTCGTGTAAACCGACGCATGAGTGGGTACTGCAGCCGCATTCACCGTATTGGTAAATCGGTTTGTGTAAACCAACAAGATAGCCTCGTGCCAAATATCTATGCATCGCCCGCGCGAAAGAAATGTGAGTCGCTTTCTCAAAGTATAGAAGCCCTCATAAAAGCTGGATTCGATCGGGCTGTGTTGTGCATAGCGGATGGTGTGCTCGATCAAAAAATGTTAGTGACGCCTGACTTGCTGCCCGGTGCAGATTTACAATTACAAGAACTTGCGCAGTTGCCCATTAAGTTGGAAGCACACTTGTTTCTGGAAAAGATTGGGCCTGGGGACTTAAAAACATACACTGCTGCTGGTGTCCACACTGTGACCCTGCATATTGAGTCATTCTGGTTACAAGGTAACTGGGGTAGAGTGGACTACGATTGTCTGTTTGAGTGTGTGGATGCTATTGTAGACACAGGTAGCCATGTCGGTCTTGCCGTGTACCCGACGACCCCTGTAAAGGATGTAGTACGAGACCTGATTGAATCAGGTTGGCTTGAAAAAATTTCACAAATTACAGTGATTATGGGTGAACTAGTCTTAGCGTCAACGAGGCAGCAATGGCGTTACGTGCCCAAGATGGAACGTAAGGTTGCTGAGCTGCAGCAGTTGCTTAAGAGCTCAGTCAATAACAACTTAGAAATCGTCGTTATGGGCAATTTCAACACTTTCACCTTAACACTAGCAGCGCGCTTACCTGCCGACTCTATTTCAATCACGGATCTTTTCAAATACAGATTTGTGGATGATGGTTATGTAGGACCTGGTGGGGCATATGATATCAAAGCGGCTGGTATTTCGAGGAGCGCGACTTTGTACGCCCCTTCAGACTTGAATGTACTAGAGGCAGTATACTTCGACGCGAAACATCGTTCTTTTGCCGCTCGAAATATTGGCAATTATCTTGAACGCGAGATGAAAAATCTATATTGAAAGCAAACAGTATTGGTAGCATCTGTGTTCTATGTAATCAAACCTTAACTAGTTTTAGCCGCGCTTGACACTCCACGAAAGGACCCTTTATTCGGAAGGGTATCTCAACTTAATTGCCAAGTATTACAAATGCTTATAAGCGTGAAACTAATGGGCTGGGCTTCATTTGGTGAATAAAGAACGAACAACACCGTTCACAGCCGATTCGTGAAGCCAAGTTGAGGTTTTATCCAGAATCAGTTTTTACAAAGACCTTTAAATACACGCAGTGGCTATGCTCGATGGTATCTTTGAGAGAGAATTTTAGCTTAGGCGTTACGAAAAGTCATGTCAGATCGAAGAGAGTGTAACTTTCGAGAACACAAAATCATGTACGGGATCTCGACGTTATATTGTGCACAGAGAGGGATGATTGAATTTTATGTAAACGGTGAGCAAATGCGAGGAGAACGCAAGAAAACAAACCGCAAGACTGAGCTTGATTGATTTTGAACTATTATGGTACAAAACTTATTTGTGTGGGCTTCGAGTATACATGCGAGGATCTCGCTTGGCGAGTATTTAGTGCAAACAGCATACAAACACACTGAAAAGTTTAATAGTGCACGAAATTCCAGCTAGAAACGGCCACTATGCCAAACATGACAGCTTTGGCCAACCTTTGTGTGTTGACGCTCCTTGAAAGTGTGCCATATGTACGTGCTCGTGTCGTATGCCTTCTATGGCCTTGGATTTTCTGAAGCAACCTATCATCCGTGTAGTGACATTGTGTGCCCAAGTTCAGCTTTCTCCTGCTTTTGGTACATGGTGTTAGACAACTAGCCATAGAGCATTTATCACGCAGTCTTGGCGTTGAAGTCGATATCGAGGAGTGATCATGTCTGCGCACGTGATTTTGCCACTCGTTGGAATATTTAGTGAGGGCTGGATCCTCTTTGATGCCGTGAGTTTCGAGTAACTGCTGATATGCAAACTTCGTGCTTTGAAAAGCCAAGAAGTACTGGAGCTTCGTCTTTTCAGAGTTCTCGGGTCGCAGAATCTCAGCATGCGACAAAAAAGCTCGCCTGATTTCATCGAAGCTCGCACGCGTGCCGACGCCAAGTATGGCGCGCGCATCACTGCGCATCGTCGCTCAACGTCGTTTAATGCGGGCTTGCATACCAACGGGGTAATTGGGCAATGTCTCATCTGGTAAACAGCTAATCGCTCAATAAATTTTTATTGAGCGATTACCTGTTTACGAATATAAATATATTCCGAATATAAATATATTCGGAAACGTTATACTAATACTGGAATCACAATATTGATTTGGGTATTTATTCATTTCTGCATACAGCTGTTGGCGCGTGTGCGTCTCGAGTCGAACACGTGCCACGTGTTCGTTCGCTGTAGTGAGCACACAGCGTGCTTCGCGGTGATTCGAGCGCAGCCTGTGTCGACGCTGGCGAGATCTAGTAATTTGAGCACCACGGTACAACCGAAGTTGGCGTCACTACGCCTTTCTCCTCGTCAAATAACGTATAGACGCGTTGCACGATGGCCCTTCGCTGTGCTCAGCGTGTATGGCCAGGAGGCAACGGACGCATCCTAGCGGATGCGCTCTGTACAAGTGAAATGACTCTGCCATACTTTCAGCTTATGCTGCGCTCGCACGCGAATTCCGCGCGAAAGGCCTGCAAAGTTAGCAGAGAGTGCTTGGCTTCTGAAGCTCCAGTCGAGCAAACGCACGGGCGAAGTGAAGATATGGCTTCCGCTGCAGCGAAGGTGAACGCTGCTAAGTCCACTTGGCAGCACATGATGAGTAATATAGTCTACTCACTTCGTCCGATCGCTGCTATGCTGAAACCAGTGGTGATGCCCATACTTGACGCACCCTCAAAGAAGCGAGTCAGAGAAGCAGTGAACATCTATGATCTAAGAGAAGCCGCTCAGAAGCGCGCACATGCAATGGTATTTGGATATCTTGATTCCGGTGCCGATGCTGAACGGGCGCTTCGACGTTCTCAAGAGGCTTTCAACGACGTACAACTACGCCACGCAGTCCTACACGGTGTTGGAAACGGTGATATCAACCTTGAAACGAAGATTCTCGGATTTGACACACGAATGCCGTATTTTCTGACATCCTGTGCAGGTCAGCGTATGTTTCATGCAGACGGTGAAATCGCGAGTGCAAAAGCGGCGAAAAAGCACGGTCTTGGTATGGCACTGTCACAACTGACGACGAGTACCTTTGAAGAAGTGCGTGAGGCACACCCAGATGGGGCGAAGGCACTACAACTTTATGTTTGGCGTGACAGGGTTTTATTGAAGGAGGTTCTTGATCGCGCTAAGAACGCAGGCTTCACGTCTCTCGTTCTAACAGCTGACTTTTCATGGGTTGGAAATCGTGAGCGGGATACAAGAACAGGTTTCACAGTTCCCCCTACTTACTCAATGCGACAATGCATCGATGCGGTGAAGGCACCAGCGTGGACTTATGACTTCATGTCCCGTGTCCCGTATGGCTACAAGGCGGTACCAGACGCAGATTTTCCCGCTGAATCACTGGTTGATTTCATTGCGGCACAAATGAAACCCGAGTTTGACTGGAAAGATGCAGAATGGCTTTGCCAAGAGTGGGGAGATGTTGGTCCAGTGGCGCTTAAAGGGGTTGCTTCAGCAAAGGACGCGACACGTGCGTTGGAAACTGGATTCGATACAATTTGGGTGTCTAATCATGGTGGTAGGCAGCTGGAAGATTCGATTGCAACATTCGACGTACTGCCTGAGGTGCGTGAAGCTGTGGGTGACGACATCGAAGTCATTCTTGATGGTGGTGTAAGACGTGGCTTAGACATTGTAAAAGCCCTCGCTCGAGGGGCTGACTCTGTTGCAATCGGTAGAGCTTATTTATTTGGTCTGGCTGCAGGGGGATTTGATGGGGTCGACAAGGCTTTGACGTTGCTGTCTCGCGATGTCCATCTTGCCATGGGCTTGTTGGGCTGCCGCTCAGTGGCAGAGCTCAAGCAAAAGGCACCAGATTTGCTTGTGATGAGCGACCGACTTGGTCATCGGAATTAGGCCCATACGGCGAATATTTTGCCACTATGACAAATCTGGACAACGACGATGGGTTGGTCCTGTTGTAGACAGCGATGTTTCAAGATGCCAGCAAACGAAGCCGATGGGACATGGCTCAAGTGCTCGAGCGACCTCATAGATCACTGCAGTAATTACCGAAGGTCACGGCGTCTTTATTCTGTTTATATTTTCCCAGCTTCAGTTTGCTACCTTGATCAAAGTTTGAGCAAGTTGTTCTCCCACCCCTTGCTTTCAGACATTCCATTCTGAAGAAATCTTGAGCGAGGGTGCCGAAATGTTAACGTCTCAACGGTCGTACGCTTTAGGCTAGTTACATCTTCTGTACCCGAAGGCGGTGAAGTGCACTCCTGTGTGTCAGATTTTTTCCACCACACACTGACGCATTCCAGTCGACGAACTCCTGCTAAGACTAACTCGTTCTGCTAAGGTACACTTGTCTTCCTATGCCCACCACTGATTTTTTAGCCATTGCCCCAAATTTGAATTGCGCAGTCAGCTCAGTAATATTGTATCGAGACCCGAGATGCTAGATGCATAGCAGGCTGCACCCGTGAAAGCACCCGTGGAAGCCATGATGCGACTCACGATGCTGGTGCGATTTTCTCGAGTGCCTGTTATTCTCTCGTCCGCGTGATGTCAACGCATCGAAGCCACAGACGTTCGACGGCTCACTTAACGTAAGTTGAAATTAAAACTATCGCTTGTTTGATTTAGCTTTCTTATTTATTCGCTGCGAACAGCATACCGACGTTGCACTGGCGTTTCTCACAAGAGAAAACTCAATCCAAGTATATGCACTAAAACAACAAACAAAGAGAGAGGCGTTGCTCCCGAAATACCAGAGTCATGTTGAGGAGTACGAGGGTGTTACGGGGCCATCCACGGGCTCTTCGACTGAATCGACTATCACCGCGGCGACAAGTGGTGACGGTGACGACGCTCTAGCATGCGCACTCGGGACACCGAATTAGGGCTATGTACGGCTATATATATCTGCATATGCATATTGGTCTGTGTATCGACGAACTCGAAGAGCGCCTCAACGAACGCGTGCGTGAGTGGAGGCGGTGGAATTGAAGACTTCTTGAATTTATTGCAGTTTGAGTCAGATCTAAACCATGGGTATGGGTTCTTGATTTTTGGGCGTTCACACGACGCCTTTGGGCGCCGATGAGGGTTTCATGTTCACATTTATCCTAGTACGGGCTACACAGGACATCGAGCCCGATTTATCGGTGCGCTCTCTCCGAAGGACTGTGTATCACTGTTTCCAGACATGAGATGCCAGCGCTAATCTGGTTAAAGAGCTCGTCGATATATTGATGTCTATTCGACGACAGCTTCCAAATAAGCGATCCTTGTTGAACTCATCTTTTCTGCAAACTATTCGATGTCGCATTCAAATACAGTCACCATTCGCCATCTGTCTTTCGAGGTGATGCACGATGTTCCGAGCTGCAAATGAACGATGGATAGCATCAGAGTACACGGCTTTCGTGCTACCTTGATCTGTGCGGCCGTACAATGGCATCTCTATCAGTTTGCTAGCTTTTCGGGAGTCACTCATACTGGTGAGATCAGTCCAGTCATCGTCAACAAATTTGTACCGCTCAATATCTGTAATGACAATAGAGTCGACACCAGTTCGAGCCACAAAACTAATAGAAAATGTATCGAATGCACCGATACCTACGATTTCAATGAAGTTTGACTCGAGAGAACTCAACAGCTGTCGCAACTCTGTAACCTTCCGTTCCATTGCTGGCATGTATCGCCACTGCCGCATGGTTGATGATAATGAATCGACGTTAGGAACATGGTCTAGTGGCATCCTCCCCGCCTGTAATTGCCCGACTTGCCTCGCCATCTGCGCGCTAAATGGGTTCTCGCAAGTTGTACCTCCCATGAAAATGGTGAAATGAGAAACATATTGAAGATAGCCTTTCTCGTGCAAAAACTCCGCAACACAATTCACTGGAGTACTAGGATAGACCGCGATGCCAATTCTGCCGCCGGCAGCACTGGCAGTGCGTATGCACTCGAGAAAGATGTCAACATCGATGATCCCCCAGCCTTCTTCTGTCCAAAACGACTCGAGTTGCAACGTTACGCTGCGAAAGTAAGCGAAATAAGCCTCTACATCTTTCGCACTGACACTGCGCATACACACGTGCGCTTCCAGGCTAAGCGGTGCTTCTTTGAACACGTTTAGACTTGATCTATCGTGGTAAAATTCAGGCGTCGCCGGAATTTCATCACCCAATAGACCGTCGGAGATGTAAACAACGCCCCGCTTGAAGCCTGCTTGTGCGAGCTCACGTAGGCCTTCGAGTACGGGTGCACCTATCGGAGGTATTGCGTGAAAATTTGGCACACCTTTACTCAGTATGCATCCAGAAATGTCCGGAACTGACGTCGAGCGTGCACGTGTACGATTCGATTTCACGGGGGAAGGTCGGTGTCGGGTGTTCCAATCGCTCGTCCTGTTATGGATAGCTCCATATGTATTTCCTCGCGCACCCACGCGATCGTGCTGCCCGCCTACGGACGCATGTGTTGAAGAAAAACGACTCGTTGTAGTGAGAGTGAACATCTTTTATATTGATCTTCGTCAAGTACATATGCGTCAAAGTCTTTTGACATCCGTCACTTCACAGGACAACTTGATGGCAAATCGACGTCTCAAAAAGGAAGAGACAGCGAGAGGGTGAAAGACCGAACTGTCGCTCAATATGTGCCTATTTACAATTACAAATACGGTAGTTTCACCAAGTTTCATTTCAGCGTTTCATTGGCGCGTGTCGGACACGAACCCAACCCCGCGCTTAGATTACTGTACTCTAAGACAGG
>Ga0209404_10002688_pt1 | contig 10804 bp, 8 predicted proteins | sample TroAtlMetagenome_2_FD_187447 | JGI IMG/M metagenome (GOLD analysis project Ga0209404, IMG submission 187447) | Marine eukaryotic phytoplankton communities from Atlantic Ocean - Tropical Atlantic ANT8 Metagenome (SPAdes) (version 2) | ecosystem: Environmental > Aquatic > Marine > Oceanic | place... | reverse complement strand
TCATAGGCCCTTTCAATCAGTCTTAATTATACTTTGAGGCACTTCATTTGTCGAACCTATTAATTATTTCCCGTGCCTTTATGGTATGCAGTTTTTAAGCTACTCTGAGTCTTCATACTCTATCAGAGTATTGCGTGGTCTGTATTCTGCCTCTATCTTTTAACTAGCCGTATTTTATTGATGAAAACTACAATTATCCTTCTGGTTGGACTAAGCTTGAATCTAGTTCTTGAAACCCATGCTCAGCTACTTGATGGCAAGCCGACCGAGACTCGTGTGACGCACGGGCCAATGCTCGGACGACCCGCTTCCGATTCCATGAGCCTGTGGGTTCGCACCGAACGGCCAGGCAAAGTGAGGGTTCTTTACGGTACCAACAAAAGGATATTTACGCATGAAGCATCAGTAGAGACGACCGATATTTCTCGTGATAACACAGCCATTATTACGATCGATAAGCTTAAACCCAATACGCGTTATTACTACCGTATTGCTGATCACCAGTTGGAAGGTTCTTTCCGGACCATGCCCAGCGCAGTTGACTTCAAGAATCCGAAAGGTAACCCTCAGGGGCTCTTTAATTTTAAATTCGAATTTGCCTGTGGAAATAACCAAGGTGGTGGAGGTGATGGAGCAGGCCCAACTGTGCCTGTTTTTGAAACGTTGAATACCAAAGTGCGTGATAACATTAATTTCGCTATTCTCAATGGTGATTGGCTCTATGAACAGCGCCGCGATTATCCTCCAAAAGATTGGCTGCGCCAGGTTGGTCTCGACACAATGCTAGAGGCACCACGCATTGTTCAAAAGGCGCCGACGCTGGTCGGCGTGTGGGAAAATTATAAGACCTACCTTGCTCGCGGTCGCAACTTGAGTGAATGGCATCGTCATGTGCCCTCCTTCTACACTGCAGATGACCACGAACTGATAAATGACATTTATGGGGCAGGTGAAGCGGGCTATGTTAACCGTCGTGCGGTTTTTAGGGACATTGCCACTAAAGCGTGGTTCGACTACCTCGCATGGGCCAATCCCGTGCAACATAATACGTCCCCTTGGTTCGGTACCGGCACGTTCAAGAAGGGTAGTGATATTATTGAGGATCCGGAGGCGGATTTTACGAAGCTGAACTTTAAGCAAATGGGAAACCTTCATGTGCACTGGGGAACTCCTACGGCCGGTGTTCCTGAGGCCAAGTTTGATAGTGAACCGGGCGATCCGAATTCAGCAGTGTATGATATAATAGAGATACTCAGCCCCTCAAAAGTGCGCGTCTACCCCCCGGCTAAAGCTGATGGGAATGCGAGCTATTCAATTGGCCGTCGCTGCTACGGCAAGTTCACTGTATCTAATTGTGATTTCTTCCTCCTCGATACTCGTTCACATCGCAACCTTCATAATGTAGACAAACCGGCTAACCCCAAAGCCACGATGTTAGGCAAGCAACAGCTGAAATGGCTTAAGGACGGTATCAGCAAGAGTGAGGCTGATTTTATTTTTATAGTTTCTTCAGTAAACTTCATGGTGCCACACGTGGGCAGTGGAGGAGGAGATGACAAGCAGCTTACCATTAAGAAGGATGATGCATGGACGGTATTTTTGAAGGAACGTGAGGAACTTATCGATTTTTGGGACAAACTCGATAAGGGAGTCTTTGTGCTCACCGGTGATCTGCACAACAGCTTCGCTATTAAAATTACTGATAACGTCTATGAATTTGCAAGTGGCCCGCACAACTCCATTAATCATGCGCCTATGAAGGATGAAGGCGGACGACCAATTAACGGTAGATTCAAGTACGGTCCACGCGCCTGCGATATCCGCTGGAGCAGCTATGCGATGGTGGACATCCCAAGAGCTAATCGTACCTTCCCTCATTACTGCGTGGTCCAAGTCAATAACGTCTTTAATAATCCTGTAGAGAGGAATGGGGAGCGCTGGTTTGCCTTCCCGCATCCGCAGGTAATTTTCCAGTTCCACGATGCTTACACAGGCGCCTTACGCTATTCTGAAACGTTCGTTCTTGGGATGAACTAATTGAGTAACGAAGCAGAGTATCAAGTCCCTTATCAAACTTCTTTCAAAACCGCTGACGTTATTGTTTAGGGTTTAACTCCTGGTGGTTTTTGCTCCGCTTTTGCGGTCTCGTGATTCAACTCGCCGAGTGTCAACGTAAACGCCTTCAGTTCCTTGCCCGTGTGATTGATTGCTCGGAAGGTCACCGTTGGATCGGTTGCGGTGGTATCAAAGTCCAACTGTCCCCAAAAGCGTTCATTTCTTCCTGAATAAGACCAGAGCGCCTCTTTTCGTGAACCATGACTATGCATGTTGGTTAATTTGGCGCTAAGGAATTCGTACAACGGGTAACCATTCGGTCTTTCGGTCTTCCAGATATCAGTACGATGCCGATCGCCAGAGATCAGAATCACGCCACTGATCTTCTCGCTATCAATCCAATCGAATATCTCATCACGCTCTTTCTGAAACGGCGACTTTGGGCCAGCCCACGAATCACCGCCCCCCTTATCAGCGTCAGCATGCCACATTGTCCCAGAGGCTAGCACCTTAAACGTGGCCGTTGACTTCTTGAGTGAGTCGAGCAGCCACTTTTTTTGCACCGGACCTAGCATCGTGAAGGGTTTGTCCGCCTCCTGGTGCTTCGCGCTCTTCGGGCCATGACGATAAAAACGACCATCCGTCATGAACACCTCCACATCTCCAACCCGAAAGTTGTGATACGTCCCCGGTGCATTAGGCTCGATGCCATAGAATGGGTTGTTCCAGTTTTGTTGGAAGACCTTAAGGTTCGGGCGCTTCCAGCTTGAGTCCAACCCGTAACTTCCTTCCGAGTCGTTCGCCCCCATGTCATGGTCATCCCACACGGCATAGATGGCTGTGCTCGCAATCAGCTCGCGATACTCCTGACGCAACATACGACGATAGTAGTGCAAGCGTTGCACATTTTGATGTTTCGTTTGGTCGATGTAGACGTTGTCGCCGAGTCCCAAATAAGCCATCGGCCGTGTCCCTGCCATGACGCGCCAGATTCCCTCGTTTATTGGCACATAGCGTGCCCCGGAACCGAATGTGATTGCGAACTTAGCACCCTGCCCCGGCTTGGGCGCCGTCCTGAAACGAAAGTGGTCCTTCTTGATTACCTTGCCGTCCAGCACCACCGAATACTCGTAGCTGGTAAACGGCGTTAATCCCTCAAGTGTCGCCACGGCCGTAAAGTCTGACTCCGCGGTTGTCTCTACAACAGCCGATTTCGCACGACCGCACATCACCTGAAACGATGCCGCACCGGCCGTCCGCACCCAGATTTTAACCGACTTCGAACTCACACACCCAATCATGGGCCCATTAAACAACTGGAGCTTATGCTTCTTCACTATCGCCTGAAACGCCGGCTCCTCAACTAACTGAACAATGCTGCCAGTCGGCCCCCAACGCCCCGCCAATCCCGTGCCTGGCGTATTCCGCAACGCCTCTATTATGTACGGATCCAAATCCAACATCACCGGATCTTTTTCGCCTTCCGTGATCGGAGGTTTGGCCCACGTACCGGTCACCAAGAGGTAGACACAGGCAATGACCAACATCCACCGTGATGTCGGCCAAATAATCAGGTATCTAGACATTCGATGATCTCCAAGTTAATTGATGGGAAATGGCAAATCCGAGATTTAGTTTCATGAATTGATAGAAAATTTCCGGATAGTAAGTTGTGATCAAGGGAATGAAAAGCTTAAACGGTTTCTCTCATCTACTAAATCATCAATCACGGTGAGACCCAAGTCTTCCGGGTTATCGCGTCACCAAGTCGGACATGCCCGGATCCCAAGCTAGCGAGGTAACTTTCTTGAGGTCTCCGTTTGGGGATATCCGGTAGGCTGTCAGGCTGGCACCGGTGGTTGCAGAAACGAGGAGAAACTTGCTATCTGGGGAGAGCGTCAGTCCCCAGGGAATTTTATCGGCTTCGGTCAGGCCGATGAATTCAGCTTTGCCATTTTCCAGTACACGGTAGCGGGAGATGCGGTCAAAATCCTGCCGGTGCCCGCGCAGGCCGGCAAAGAGGAATTTCCCGTCCGGGGTGATGAGGAGGTCCGAAGCGCTCAGGCCGATCTTGGACATGCCGGGTGGCAGGATGCTGATGTCCTGCTCCACCTTGAGTTGCCCGTTGGCTTCCCTGCGGTAAGTTGAAAGTCCGATGCCCTGTTCGTTGCTAAAATAGACCATGGGCAAGGTGGGGTGGTAGGCCATGTGGCGGGGTCCCGTCCCGAGGGGAGGCTTGGCGTCATTGGGTTCGAGCGGGGTGACTTTTCCGGTCTTGCCATCATAAGCATACTGTAACAGAGCAAGGTTTCCTTTTACGTAGGGAATATAGACGTTCTTTCCGTCGGGCGGAAGAAGTACGCAGTGAGCCTCCTTTTTACCCTCGTCCACCGTGGTGACGGCTTTGCCGGGGATGCCCTTATCGTCAAGCGGATAGACGTTGAGCCGCCCGTTTCCGTAACTGACTCCGAGCAGGTGCCTGTTTTCCTTGTCGAGACTCATGTAGCAGGCCCCGTCGTTGAAATTCACATTATGATGCTTCAGGTAGGATCCATCCTTATTTAGGAGAACGACGGCTCCAGGTACCTTGCCGGGTTTCCCGCCCGTTGCCGTTACATACAGCAGTGGCTTGCTTGGATGGGCCGTGATGACGCGGCCCGAAAATTCGAACTTCACCTTCTTATCGACCTTGAGATCAAGGCCATCCTCCTTCGGTGTGGCTTGGATGATCCAGAGCGTATTTTTCTTGCTGCTGGGGGAGTAAATCCGGAAGGGTTCGGCCGCTTGACCTATGGCCGCTAGCAACAGGGCGAAGGTGAGTGTAAATCGGTGTGTCTTTCGGTTATTCATGGTTTTGGGTGTCAGTATTTTGGGAATCGAACCCAACGAATATCGAACTCGTGTTTCTAGGACTTTAGGCCCAGTTTCTTGAAAGTTTGCTTGAGTTTTTTCCGCATTGCTGAACCGGAGGATCCATCCTGACCGACTTTTGATGGTCGTGTTTCTAGGGGATCTTTGGCCATATGAAATAAACGACCATCATTATAAAGTTTCCAATCCTTATTACGTACCCATTTGAGGCCAGAACTGGTCCCGTCTGGCTCTACTCCGCCAGGCTTGGGTAATGCCTTTTCCTCACAATAGGTAAAGGAACGTGGCGAAGGACCCTGACCCCTTAAGCGATCAGCGAAACTAACTCCATCAAGCTTCCGACCCGCTGGAAGCGGTGCACCAGCCAAATCCAGAAAGGTCGGCAGTAAATCGCTAAAATCCACAAGATCATCAACTACTTGCCCAGCCTTAATGGTCCCTGACCAATTAGCGATCATCGGTACATTTGTACCGGCATTATTTAACTGTTTTTTTCCGCCAGGCACATCTTCTCCATTGCGACGCGAGACAATGGGAACCTTGATGAGTTTTTTACCCTCGGCTCGAATGATTATTTCAGGCGGAGTGCCGTTATCAGCAACAAAAAGGATAAGGGTTTTGTCTCGCAACTTAAGCGCATTTAACGCAGCAACCATCCTGCCAACGGCCCGGTCCATTTCTCCAACCATTTCTGCGTAGTTGTCGTAACGACCAAAGGGGCCGTGAGGAACCGGTGTTTCCAAGTCATCAGTCACCTCATGGGCAACGGCCATAGAATAGTATGCCAAAAAAGGCCGATCACGATTAGCCTTCATGAATTCAACTAAGCTTCGCACATAGAGATCCGGTCCAAAATGACCCAAGGTATCGGTCCTTACTTTGCCATTATGATAGATCATAGGCTCATAGAATCTCGGGCCTTCGTGCCAACCAAAGAGGTCCCATTGATCAAAACCCAAACGCCGCGGATGAAGCGGATCATCTTTTAGTAAACACATCTGCCACTTGCCTGCGATAGCAGTTTTATAACCGGCCTTCTGCAGGTAATTTGAAAAAGTATGAGGCTCTTCTTTCTTTGGGTAATCACCCCAAGTCACCTTGCCATGTCTGAAGGGATATTTTCCTGACATCAAGGTTAAGCGTGAAGGATGGCAAACAGGCATGCTGTAAGCATGATTGAACTTCATTCCCGTACGAGCTAGCTCATCAAGGTGCGGCGTTGGGTACGATTGGCCCCCGTAACATTGGAGAACTTCTTGTCCGACATCGTCAGCGAAGATGAAAAGGATGTTCGGGCGCTCGGCTGATTGAACTGATAAAGTGCCAAGTGCCAACAGAATTAGAATTTTGTTCTTCATTGCTTCATTCAAACCAAGCACCCCAAAGAAGAAGTGTGATTTTTTTAAGTTTTATTAAGGACACTGCGACCATGGTTGATCAATGCTGTCAAGAAATCTCATATAATCCCATAAAGATTCTATCTGTGATAGTCTGAAAAAGATTAGGATGTGTTTTGGGAATCGATCTTACGTATCTTGGTTTGCTGGAACTTGACGATTTGGCAACCAGTCTTTACTATCTCGGGACCAAAGAAAAATCAGGAAACTATTAATATTTACAAAGCCTCAACACCACAATGAAACAAATACTATTTTTTCTCATCGCTTCTTTTTTAACGACAGTTTCTCAATTATTTGCGGAAAGTCCACCAGCTGTTGAGGGCCACAAAGCATTCATGGAGGGGTTACGAGAAATTCAGACAGATGCGCTTGAATTTAAAGGAGCCAAAAGTGCAAGTAAACCCCGCACCCTCAGCCCAGTCGTATCCCGATTCAAAGGATGGTTTATTGATGTTACAGAAAAAGCAAAATCCAGTAAATTAGATGAGGTTGACGTGGTTGAAGGCATTTCCTTAGCTAGTAAATCGCGCGCTAGTTCAGCGTGGCAATTTGTGGAAACCGAAAAGGGTTACGTCGTACGTTCGGCAGGTGGAAAGTACAAAGGTTGGATCATTGTTATTGATGACAGTGCCAAGACGCGGCCAGAGGGACCCAACCTCACAGTAACTCCTGCTCTCCGGCTTGCCAAAAGTGCGACAGCGAACAGTTACTGGAAGCCAACACTTACCAAGCAGGGACTAGTGCTAGAGGCCATGTCAGGTAAATATAAAGGTTGGGTCTGGGACTTTGGTGGAGGTGATCCTTCACACGAGGAGTCCGGACGACAAGTTGCCGTTAATGTCCTGCTGGCCGAAAAGGTCGTTGCAGGTTCCTATTTTGCAGTAAAAGCTGCGGAATGAGATGCGTAACCAAAAAAATGGAGTGGGCGCGGCTATGAAAGAGCTTCTTTTGATCTTTGCGGCGGTTCTGCAGGTTGTGTTTCTGACGTCCTGTCAGATGGCCACAATGCAGATTCCCGTCCTGGATACCAAGGGCGATGTTTACAAGACCGAGGGTGCCAATGACCCGTTGATCTATGACAGCACCATCGGCCACAAAAAAGCCATCATGCTATATGCTGACTTTTCGGACGCCGTGATGAAGGTCGATACGAAGGAGCGAGCCAAAGGCGTTCTGGGCAATGGGCTATTTCAGAAACTCTTTCATGAACAGTCCTATGGAAAAATGACTGTCGAGATTGAGCATGTTCACGGTTGGCGGCGTTTGTCCAAGCCTGCGGGGAAGTACAGCAGCAGGACGACCGATTCACACCGCGAACTGTTTGTGGAAATATTTGCTCTCTATCCGAAAATAGATTTTCTGGCCTACGACTACATCATGGTCAATATGCCGCGCATCGGGAACACCGCGTTCGGGGAACGGGACGATCTTGCCATTCCCTATAAGGGCAATAAGATCAATGTAGCGCTGAACATTTCTAGCGTCAGCCCGTATGTGCTCGCCCATGAAGCGGCGCATCTGATGGGTCTACCTGATTTGTATACGTATGGCGGCGTCGAAGGCCCAAAGAATCCCGCTGGTCCTTGGGACATCATGTCGTCGGCTGGTCGGGCGAGTGGCTTTCTCGGCTGGCATCGCCACAAATTTGGCTGGCTCGACGCCAACAGGAAAACCTATCTCACCTCGGGAATCCATCGATTAAAACTGACGCCATTGAATGCGTCGTCCGGTATTTCAATGATCACTATACCCGTAGATGATCCGGTTAAACCCAGTAAGGTCTTTGTTGTTGAGATTTCGCAACCCATCCAAAACAAAGACAAGGTTCAGAATTCTGTCGGCGTCCTTGTTTACAGCGTCGATGCCAAACTCGCTACAGGACAGAATCCGGTCGTTGTTTACCCGAAAGAAGATTTATTGAAGGCCCCATTCCAGCCGGGCGATCAATTCGATCACAAAGACGCGCCCATGAGTATTAAGGTGCTAAAGAAAAACGAGGATGGATCTTGCTTGATTGAAGTAAAAGTAAACTAGAAGTCATTAGGATTAATGACCTCAAATAGCATGCTGCTTAATTAAGTTTTTAGATTTTATGGAAAAAGTTAACATATTTGTGGACGTTCAAAACATTTACTACACCACAAAACAGATTCACAATAGCCACTTCGATTATAATGCTTTTTGGAAAAAAGTAACTTCGAACAGGGAGGTGGTTAAAGCAATTGCTTATGGTATTGATAGAGGTGATGAAAAGCAGAAACAATTTCAGAATATTCTAAGAGGAATTGGTTTTGAAATAAAACTAAAGCCATATATTCAAAGAAGCGATGGTTCTGCGAAAGGTGATTGGGATGTTGGTATTACAATTGATGTTATGGAACATGCAAAGGATGCGGACGTTGTTGTTCTTGCCTCTGGTGATGGGGATTTTGATTTGTTATTGAGTAAAATAAGAAATGATTTTGGTGTTTCTGCAGAAGTTTATGGGGTGGCTGATTTGACAGCCAGATCTCTCATTAATTCAGCTTCGAAGTTTATTCCCATTGAGAAGGAATTACTGTTGTAGCCAGTTAGAATGAAAAGATTTTTACTCTTCACTTCTTTTATCCTTTTTTCTTCCAATGTTTTTGGGGAGGAACCTGGACCCGTTAACATCGTGTGGATTGTCATCGAGGACGCGTCCCCTCATATCGGTTGCTATGGCGAAACTCTCATAAAGACACCGAATATTGACCGAATGTCTCGGGAAGGTATTCGTTGCAGTAGCGCCTTTGTCACGGCTCCGGTTTGCTCATCCAGTCGCTCAGCCATGATTAGTGGCATGTATCAGTCCACCCTCGGCGTCCACAATCACCGAAGTCAGACCTCGTCTAGAAAAGGTGGAGGCAATGTGGCCTATTATGATAGCTACAAGGTGCCCAAGTCGGTAGAATTGATTCCTGAGCTTTTTCGTGATGCCGGGTACTACGTCACTAATAAGAGCAAGACGGATTACAATTTCATTCCGACTAGCAAGCTCTATCACGGAAGCGATTGGAAAAAGGCGCCGCCTAATCAACCTATATTCGCACAATTTCAGTTGAAAGGCGGCAAGAATCGTTCAGCTCAAAGTCATGTGGACCCTAACAAAGTGATTTTGCCGCCATACTATCCCGTCCACCCGGAGCTTCAAAAGGATTGGGCGAAGTATTTGGATTCTTGGGTCGAGACCGATAAAGAGGTTGGCAGGATACTAAATGATCTCAAGATTGCCGGGCGTCTGAATTCGACTGCAGTCTTTCTCTGGACTGACCATGGTGTCAGTCACTTGCGCGGCAAGCAGTTCCTCTATGAAGAAGGAATTCGTGTTCCTATGGTTATAAGGCTGCCAGGGATGCAGCGTGCCGGGACGGTGAGAGACGACCTTGTTGAGCACATTGACGTTGCCGCCTGTTCGCTCAAACTTGCTGGAATCAAGATCCCCGATAATATTCAGGGTCGCAATTTCCTTGCCTCTGACTACAAGTCTCGGAAATTTATCTTTTCAGGACGAGACCGCTGTGATGAGACGGTCGACATTCAGCGTTGCGTGCGCGATTCCCGTTATAAATACATCCGCAACTTCATGTCGTACGTCCCACATACGCAACCCAGTCAGTACAAGGATGGTAAAAAGATTGTTCAGGTCATTCGTGGTTTGCACAAGGAAGGCAAACTGAATGAGCAGCAGGCTCGCCCCTTTGCTCTTCGTCGACCACCGGAAGAACTCTATGATCTGCAAAGCGATCCGCACGAACTGGTTAATTTAGCTCAGAAGTCAAAGCACCAGAAGAAGTTGGATGCCATGCGCCAGCTTCTATATAAACGAATGACCGATACACGAGACGTCGGGCTGATCCCCGAGCCGATTCTTGAGGACGTTGGACGGGAGGCCGGAAATAAGTACCTAGCTTTTCTTGATAACGACCACAGTAGGCAGACAAGCCGTTTGATTGATGTAATTACTGCCGGTGAAGCAAACGACGACGCCAAGTTGTTGGAATATGTAAAGTCTTCGGATCCATCGACGCGTTACTGGGCGGCTGTCTGGCTGGGCGTCAATGAGACTACTGAAGGCAAGGCTACGTTGTTGAAACTGACCGCTGATCGCGTACCGGCCATTCGCGTTGCTGCTGCCCAGGCCTTGTATCGCCTTGGCGACCTAAGTAAACTGAAACTCTTGGTTGAGCATATCAATGACCATAATTTACTCGTTGGCATGTTTGCTCTACGAGCCATTGAAGAACTTGGTGACGCGGGTAAAGTACACAGGGATAAAATTGCTAAGGCCCAGAATTCGAACTACGAATTCTCCCGACGCATTGCCAGACGCTTGAGTGCCAAGTGGCGTTAAGGTTGTGCGGTATCCCAGATAAGTAAGGTGAAATAGAATAATGAGATCGAAGTGATGATCCTTTGGCCTTCCCTGAATCAGTATGGTGGGGTAGGATTCTCCTAGG
>Ga0209404_10002686_pt1 | contig 10805 bp, 16 predicted proteins | sample TroAtlMetagenome_2_FD_187447 | JGI IMG/M metagenome (GOLD analysis project Ga0209404, IMG submission 187447) | Marine eukaryotic phytoplankton communities from Atlantic Ocean - Tropical Atlantic ANT8 Metagenome (SPAdes) (version 2) | ecosystem: Environmental > Aquatic > Marine > Oceanic... | reverse complement strand
CTTTAATCCTTTTCTTCAAGTAGAAGGTTTCTAAATCTGTTATAGCATTAGGTATAACTTCTATAGGCACAGGAAATAGATTGAAGGTCATGACTTTCGTAAGTCTGCCATCTTAGACACCACTCTGATAGGATCACCTTCCCACATAGAAAACTTAACTAGATCTACATGACCTCTAATATTATATGAAACTATAGTCCTTCTCTTGTCAGATCTATTTGCTGGTGCTTCATGCATTATAGTTGAAGGGAAGATTACCATGTCTCCCTCTTGTACAGGTGGTTGGAAGGTCTCTAGGTTACCATTCCAAGGGTTTTTAAATGGTGAATAGAATTGAGTAGGTTCATGTACCTCTGGATCAAACTCCACGTACATGACACAAGACCACCCACTGTGTCCATGAGTGTGTACCTGATGCTGTACCCCTTTATAATATTTCTGGTACCACATGTCAGTAAACTCTACTCTCCTCTCGCTGGAGAAGTCTGCGATGTATGGTTTAATTACACTGATTATTGTCTGTCCATAGGGAGGTAACTCTTTAACATCCCGTCCAGCATTAGCAAAGAAGTCTGTATACAATCCATGATCATCTGGATTACATTGATCCTCAGTCTCCTCTGGCAATGCATCTAATATTTTCTTCTTGTTTAGTTCCCAATTCGCTATCTCATAATGGATGATAGGAACCTCAAACATACTATGAACTGCCATAATTCTTTATAAAATATTCAGCATCAACCACGACTAAAGGTTTCTTATGATTCTTTTTCATGAATAAGATAGGTTCATGGTCTCCTGAGTTAGCACATGCTTGTGCGTATGCCTCATAGACATTTAACTTCTCTTGATTCTTACATTCTATACTAAAGGGAAACTTTTGTCTAGCATCACGAGCCATAATCAAGTCTTCTCCACCCGCCCCCATCGATCTGCTCTCGATGTCCTCTGGATGAATGTTCCTCTCTTCTATAAGTAGGTCTCGGACCCACTGTTGAAAGAGTCTTCCCTTCGCTTTCGCTGACTGTGGTTTCATAATTATCAATCACGTGTGGCACTAGGAAGTATTCCATTAGTTGAATGCGTCTAGTAAGTGTTTCAACAGTATCATCAGGTAGTATATCAACTTCCTTCTGTGCTAGTATCTCTCCACCATCTAACTCTTCATTAACTTTATGTACTGTGCATCCTGTTACTGTGTCATTACTATCTAGGGCTTGTTCAACAGCATGTAATCCCTTATACTTTGGAAGTAATGATGGGTGAACATTAATAATAGGGCAATGGAATGCTGAAGGATTCTTCAGGACTCTCATATACCCTGCTAAAATTATTAGATCTACATTCCAGGCTTCAAAGAGAGCGATCATCTCATCCTCTTTCTTGTGCTTGATATGTATGTGTGCAATACCAAACTTGGCTGCACGTTTGACTGCACCGCAGTCTTTTTTATCATGTATCATAAGCACGACTTCGTGCTTAGTGCATGTCCTAACTATGTTTTCAAAGTTGGTGCCCTTTCCAGAGCACATGATTCCGAGTCGCTTACTCGTCGTCGTCTTCGTCTGCATCATAGGTTTCGATCACGGATAGTTTTTGCTGAAGAATTGCTAACTTCTTCTTTAACTGCTCATTCTCTGTCTGTAATGTTTTGATCTCTTGTTCGTAAACAATAATCATATCTTCGAGTCGTAGGTTACGTTGCTCTAACTCCCAATCCATCGTAGGAGTCCTATAGGTAGACAGAAGTACTTATTCATTTAAGGTCTTCTTTATTTTCTAGAGGGTAGGATGGTTCCTCCTCCAGTATGGAGTGTTTGAAGTGCTCAGTATCAAAGTAGGAGATGCCAGGAGGAGTTGGATTGTCATAAGGACCATCCAACTTCCTCTTGTATTCCCTCTCATCTAACACCTCGTTAAGAAGTATCTTTAACTCCTTAACATACTCAGGGGTAAACAACCTCCGAGGTTTGACTATCATAGGCTTATATTCCTGTGGTGTCAAGCTCGGTGGTGCATCTGGATCAGCAGGAGCACCCATCCCTTGAGTATCAATGTAACTCCCTGGTATTGGTTTCTTCATTGGTTATGCATCTCCCTAGCGTTTCCACAACGGTTTGCACTAGGTATCTGTGCATCAAATATTTTATTGGCGAACACTTGATTGTCTGCCTCCACTATAGTCTTGTGGTACTTGGTACCAGTGGTGGGCAGACGGTATGTGACTTCAAATTTCTTCATAAAAAATGGGGACTATTACGTCCCCACTATTTATTAGGTTGACTAAGCAGCTTGTAACTGCTTGACGAACTTATGACCTCTATAAGAGAGGACTACTTCCTTCTTGTTAGAAGGACGTACGGTCTTAGTGTCGTACTTGACACCACGATAAGTGACTTGTGCCATTGGCTTTCTCCAAAGGTAGGGTGGATAAGACCCGTTCCTTCAGTCGGCTTTTGCGTCCCAACAATCTGCCTTAGCCTCTCCTTTCACGGTGCTGATCATCTCAGCACGTGTCTCTTCTGAAACATTATACTTAATCATTTTACTGATCAATTGGTCTGCCTCAGAGCAAGTTAAAGTAGTAGCAAGGATAAATGGGATCATGGGATGAACGATTCCGTTCCGAGTCGGCTTACTTGCGCCCCTTGTGGGGTGAACGATACAGGTATGTTAACATACCCTAACTATTTATCAAGTTTTTTTGTCGTCTTTGTTACATTTCTTAGTCCGACCATTCTTCGTAGTACCCAATACGTTGGTCTTCATAGTATCCAATCTTTTCTGACCGATCAAGTTGTGCGGTTTCCATTTCAACTCCCTCTTCAGGGAACGCAGGAAATATAAGTGGTCCCTTATACCAGCTTTCGGGTCTCTCAGCGAGGAAATCGTCCTCTCCTCGCTTGTCTTCCTTCTCATTCAATTTTCTGAACCATGTATCCCTAACTTTTCGCCATAAGTTAGAGCTTAAACCCACTAAAGGTATTAGATTCGACATCTTGTTTAATCCCTCCAACGATATAAGATTCAATCTCAGTTTCCTGCGGAGCATTCTGCTGACCTTTGCTATTTAGCCAGTGTTCTGTCCAAGGTAACGGGTTGTTCTTGGCGGGTATATCGTAGATAGGATCAATACCTATCGCTTTCATTCTTCTATTAGCAATCCACTCAACATACTGACAAAGTAATCTCTCATTCAGTCCGATCATTGGTCCTTGAGAGAAGAGGTACCTAGCCCAATCCTTCTCTTCTTCAACTGCATCCCTAAACATCTGTACCACAGAGTCCTTCTCTTCTTCTCCAATCTCTTTCATGACTGGATCATCATTCTTCTTCCACTTGTATATTATTTTTTGAGTAAGCGCAAGATGCTGAGACTCGTCTCTTGCAATAAGGGATATGATTTTAGCAGATCCTTCCATGAGCTTAAGCTCACCAAAAGCAAAAGAGCAAGCGAAAGAGACATAAAAACGAATGCCTTCGAGGATGTTAACATTTAGTATTGCCTTGTATAAATGACGTTTAAGGTCTTTGATTGTCCATACAAAACTAGGTGATGACCTAGCACTTGGCTGCCACATATTACTATTAGCATACATGCCAGCATAATCTATGAAATCATTGTATGCTTTCGTCACAGACGAAGCACGTGCCATGATCTTGTCATCATCCAATACACTATCAAATACATCTGACGGATCAGAGTATATATTTTTTATTATGTGAGTGTAGGAGCGAGAGTGGATCTGCTCCATGAATTCCCAGACACCCATGCACCCTTCCAACTCTGGAAGACTACAGTAAGGTGAAAATGCCATGCCAGGACCACGTCCTTGCACAGAGTCTAGGAGTATTTGATACTTCAAATTTGAAGTATAGATATGTTTCTGTTGTTCAGATAGAGTCTTGTAATCTGCTCTATCTTTCTGGAGTGATACCTCTTCAGGTCTCCAGAAGTATCCGAGTTGTGTCTGAGTTAACTTATCAAAGTCAGGATACTTATACTCATCGTACCTTTGCATCCCTAGAGGTTTACCAAAAAACATAGGTTGTTTGGTAGTGTCTACCTTATCGGTATTGAATACACTAAGACCCATGTTCTATGTCCTCTTGCTTTTTATAAAACTCCTGTAGACTCGACTGACAGTCGGGTGGCTCAGGATCTCTGATACCCTTCTTCCTTTTCCAATCGTTATACATGGCACCAACATACCAAGACTGAGATAGACTTTGAGGTCCACGTTCTAACAGATCTAATTGGTACTTACTCAGTGGCATCATCTCGATGTACTCAAGTCTCCACGCATGTGGATCCTCTTGTGGGAGCTGGGTCATTTAACACCTCGGATAGTATTCCATAGTATTTTCCATAATGATTTACCAGCATCACCTTGTAACTCGTCAAACATATACATGTTAAGACGGAAGGCATAGTTTGCTTCAACAATTAAAGCATTCCTTTGCTGCTCATCCAACTCAAGACCATCTAACACTGCCCTGTAGTCCGTCTTGAATGCCTTAGCATCCTCAATGGCAGGGAAATCGTAGAAGTATAGACCCTCTCCCCTAGGTGGGTTGAGTGCCCTCTGAGCTATGCCCTTCAGTATCTGACCACCAGACAGGTCACCTATGTAACGTGTATAGTGATGTGCTATAAGAAGGTATGGATCTTTCTCTGCTACCTCATTAATCCTGTAACAATATGTGTTACAAGCTTCAGAAGGTATCAGTTTGTCCCTCCAGATAGGACCATAGTAATATCTAAGGTCTCTCTCTAGAAAGGACGTGCGATTAAGTCTAGCAGACCATTGCTGGAGAGTCTTGACATAGGGGTCAGTTCCCAAACTGATACACCTCTCCATAGTGTCATACACATAGTAGAAGTCAGTGATTAACTTCCTATATTCTTCAGGGTTTAATACTCCCTTAAGAAATTGTGATACAAACTTAGTATTCTCTGCTGCACTATGGGATTTCTTAGTCCCTTCTTTCAATTCTTTACTAAACATAACAACCTTCACACTCCTCTTCATTAGAATTTAATATTTCCTCAACAAGAGCATCAACATTACCATTGTCTTCATCCTTCCATGCTATTGGATGTGCTGGCTCATCGAGATCCTTCTTAGCATCATATGTATTCTGATAGTAAGAGGTCTTCCATCCCATCTTGTAGGTGGTTAGAAGATCGTTTGCCATTACACTGACTGGTACCTCACCATCAGGATAATGCTCTGGATTATATGCCCAGTTGCCACTGATTGCCTGATCAAAGAACTTCTGCATCACTGCTACTACATTAATGTATCCACTGTTGTCTTCCATATCCCAGAGTAACGTGTAGTTATTCTTAAGGGTTGTAAACGATGGAACAATCTGCTTAAGGGGTCCCTTCTTTGATTTTTTAATGGACAGGTAGTCTCTAGGTGGTTCGATTCCATTGGTTGCATTTGACACAACGGAGCTGCTCTCCGAAGGCATTTGTGCGGACAGTGTTGAGTGCCGTAAACCGTTGGAGGTGATAGATAACCGTAGACTATCCCAATCATACTTTAACTCGTGGGTAACAATAGAATCCACGTCCTTCTTATATGTATCGATTGGAAGTATACCATCATGATACTTAGTCCTTTCAAATGCATCACATGGTCCTTTCTCTATTGCTAACTGATTAGATGACTTCAGTAGATAGTATTGGAATGCTTCAGTCAACTCATGAGTGAGTTGCCAACAGGCAGGATCACTATACTTAACACCATTCTTAGCAAAATAATGTGCTAAACCAATGAAACCTATTCCTAATGACCTACGTGCCCTTGTAGACCTCTCTGCTGCTGCCACAGGGTATCTCTGATAGTCTATCAACTCATCTAGTGCACGGACAGAGAGGTCACACAATTCTTCCATGTCCTCTAGTCTATTAATCTTACCTACATTAATAGCAGACAAGATACACAGTGCTATCTCAGCATCAGCATCATCAATGTGTTGAATAGGATCTGTAGGTAGAGTGATCTCCTGACAGAGATTACTCATGTAAATTTTATCTTTAAAGGATGAGTGATCATTACAGTGGTCAATATTCATGATGTATATACGACCTGTCTCTGCTCTCTCCTTAAGGAGATCTAGTATGAGCTCTTGCGCTGATACAGATACTCTTGGAACTGAGCTCTCCCGTTCGTATTGGGTGTAGAGGTCGTCGAAGTCCCCACTACCAAAGCTATCATAGAGGCCAGGCACATCGTGAGGACTGAATAAACTAATATTCTCATTGCGAATGAATCGTTCATAAAATAATTTAGATATCTGTATGCTGTAGTCTAACTTCCTTACTCGGTTGTCTTCTGTTCCTTTGTTGTTTTTGAGGACAAGGATGTCTTGAATTTCTTGATGCCAGATCGGAAAGTGGACAGTAGCTGACCCGCCTCTGACCCCGTTTTGAGTGCAGCATCTGACAGTTGATTCAAACTTTTTAAGGAAGGGGACAACACCTGTGTGTTGAACTTCTCCCCCACGGATCCTGCTGTTGATTCCCCTGATTCTACCTGCGTTAATACCGATACCAGCCCTCTGTGCGACATACTTGCCAATAGCCATATCACTGCTAAAGATACTATCGAGGGTGTCATCAGCATCAACCAAAACACAAGATGCAAATTGACGAATGGGTGTTCTGACACCCGCCATGACTGGTGTTGGGATGTTGACTCTGTGTCTGCTGATTGCGTCATAGTATTTTTTAACGTAAGTAAGTCTAGTCTCTATAGGATACCTTTGAAAGAGTGTACACGCAATCATTATATACATTTGTTGCGGTGTCTCGAAGACCTCTCCAGTACTCCTGTCCTGTACCAAATATTTATCTACGACCTGTCGTAGACCTGCATAGGTGAATAGATTATCTCTATCATCCTCAATAAAACTATCAAGAGTGACCCACTCTTCCTCACTGTATGCATCTAAGATTGTCTCATCATAGACACCTTTCTCTATGCAATTCTTTACATGATCATGAGTGAATGGACGGTAGTCTGGATGTCCTCCATAGACACCCTTCCTTAGACCATATAGTAACAGTCTTGCTGCTACAAACTGGTAGTTAGGATTGTCTAATGAGATCAGATCATTAGCAGACCTTATTAATATCTCTTGGATATCTTGTGTAGTAATACCATCATAGAATTGAAGGTTAGCATTCATTTCTATCTGGGATTCAGACACACCTGCAAGACCCTCACATGCGTACTCAACCATACGATGTATCTTTTCGAGTCGGAGATCCTCATCTCCTCTTCCATTGCGTTTCTTGACCCTGATCTCTGTCATACTCGTTTCCATTCGGTTAGTTTTATCTTTGCTTGTATACCCTGGTAGGTATTGTTTTGTATGATCTTCTGGGGATCTAACCCTACAAGTATCATATCATTAATGTCTTTTTTTGTCACTGACTGTGGCCAGATGACGACTTTATCTCCTCTGTCGATTGATTTGGCGAGTCGCTCGACGATTTGTCTGTTACGAGGTTCGTTATCATAAACCCAAATATAATTGCCCCAACTATACGTCCGAGGATCAACGTCACTCCCAACCATCGCAACGGAATTATCCAAGAAGAGCGAGTCAATCGGTCCTTCCACGATGTAAATTGGTTCACTTTCATTAACATTATTAAGTCCGAATACTTTTTGTTTATCCTCATCAAAGATGATCGTGATGTATCTCATCGTTGAGTTAGGTAGAAGAGATCTACCTTGCACCCCAAACCATTTACCATCCTTGTCTATCAGTGGAATAATGATACGAGGTCTATCATTCTGAAGACTCTGAAAGGTGTTGGGTTTCTTAGAATTTATCCAAGTTTTAAACCTCTCAGTATAGAATAAAGAAGACAACTTATCCTGTGGGATCAGCCTCTTCTCTAAGTATTCTCTTGCTGCATGTTTCTTATTTAGATCTGCTATTGATTGCAAATCTGTAACCTTATTAACAAAGTTAGGCTTGGCAGACTTAGGTTTATAATTGGGTGTATGACGACCCTTACCAGTAGCACCTGCCCTGTATTTCTCCAGTAAAAACTGGTCGTACAAGTCAGGTGCGTTGTCTTTTAAAAAATTACCAAGAGACCTACCCATGCCACAGTTGTGACACTTAAAGATATACTCAGACTTCTTCAGAAAAAAATACCCCCGTGCCTTATTGCGGTGCTTTTGGGAATCACCACAGTAGGGACAACGGAAGTTGTATAGTCCTGTTTTTACGTTCTTAAATTTATCTAATCGGGTATTGAGGAACCTGATGTATTTGTCCTCAACGTAGTCCATGCAATTTGATCAGGGTATGGACTCAGTGTAGCAGGTGCCTCTGGACCTGTCAAGTTTCTTAGGATCACTTGTCCGACTGGACTAACGATGAAAGATATAATACTAAGAGCACCAAATATAGTCCACATCTTCTTCTCCATGACCTGAAGACGGTCATCAACCTTACGGATGTCTCTTTCACAACCTTTCTTTATCTCCTCTGAGCGACGGTTTACTTCTCTATGCACTGACTCAATCTTCTCAAAGAGTACTGCATCTATTCTATCTTGCTTGTCAAGCTTCTCGTTGTGAACAGCAAGTAACTCTCCCATTTTGGAAGAGTTTTCCGAGAGTTTATCGACCACTCGTTCCAGTCGTTCTAATATAGCACCATTTATTTCGCTCATTGATCAGTCAATGCGTGTTGTCTCTTCTTCCAGTACCATTGAATGACTTCATTAGGATATAATCTCTTAACTTTAATCTTCTTATGATTCTCTGGTCTATATATCTTTCTTAATTGTATCTTTATCTCTGCTGGTGACTTACCATAGAGCACATACTGCTCTGCACCATCATATGATATCAAATAGGGTAAGTAATTAGAAGCACCATACCTTGACTGGGCATTGTCTTCCTTTACTGTCTTCTTGGTACCATACTTACGCTTCTTAACCTTCTTATTGCTACCTAATATAGGATCGAAACCCGCAACAGGACCAGTGGCAGCAGCAGATCCAGAGAATCCACCAGTACCAGCACTCATTGTTGGGGCATCTTCGTTAATCATATATCCTCTAAGAGAGAAGCTACATCATCGTCTGACTCTACTGTTGTAAGGAAGCCTGGGTTTTCAGGATACCTATTCAAGTAGATGAGAAACGTTTTAATAAGAGACCAGTACTCCTTCTCTAACTTATACATTAGTAAAGGTATGGTCGCATCACCAAAAACATTAAACAATATAATAAGATGATTCAATATGAGGTTCACTCGGAGGATACCTGTTTTTAAATACCTCTTGAGTAGTCTCTTGAGGTATTTAAACTTCTTCATATCCTCCATGAAGTCATCTACGGTAACCGATTGAGGGTTATCGTAGTGCTTAATAGCGAACATCAAATAGTTTTTTTCATTAAGTGATTCAAAATGCATTACGAATTATAGCGATTACTAGCTACCGAAGGTAAGCGTTGCTGCTCCGTTAGTATACTTCTGTGCAGCACCCTTGCTTGTATTTAATACGCAACGATACTTGTATCCATCAAGTGCATCACTAGCAAGTGCACTGTATGCCAGTGTTGCTGTAGTGAAGTCTGCATATGTAATACCAGTGTCTAATCCACCAGCACCACCAACGATATCTACCCAACGAGTAGTAGCGTTCTTGGTCTGACGTTGCCACTTATACTGCTTAGTACCTGACTGATCTACTGTGAATGCAGCAACGAATGTTCCAGCACCACTAGAAGAAGTAGAGTTTGCAGGTTGTGTACCAACTGTGATTGTCTCAAGGACATCAGCAGCAAGTGTATCATCAGTGAAGTCTCCAGCATTTCCAGCAGTTGCCTTAGCAGGTGCAAGATATTCTGCCTTGTGACGAGTGTCACCGTTATGAGTTTGGTATGTTTGATACTGCCACCAACCAGGACCAGTGATTCCACGTGTCTTGTTTGATGCGATGCTTTGCTCAGTAGTATCAACAAATACTAGATCGTAACTTACACTGTCACCACCCTTAACTACATAATCAGCAACTGCTTTGGGTGCAGTACGTCTGACAGCACCAGAAAGAGTACCATTGGTGCTCCCTGCGTATGCTTTATGTAATTCGATTGATGTTGTGCTGGTTACTTCTCTTACGAGATAGTTAACGCTATTCAACACTAGAATATCTCCAACGTTAACTGCGTCTGCTGCATTCTTGGTAACAGTAGCGTCATTCTGAGTGACAGCCACATTATTGCCGAAGGTAGCAGCGTCTATTGTACCAAAGACTGCCATGAGTTTCTCCTCTGAGAATTAATTTCCTATAATTTATTTATAAGCCCTACGATTCGAGCAGTGCTTTCTGGAGAGCAATAACAAGTTCATCATCCACTTTGTTTCCAGTTTTTGCTGCTGCTTTCTTAAGTAACTTAATTAAAAAGTCTTTTATAACCGAGTCTAAATCCTCTGGGATTCGATCCACTGCCTTATTAATGATGCTAATAGCAATAGGCATTAAAAAATTAACCATGATTTGATCAAATATAGTGATCTATATATACGCTTACTTAGGGTCAGCGATATCGATCATATACTTCCTGTCATGGTCCTGAGTTAGTTGAAGTAGTCTCTGGCGCATACGCTCTGAGATCTCTTTCTTAGCTTCGGTGTCATCTATTTCTGTTTGCTTAACTTCTTCGGAGTGGTCTGTCGGTGCAACCTCTTGTGTCTCCTGTGGAGTCTTAGCTTTAACACGCTCTTTCTTTGTCTCTGCGAAGGCAGCTGCTGCCTTCT
>Ga0209404_10002684_pt1 | contig 10816 bp, 11 predicted proteins | sample TroAtlMetagenome_2_FD_187447 | JGI IMG/M metagenome (GOLD analysis project Ga0209404, IMG submission 187447) | Marine eukaryotic phytoplankton communities from Atlantic Ocean - Tropical Atlantic ANT8 Metagenome (SPAdes) (version 2) | ecosystem: Environmental > Aquatic > Marine > Oceanic... | reverse complement strand
CTTGGTACTATTGGAGTTAATAACAACAAGTACTACAGACGTGTTACTGTTAAGAACCTAATGTAAGCAAGACGCTTATATTTCATACAAAGCACTCCTTCGGGGGTGCTTTTTTATTGGGGGGTTGACGGATCAAAATTTTTGTAGTACTATATAAATATACAAACAACCATTGAGATTTGCTTCGTCAGGTCTCATTATTAAGGAGTCTTAAAATGGCAAAAAAATTACCGTGGGGTACTTTCTCCATTGATGACCTTCGTGTAGATCATGAAGATGACATCTTTAAAGATTTTGAATATCTAGAGTTGGAAGAATTGGAGATGACTCCAATCAGTGATCTATCCTCCCCTAATGAGAATACAACAAGGGGTACAGCAGGAATCATTCCAACAAAAAAGCAATCAATATTCTGCTCAATAAAAAACGGATGGGATAGAACATCCTGGCCAATACCTTTCTTACCTATCGAGGGAAAGAAACCAATCTTCGATAGAAGACATACTTTTAGTGCCTGTCAAGAAGCAGCACTTAGATATGATAATGTTGATGATCTACCAACCGCTAGGTATAAGAGATTATATCCTAAGAACGGTGGACTCATTAATTTATTTTCTCACAAATCAATCTCAATGATTGCTTCAGTATATGGCAATGTTAATAGTCCTGTACCAGAAAACGTAAAAGATCATCAATTTGAAAGTTCTATCGTTAGAATCTTAAGGGATGAATTAAAGAGAGGTCACACATCAGAGCATGAATTGTATACTCTTGATTTGTGTAAGCAACTATTCAAAGACATGGGTGGTCTTGAACGTTATGATGACAAACGTACTAAAACAAGAATACCAAACAATGCTTATGCTATGTTAGTTGATGAGAAGAACTCAGTTGGTACTAACACTGTCAACAATAATTTCACAAAGGATGATCCCAACAATGCTATTGATAAATTTGTCAGAGAGAACGATGATTGGGGACCAAACAATACCTTCAATGATACTACCTACTTTCTCATCACTGCTATATCTAAAACCGATTGGCATACTAGAGAGGTTGTTAACAGAATCATTGATAAGGCGGTTGAGTTAAATAAAAAAGCAGCAGAGAAGAACGAACTACCTAAACTTCTCAAAGTTATGACATACAATGAGAGTCAATGTAACCAGGCAAACATGATAGTCAAGTCTCGTAATATTCTTACTACCCAACTAAACAAAGTGTGGTATACTAGAAGAGATGATGTTCTAGAACCTGTAGAGAATATCCTTCACAAGGATGCAATTCCTCGCAAACTGTTGAGTGATTTTAACATAGAGATCTGGGTTCTACAGCAACTTGAAACTGAGGAAACTCACGAGTTAACATTTGATAAAGGTGGATGGCCAATTGAAGATTAATATTAAAGAGGGTTAATACCCTCTCTTTTTTTGTCTAAATATAAGTAGTCTAAAAATGTATCATGAGTCGTCAAGAATTTAAGTTGAAAATACTGCAACGGTTTGAGGATGCTTTAGAAGTGAGACTTGCAGGAATAAAGGCAGCAAAAGCAAAACTTGAAGAACAAATATCTAGAGATAACTAATGGCAATTAGAAATTCACCAGCACCAAGACCAGGAACTCCTATAGAAAATAGGAATTTCTTATCTCCTGTTGGGTTTAAGTTTGCACTTAAGAGAAGTCCTAAAACTGCTTTCTTCTGTAATCAAGCAAACATACCTGATATAACATTAGGAATAGCAGAACAACCAAGTTATCTTAAGGATATTCCTATACCAGGAGATAAGATTTCTTTTGGTGATCTTAACTTAAGGTTCCTTGTTGATGAAGATCTTGGTAATTATATGGAGATTCAGAAATGGATTCGTGGATTGGGTTTTCCTGAAGCACTTAAAGAATTTAATGAACTAGAAAAACAGGATTATTTGTTTGGTGCTGCGAAATTTGCACAAAGAGGAGATCAAATATATTCTGATGGTACATTACAAATTCTTAGCAGTAATTTAGTACCAAAGTTTCAAGTAGTATTTGATGATCTATTTCCATATAGTTTATCAACAATGTCATTCGATGCAACTGATACGGACATCGAGTACTTTACAGCAGACGTATCTTTCAAGTATACTATATACAAACTAACCGATTTAGAAGGCAATTCTTTATGAGTGTAACTCTTGATAAACTTCAAGAGATGTGGGAAAAAGACGCAAAGATCGATAGAGATAATCTACACGAAGAATCATTGAACATCCCATCTCTTCATGCAAAGTATTTTGATTTATATAATACAATCTTCTTATTAAGAAAGAAGGCAGAACAACAAAGAAAGAACATCCGTCATGAACGGTATGAGTACTTTAGTGGGAAAGCAGACCCAGAAGTATATGTAGAGAATCCTTTTCCAAAGAAGATACGGGATAAGGATACTATGCAGAAGTACCTGGATGCAGATGAAAAGTTATCTAATACTTCATTAAAGATTGATTACTATGATACTATGCTTGCATATATTGAGAGTATTCTTAAAGTAGTGCAGAATAGAACATATCAAATTAAGAATGCAATTGAGTTTATGAGATTCCAATCAGGGTTGGGTTGACAGGGGTAGCTAAATAATCTTAGACGCATGGACTAGGTGATTGATACATCTGCGAACGTCGTTATATCTAAGTCTAACGAAGTATTTTTAACAATTGATTCAGAACCTCATATTGAGTATGAGTTAAGAGACCACTTTACCTTTGAGGTAGAGGGTGCAAAGTTTATGCCTCAATATCGTAATAGGAATTGGAATGGAGAGATCCACCTATTCGATATGAGATCAAAGAAGATATATGTAGGGTTATTAGATAAGATTATTTCTTTTTGTGAGAGACACGACTACACATATAAGTTTGCTGATAATGAATATTATGGTTCTCCCTTTGAGGTTAATGAAGGGATATCATATGCTGGTGTAAAAGATTATATGAGTTCTATTTGCAGTCATCAACCCAGGAAGTACCAAGTTGAGGGAGTATACGATGCTTTAAGACATAATAGAAAGCTATTGATATCACCCACTGCTTCAGGCAAATCGTTGATGATTTATTCTCTTGTAAGATATTATGTAGAGAAAGGACAAAAAATCCTTTTAGTTGTTCCCACGACATCACTCGTAGAGCAGATGTATAAGGACTTTTTCGATTATGGTTGGGATGCTGAGTCATACTGTCACAAAATATATGCGGGTAAAGAAAAAACAAATGAGTTTCCAGTAACAATTACTACTTGGCAATCTGTTTACAAACTAGAAAGATCATTTTTTGAGGATTATAATGTAGTTATAGGAGATGAAGCACATCTCTTTAAGAGTAAATCACTTATATCTATAATGACTAAGTTGCATCATGCTAAGTATAGATTTGGATTTACTGGAACATTAGACGGCACACAGACTCATAAATGGGTATTGGAGGGTTTGTTTGGACCATCATATAAAGTAACTAAAACAGATGAACTAATGAGACAGGGGCATCTTTCCCAGTTAGATATTCAATGTCTTGTACTTAAACATCCACCACAAAAATTTGATACATACCAGGATGAAATAGAATATCTTATTACTCATGAACAAAGAAATAACTTTATAAAGAATTTAACTTTAGATCTAAAAGGTAATAGTTTAGTACTGTTTTCACGAGTAGAAGCACATGGGCAAGTGCTTTTTGATTTAATAAATAATAATAAGCAAGGTGACCGTAAATCATTCTTTGTTCATGGTGGAGTGGATGCTGAACAAAGAGAATTGATACGTGAAATTACAGAAACTCAAAAGGATGCTATAATAGTAGCATCTTATGGAACTTTCTCAACTGGTATTAATATTAAAAATCTCCATAATATTATCTTCGCTAGTCCTAGTAAATCTAGGATTAGAAATCTTCAGTCCATAGGAAGAGTTCTTAGAAAAGGAAAAGATAAAGTAAAAGCAACTCTTTATGATATTTCAGATGATTGTTCTACAAAGTCCAGGAGAAATTATACATTAAATCATTTCATTGAAAGAATTAAAATTTACAATGAAGAAAACTTTAACTATGAAATAATCACTATACAACTAAAGAAATAATATGGAAGATGATTTTTACGCAACATTAAAACTTAAATCTGGTGAAGAAATATTCGCACGGGTAGCAGCTTCGGAAGAAGAAGATAGAACAATGCTAATACTTCATAATCCTATTACTGTAGTAGAGATAAAAAGTAAAAATGGATTGATAGGATATAAAGTAGAACCCTGGTTAAGAACTAGTAGAGATGATATGTTTCTAGTTAACTTAGATAATGTTATAACAATGTCCGAATGTAATGATATGGAAATGATGGTACTTCATCAACAATTTGTTCACGATACAGGAAATGGTAAAAGCTCTGCAAAAATTAATAGAAGAATGGGTTATATTTCTAGTGTTAATGATGCTAAAGAAATTTTAGAAAAGATATATAAGAATTCTAATAATAAAAGCTAAGGTTACCCTTGCACTTCCACAAAGTTATTCTATTGGTAAAATTAGAACTTGTCAAGTCTATGTGGAAATGCTATAATAATACATAGTAGTGATAAAAACTCATGGTAATACGACCTATGGCAAAAAGAAAAAGGTCAGAGCACTATGTGAATAACAAAGAGTTTCTTGCTGCTTTAATTAAGTATGGTGAGGATGTAGAAATTGCAAGATTGCAAGATAAAACTAAACCAGTTATACCAAGGTACATAGGTGAGTGTTTCTTAAAGATTGCCAATCATTTGTCATTCAAGCCCAACTTTGTAAATTATATGTTCAAGGAGGACATGATCTCTGATGGAATCGAAAATTGCGTTCAATATATACATAATTTTAATCCTGAGAAATCCCGTAATCCTTTTGCATACTTTACGCAGATTATACATTATGCATTTCTCCGCAGAATACAAAGAGAAAAACGTCAGTTAGAAATTAAGAATAAAATCCTGGAGAAGTCTGGTTATCAAGAAGTGTTTGATGATAGTAATCAGATTGACGGAACTACACATTCAGACTACAATAGTATCAAAGATGCAGTGCATTCCAAGTTACGTAACTAATGAAGATTGCAATAATAACTGATCAGCACTTCGGAGCAAGAAAAAACTCAAAGCTTTTTCATGATTATTTTCTGGAGTTTTATGAAAATGTTTTCTTTCCTACTCTTGAAAAAGAAGGTATCACCACAGTCATTGATATGGGTGATACCTTTGATAGTAGAAAGGGAATAGATTTTGCTGCATTGACGTGGGCAAAAGATAATTATTTTGATCGTTTAAGAGATATGGGCATCACTGTCCATACCATTGTTGGTAACCATACAGCATATTATAAGAATACCAATGATATAAATGCAATAGATTTGTTGTTGAGAGAGTATGATAATGTAAAAATATATGCAGAGACAACATCTATAATGGTAGATGGTTGTAATATTCTTCTTGTGCCTTGGATAAACAAGGAGAATGAAGAGAAGAGTGTTGCTATGATTAAGAAGTCAAAAGCACATATGTGTATGGGACATCTTGAGTTAAATGGATTCAGAGCAACTCCAGGACATATGATGGAACATGGAATGGATTGGGAGATATTTAAGAAATTTAATAAGACATTTTCTGGACATTATCACTGTAGATCTAATCAAGACAATATATATTATCTTGGCAATCCTTATGAGATGTTCTGGAATGATGTTGACGATGAGAATAGAGGATTCCATTTATTTGATACAGAGACATTAGAACATACTCCAGTTAATAATCCATATAGACTTCATAAGATAATATTTTATGACGATTTAGATTATCAGTTGTTTGATGCACGAGAATTAGAGAATAAAATAGTAAAAGTGGTTGTAAGAAATAAGAGTGATAGGGTAAAGTTTGAGAAATTTATTGATAAGTTGTATAGTGTTAATGTAGCAGAGTTAAAGATTGTTGAAAATTTTGGTCTGACGGATGATAAAGAGTTTGAGGCATTTGAGTCTGAAGATACTCTTTCCATTCTTCACAGATATGTGGATGAAGCAGAAATTGATCTTGATAAATCAAGAATTCAGAAAATGCTTCAAGATACTTATCAAGAGGCATGTGAGTTAGTTTGATGTTCATTCTAACCATTACTGGTAAAGAACATGAAGGTGCTTATTCCGTTACTGATGATCATGGAAATAAGATTCTTTATATCTTCCAGGAAGAAGATGATGCTATCAGGTTTGCTATGATGTTAGAAGATCAGGACTATCCAGATATGCATGTTCTTGAGGTTGAAGACAGAGTTGTAATTGCTACATGTGAAAATCATGGATACAATTATGCTGTTATTACTAAAAATGACATTGTAGTACCACCCCCAAACTTAAAGGTAGATGATTCAATTTGAGACTATACGGTGGAAGAATTTTCTTTCTACTGGTAATCATTATAGTGAAATAAGACTGGATGATACATCAACTACATTAATTGTAGGAACAAATGGTGCTGGTAAAAGTACTGTATTAGATGCTTTGACGTTTGGGTTATTTAATAAACCATTTCGTAAGATCAGTAAAGGTCAATTAATTAATACTGCAAATGAAAAAGATTGTAAGGTAGAAGTAGAATTTTCTATTGCAGAAACAGAATGGAAAGTTATAAGAGGTATAAAACCAAACATATTTGAGATTCATAGGAATGGTTTATGTATGGATCAGTTTGCTAATGCTAATGATCAGCAGAAGTGGTTAGAGAAAAATGTTCTGAAGATGAATTATAAATCATTTACTCAGATTGTTATATTAGGATCTAGTACATTTGTGCCATTCATGCAATTAACTGCTTCTACCAGGAGAGAAGTTATAGAAGATCTTTTAGATATTAAGATATTTTCTTCCATGAATAATCTAATTAAAGATAAGATTAGACTTGTTAAGGAGGAGATTAAGACTTTGGATCTTAAGAAAGAATCATTAAATGATAAAGTTAAGATGCAAAGTAATTGGATTAAAGAATTGGAAACAGAAAGTCAAGGAAGGATCGAAGAGAATAGAAACAAGATGAGATCGATAGGTGATGAGATTTGTGTTATGATGAATCAAAATGAACATACAGAAGATCAGGTGTATGGTCTTACAGAAGAACAAGAAGTGTTAACAGGGGCTAAGCAAAAGTTAGTTGAGTTGGGGATGCTTAGAGGAAAAATCTCTCAAAGGGTATCTACCATTACCAAAGAGCATAAGTTCTTTACTAAACATACGGTTTGTCCTACATGTGAGCAAGAGATCGAAGAAGAGTTTAGAATAAATAAAATCGCAGATGCTCAAGATAAAGCAAAAGAGTTGCAATCTGGTTATAAAGAACTGGAGGAGGCAATTAAAAAGGAGGAAGAGCGAGAGCATCAATTTACTCAACTATCTCAGGAGATTACTAAATTAACGCATGGCATTTCTAAAAATAATACTCGCATCTCTGGGTGTCAACGCCAAATCAGGGATCTGGAATCGGAAATTCAGAGAACTACCGATAAACTTGCAAACAGAAATACTGAGCATGAGAAGTTAGAAGAATTTAACACAAGATTGAAAGACACCTATGAGAATGTAGCTTCTAAAAAAGAAGATATACAATATTATAATTTTAATTATGGTCTACTTAAGGATGGTGGAGTAAAGACTAAAATTATCAAGAAGTACTTACCACTCATTAATCAGCAAGTAAATCGTTATTTGCAGATGATGGATTTCTATATAAACTTTACTCTTGATGAAGAGTTTAATGAGACCATCCAATCACCTATCCATGATAACTTCTCATATTCTTCCTTTAGTGAAGGTGAGAAAATGCGTATTGATTTAGCACTTCTCTTTACCTGGAGAGAGGTTGCTAGAATGAAGAATTCAGTTAATACAAATTTATTGATTATGGATGAGGTATTTGACAGTTCTCTTGATGGGTTTGGAACGGAAGAATTTCTTAAGATTATTCGTTTCGTCATAAAGGATGCTAATGTATTCGTGATATCCCACAAGACAGGTATGGACGATAGGTTTGATAATGTGGTAAGATTTGAGAAGATCAAAGGATTCTCTAGAATGGCATGACTACCCCAAACTGGCAGCATCATTCCAAAAAGGAAAAGAAACGCCACCTTAAACCACAAGCACTGCGAAGTGCCAGAGCAAGAAGAAGACACTTGTTAAAGTGTCTACAGACCGCCTCTAAGGGGCGGTTTTCGTGTAATATGGGTATATCGAACCGAAACACAGATGGCAGTACAGCAAGAAATCAAGTCACAACTAGCAAAGTTGCTTGCTACTGAAGACATTATAGTAGAGCACAAGGATGTTGAGACAGCACAGTTTAATGTGCATACTAGAGAATTGCTTCTTCCTATGTGGGATAAAGCAAGTGAAGATGTATATGATATGTTGGTTGGGCATGAGGTAGGACATGCATTATTCACACCTGACCAGGATCCTCCAAAAGGAATTCCTCATAATATTGTGAATGTGGTTGAGGATGCACGTATTGAAAAATTGATGAAGAGGAAATATCTTGGGATTGCCAAATCTTCCTTTCTTAAAAGATTTGAATTACAAGAGCAAGATTTCTTTGAGTTAGATGGTGAAGATATTTCTAATTTTAATCTTGCTGATAGGGCTAATCTATATTTTAAGATTGGTTCGTTCCTTGATGTATCTTTTTCAGATGCTGAAAAGGAGATTATCGATTTAATACAAAATGCCGAGACCTTTACTGACACCATCTCAGCGTCAGAAGCGTTATATCGTTTCTGCCAGCAAGAGACACAACAGAAATCCGAACAGTTTCAAGCAGGTGCTGAGTCGGGTATGGAACAAGATATGGTCAACGGAAACTCTTCAGTTGATACTTCAGATTCTGGGGATTCTGATGTTGATAGCACTGATGATATTGATTCTTCCCTTTCTGGCAATGATAGTGATGCTCCTGTGGAAGGTGGGAGTAGCAGTGATAATAATACTCCTGGCAATGATGATAGTGGTGATGCTTTAGAACCTCAAGTAAGAACTGCTAATTCTTTACAGGATAAGTTAAAAGATCTTGTTACTAAAGGAGCAGCTGAAAATGTTTATTTGGAAGTTACTGATGTAAACATTGAAAATATTATTGCTGATAATGCAGAAATTCATGAGCATATTGATAGCGCCTGGAGAGTTCAGCAAAAAGAAAGAGAGTCTAGTGAACTTGAGTATAATTGGAGACCTCGTAATTTATTTGATGAAGTAGATTTAGAGTATGAAGAGTTTAAGAATGATGCAAAGAAGGAAGTTTCATATCTTGTAAAGGAATTTGAGTGTAAGAAGTCTGCATCTGCATATGCTCGTGCTGCTACATCTAGAACAGGTGTTCTTGATACTAAGAATCTTCATAACTATAAGTTTAGTGAGGATATCTTTAAGAGAGTAACAGTTCTTCCTGATGGTAAGAATCATGGATTGGTTTTTGTATTAGATTGGTCAGGATCTATGGCAAGAGTTATGAAGGATACTATTAAGCAACTTTATAATCTAATTTGGTTCTGTAAGAAAGTTCAGATTCCTTTTGAGGTTTATGCATTTACTAATGAGTGGTCAAGAGGAGAGTATTACAAATATAAAAAATACTATGAAGAAACTGAGTATGCATTCAAGATTGAAGAGAATTTTAATATGATGAATCTCTTTACTAGTAAAGTCAATTCTAGAGATTTAGATCATCAATTAAAAAATATCTGGAGAACTGTTGCTTCTTTTTATGGTCGTGGATTTTATCAATACCCTGATAGATTATCTCTTTCAGGTACTCCATTAAATGAAGCATTAATTTGTCTTCATAAGATTCTTCCACAATTCCAAAATGAGAATGGTGTTGAAAAGGTTCAATGTATTGTATTGACTGATGGTGAGGCAAACTCTATTCCTTATCATGTAATGGTTGAACGTTCCTGGGAAGATGAACCACGTATGGGATATAGAGGTGTTAATGGTCATACTTGTTCTTTAAGAGATCGTAAACTTGGTAAAACATATAAGTTTGGATATAGTTACTGGGAGTATACTGATGTTCTTATTAGAAATCTTAAGGATAGATTTGTTGATACAAACTTTATTGGTATTCGTGTTCTTGAAAAGAGGGATGGAAGATACTTTATTGAAAGATACCATAGGACAAATGATAAAGAGTATGATAGAATAATAAAAGATTGGAGAAAATATAAAGCATTCTCTATTAAGAACAGTGGATATGATGCATACTTTGGTATGAGTGCAGATTCTCTTTCTGAAGATGCTGAATTTGATGTGGATGAGTCTGCAACTAAAGCACAAATCAAAAAAGCATTTGTGAAATCTCTTAAGGTCAAGAAACTAAATAAAAAAGTTCTTGGCGAATTTGTTTCTCTTGTGGTGTAATTATGGCAATTTATGATGATGTAAAGATCTCTATCAACCTTAATGAGTTGGTGGAGATCAGAGCAAAACTTATTTCCCAATACGAGGATTATTCAGAACAAGTATGTAAAGGTGAATACTTAGATGGAGCTGACATTGACCGTATTGCAACTGGGTTAAGAGATACTTTAACCTGGGATGCACTCTATTTTATGGTTGATGAGGCAGTTTTAGAATACTTGGGTATGAGAGAAACTCATTATGGTGAGAGAACTATTGAATCTCTTGATGTAACAATGGAAAAGGAAAAGAAAGAAAGAGAGAAGGAGTTTAAGAAGAACTTTGATTTAGTTAAATTGGAATCATCATCTTGGATAATTG
>Ga0209404_10002683_pt1 | contig 10818 bp, 7 predicted proteins | sample TroAtlMetagenome_2_FD_187447 | JGI IMG/M metagenome (GOLD analysis project Ga0209404, IMG submission 187447) | Marine eukaryotic phytoplankton communities from Atlantic Ocean - Tropical Atlantic ANT8 Metagenome (SPAdes) (version 2) | ecosystem: Environmental > Aquatic > Marine > Oceanic | place... | reverse complement strand
AATTTTTCTTGAGCTTCTTTCTTCACCAAAATAAAAAATTATATCCGCTAAAGAACTTTCACTTAATGAGTTTATTATATCATATACCGTTTCTCCGGTCTGAGTCATGCGCATATCTAAAGGTGCATCAAATTGAAAGGAAAACCCTCTTTCGGGTGTTTCTAGCTGCATTGAAGAGGTTCCTAAATCTAGTAAAATTCCATCAATTTTGTTAATCCCTATGGAGTGAAGGTGTTGAGATAAATCGCCAAAGCTTCCATTAATTGATAAAAATTTATTACCATATTGCTTTTCAAGATCTCTACACAACTCAATTGCAGTTGGATCTTTATCAATTCCAACAACTCTACAATCTGCACTTTCTAAAATTTTTCTTGAATGACCTCCTGCCCCTAAAGTTCCATCTAGATATACACAGCCGTCAGAAGGATTAAGTATTGAAAGAACTTCTTCACACATTACAGGTTTATGTTGAAGCTCTTTGTTTGACATCACTCATCAACCTGAGAATTTTTTGAAAAATTAACGGATGGACCTATCAAATCTCTATTTTGAAGTGCCTTTATTCTAGCATCATTTTTAAAGCTCTCAAAAGCAGATGGTTCCCACATTTGAAATTTTTGCCCTATACCAGCGAATGTTACTCTATCTTTTAATCCCGCGTGCTTAATTAAAGAACTAGGCAGAGAAACTCTTCCGTCCTGATCATAGTTAAGTTGATATGTCTCTGAAAAAAGGGCAGTGGCTAATGCATCAGTTTCTTCTGCAAAGAGCTGCATTTTTTCTATACTTTGGGCGATTTGATTAATTAGGGACTCACCCCCTCCATCAATGGATTGAGTTGTAAATGACGGATATAAATAAACTCCAGCAAATCCTTGATTTTCAAGAACCGATCTAAATTGAGATGGTATTGAAACTCTTCCCTTAGCATCAATCTTGTTGACTGTATTTGACAAAAAAATATTCATTCATAATCCTATTAAACACACGCATTGCGTTATATTATGGGTTAACATGGGATTATATGGGAGTCAATGGTAAAAAGTGGATAATATATTAAAAATTATGGTTTTATGTGGATAACTTTTTCTTGGAATTCATTGAAATAATATATTTTTTTGTCAGATGGCTTATAAGCCGGGTTCTGTATCCACAAAGTGGTGATGATCATTCATCTTGGATTTATGTTGCCATAAATCTCTAGCAACCTACCCGAATAGTATAAAAAGAGACGTTTATATCACTATTCCTATTTGGTTTTGCTCCCAGTGGGGTTTACCTTGCCAAATATGTTACCATATTTGCGGTGTGCTCTTACCACACCTTTTCACCCTTACCAAAATGGCGGTATATTTTCTGTGGCACTTTCCCTGAGGTCGCCCTCGCCGGGCATTACCCGGCACTGTGTCTCTTGGAGCCCGGACTTTCCTCACATAAAAGTGCGATCATCCAGCCATCTGACTGTTTTTTTCTATTAAAAAACAATAATTTGGTCAAGAAATAATCTTAAGCTTTTGCACTTGATCTCGAATTGAGTCTCTCATAATAATTTTTAAGATTAATGCAGTCCTCAGGAATATCAATTTTTGGCCATTTAGCAAAATCAAAACAAATGAGCGCAGAAATATCGGCAATAGTATATTTGTTTAGACATATAAACTCTTTATCTTGCATTTGCTTGTCAAACCACCGAAGCATTTTTATAACTCTAGGACGGCTTGCTTCTGACCATTCTTTGACTTGATCTTCCAAAGCAGCCATTGCAGGATGTCCATGTCTATAGGTATTAGCAATACTTATCATAAGCAATAACTCTAATCTTCTTTGCCACATTTCAATAACAGCTATTTCCTCTGGATTACTTCCCATTAAACTTGGCTCTGGGTGCAAAGCCTCAAAATACCTACAAATAGCTATAGATTCAGTTATACATGTTCCGTCATCTAACTTTAAAGTGGGTACTTGGGATAGAGGGCTTAATTTTTTATAATCCTCTTTTTTATGCTCTCCATTCATAATATCAATTTGTTTTGTTGGAACCTCTATTCCTTTTTCATGTAGAAATACTCTTACTCTTCTTGGGTTTGGCGCTGGAATAAAATCGTATAAAATCATCTAAACCTCTTTTTAAAAATTTTTTAATTCATTGTATTAAGAAAATTTAACTTGACCATAAGTTTTTCAAAATATTAAGAGTATATATATTCATTATGGAGGATAAAATGACAATAAGCTTCAAAGATAAAGTTGTGATTGTAACTGGAGCAGGAGGTGGGCTGGGTAGAAGCCACTCTCTAGAATTTGCAAAAAGAGGAGCAAAAGTTGTTGTAAATGATCTTGGAGGATCTGTTGATGGATCAGGAGGTTCATCTGATGCAGCCAATAATGTTGTAAAAGAAATCACTGAAGCTGGAGGAGTGGCTATCCCAAACGGTTCATCTGTAACTGATGATGATGGTGTAAAAAATATGATTGATCAAACAATGGATGAATTTGGTCGAATAGATATACTTATAAATAATGCAGGAATATTAAGGGATAGATCTTTTACTAAAATGACTATAGAAGATTTTACTCTTGTAACAGATATTCATTTAATGGGATCAGTCAAACCTACAAAGATGGTTTGGGAAATTATGAAAGAACAAAATTATGGAAGAATTTTAGTTACCACTTCATCTACAGGTTTATATGGAAACTTTGGCCAGTCAAATTACGGTGCTGCAAAACTTGGTGTTGTAGGGTTTGTAAATACACTTAAACTTGAAGGGCAAAAATATAATATTAATTGCAATGTCTTATGTCCGGTAGCATACACTAGAATGACAGAAAATCTTATGCCTCCTGAAGCTGAACAACTTTTAACACCGAGTAGCGTTACTCCTGCAGTTATTTATTTATCAAGTGAGAATGGTCCAACTGGAACAATTTTATGTGCTGGTGCTGGTGTTTATTCTGTTGCTAAAATAATGGAAAGCGATGGAGAAAACCTTGGTTTAGAAGCATCGGCCGAAGATCTAGAAAAAAACTGGGATAAAATCTCTGACTTCTCTGAAGCTAAGCCATTCTTTAATGGCGGAGAACAAACTGGTAAAGTATTAGAAAAAGCAATGAAAGGAATTTAGTTGGATATCAACTACTCAAATCCAGTAAATTTTAAACTTAAAGATTATGACGAAAAACCTGAAATATATGATTTAGGTTTTAGGGAGTATGATGCACGTTGGTTATATCCTGAACAAATTAATTTAGCTGGCGTTCAAAAAATTGGACTAGGTTTAGGAAAGCTTATTAAGCAATCTAATAATAATAGTAAAATTTCTGTAGGACATGATTTTAGATCGTATTCTGAAGAAATAAAAGAGGCTCTTATTGGAGGATTAATAGCCTCTGGAGTTGATGTTTATGATGTAGGCTTAACAATTTCTCCTGGAGCTTATTTTTCTCAATATTTTCTCGACTGTGATAATGTTGCGATGGTTACAGCTAGTCACAACCCTAATGGTTGGACTGGAATAAAAATGGGAAATGAAAAGACTCTTACCTTTGGTCCAGATCTAATTAATAATTTAAAAAAGGTTATAGAGGATAAAGATAATATTTCAAATAAGCCTGGAAACTATATTTTCAGAAATATTAATAATGAATATCTCGCAGATCTTATTTCAAAATATAAAGTAAATAGAAAAATTAAAGCTGTAGTAGCATGTGGGAATGGGACAGCAGGTCTTTTCGCGCCTAATGCTCTTAGTTTATTAGGTGTTGAGGTTATTCCGCTGCATTGTGATTTAGATAGCTCATTTCCCAATTATAATCCTAATCCTGAAGATTTAATAATGCTAAAAGATTTAGGAAAACATGTTTTAGAAAATAATGCAGATATAGGTTTTGCATTTGACGGTGATGGAGATCGCGTAGGTGTAGTTGATAATAACGGACAAGAAATATTTGCAGATAAAATTGGGTTACTAATTGCTAGAAATTTATGCTTGGAAAATTCAAATTCAAAATTTGTAATTGATGTTAAGTCTACCTCTCTCTTTCTGACTGATGAAATTCTTAAAAAGAATAATTCTGAAGTTGTGTTTTGGAAAACTGGTCACAGCTATATTAAAAGAAAAACAAATGAGATAAATGCTACTGCTGGTTTTGAAAGATCCGGCCATTTCTTTTTTAATAAACCCATAGGCAGGGGGTATGATGATGGTATTTTGTCGGCACTTGAAATTCTAAAAATATTAGACAACAACAATAATAAAAAACTTAATAATTTATATGATGAGCTTCCTACCACTTTTTCTTCACCAACTATGTCTCCAAAATGCCCTGAAGAAAGTAAGTATGATGTTATAGAAAAAATAGAAAAGATTTTTCAAAATAAAATGAAAAACAAAGAACTTTTAGCAGGACAAAAAATACTATCTATTTTAACTGTAAATGGAGTTAGGGTTCATCTAGAGGATGGCTCATGGTGTTTAGTAAGGGCATCATCGAATTCACCAAATCTTGTTGTTGTGTGTGAAAGCACTATATCCGAGGTTAGAATGAAAGAAGTATTTCATGCTCTTAATAGTGAATTAATAAAATTTGAAGAAATTGGTGATTATGATCAGATGATTTAAAAAAGCTCTAGATACATCCTTATTGATGTAAAAAGTAAAAAAATTGCAAATAATCTGGTTAATGTTTTCTTAGGGAGTGAGTGTGCGTATTTTGCTCCAAGAGGAGCTGAGAGAGCAGCTAAAGGAGCTATTAATATTAAACCTAATAAATTTACATAGCCAAATGAACCGGGGGGTAAATCAGCTACAAAGAGACCAGTAATGATGAAAAATAATGTTCCTGGTATAGATAGAAAAAAACCCAACCCGGCTGAAGTTCCTACAGCTTTATGAATAGGAACTCCATATAATGACATGATACTTACATTAAATGTTCCACCTCCAATACCAAGCATGGATGAAAATGAACCAACTAATAGAGGAATATTGTAACTAAAAAAACCAGACGGCAATTGATTTCCTAGTCTTAAATTATCATTTTGAGTTAATAAATGAATACAAACCAATAGAGCAATTGTTGCAAAAAATAATGTCAAATAAAAACCAGATATTAAACCGGCAATAGTTGCGCCAATAGCAGATCCTATTAGAGTTGGTATTATCCATTTTTTTATAATTGAGAAATCAACTGCTTTATTTTTTTTATGCGCTACATAAGAACGCCATCCCGTTGGTATGATGATAGCAAGAGATGTTGCTACAGAAACATGCATTATAATTTCGTTTGAAAAACCAAGAGATGATAATACATGATAAAGAATTGGAACAATTATTATTCCTCCACCAACACCTAAAAGACCCGCTATAAAGCCAGATAATAATCCTGAAAGTATTAAAGCAAAGATAAAAGGTAGCAGGCCAATACCGTTGTAATACATTAGGCCACCTCTTTTTGAATTTCTTCAATTTTAATTAATGCTTCTTTAATAACATTTATATCCTGTTTTCTTTTTGGTGCATTTTCTGATAAATGACTCCTCCAAAACTTTGCTCCCTTAACTCCATGAAAAAGACCTAGCATATGTCTTGTTATATGATTTATGTATGCCCCTTTTGCAATTTCAGATTCAATATAAGGTATCATTTCTCTAACAATATCAAATCTAGAATGGTCATTTTTTCTATCTTCATAAAAAACATGATCTACATTTGTTAATAAAAATGGATCTGTATACGCTGCTCTTCCCATCATAACGCCATCTGGATCGTTTTGATTAAAATTTAATTCCTTTTTACCTTGCTCAATTGAATTAATGCCTCCATTCAAAACTAAATTTAATTCTGGCCATTTTCTTTTTATTAATCTCACTAAATCATAATCTAAAGGAGGAATTTCTCTATTTTTCTTAGGATCAAGCCCATTTAGAATTGCCTTCCTTGCATGTATAATAATTGTTTTAATTCCAATTACTTTTAATCTTTCAATCATTTTTGGAAGAACTTCATAAGGATCATCATCATCCAGACCAACTCTACATTTAACCGTGACAGGAATATTTACCGACTTCATCATTGATGTTAAGCAAGTCTCTACTATGTCTAAATCATTCATTAAACATGCTCCAAAGTTTCCTTCTTGAACCCTTTTAGATGGACAACCAAGATTAAAATTAATCTCATCATAGCCATAATCTTCACCGCATTTGGCTGAATATGACAAATTTTTAGGGTTACTTCCTGCTATTTGAAGCGCTACTGGATGCTCGGTTTCATCAAATTTTAAAAAAAAGTCTTTATCACCATAAACAATTGCATCAGAAACAACCATTTCACTGTATAAAAAAGCCTTTTTAGTTAACTTTCTAAAGAAATAACGACAATGCCTATCTGTGTAATCAATCATTGGTGCTATGCAAAATTTATGCGGTATCATTAAAATCTCGTTTAAAAACATTTATTTATTAACATATTTTTGTTATTTTAGCTTGCGATTACAAACTTTAAGTTTAAATTGCAATTTATTCAGCAATTTTATGGTTTTTTTATCATACGAATCGTTGGATAAACAAAAAAAATCTGGGGAGATTAATAATGAAATTTTTAACTAAATCTTTGTTAGTGTTTGCTCTTATTTTGACAATGAATTTTACTATTCAAGCTCAAGAAAGTGCTCCAACACTAGCAATTGAAGAAATTATTGTTACAGCTAGGAAGAAGGAAGAGTCAATCCAAGATGTTCCTATGGCTGTTACAGCTATTACAGATCAACTAGGTGAGAGCAGTGTTAGAAGAATAGAAGATATTCAAGCTTTTGCTCCAAACCTATTTATCAATAGAACGCCTGGTATAGGTAGTGGTGCTGCAATCACTATTAGAGGTGTCGCATCTCTTGAAAGTGATAAAAGTTTTGAGCCATCTATTGGTGTTGTAATGGATGGAATGTTTCTAGGAACTCAAAGCGGTGTGCTATTAGATAATTTCGATATAGAAAGAATAGAGGTTCTTCGTGGACCACAAGGCACATTATTCGGTAAAAACACAACAGGTGGTATTCTTAATATTATTAGAACACCAGTTTCACTCACTGAAATTAGTGTTGATGCAAGTTTGACTGTAGGTGATTTTGGAAGACAAGATCTTAAAACAGTCATTCAAGTTCCTATTATAGAAGATAAACTTGGCGTAAAAATATTTGCCGCAAACATAGAGCATGATGGTCATGTATATAATACATATCTCGATAGACATGCTGGTGGTGATGATAAACTTAATTATGGCTTTGCAATTCTTTGGGAGCCAAATGATCAATTAAGCTTAAAACTTCACCATGAGCTCATGGAAGATAAAAGTGAGCAAGGTGTTTATGTAAACCGAAATGTTGTTGGAGAACTAGCATGTACTATTTCACTAATAGGTTTTGATCCAAACAATGGTTGTGAACAATTCGCAACTGATGGCCCAGACACAGTTGAATCTGACGGATCAAATTTCAGTGATAACGAATATGAATCAACAATTTTTACATTAAATTATGATACTGAAAATTTCTTATATACATATATCTATTCTAATAGAGATATGGACGAACAAAACATGCAGGATTTCGATGGTTCTGCTGCACGTTTATTAAGAATGAACTATTTTAATGATTGGGAACAAACAAGTCATGAATTTAGGGTAACTTCACAATTTTCAGAAAAATTTCAATTTATAGCTGGTATTTATGATTGGGAAGTTGATTATGCTCAAAACTGGGATGTTTATGATCTTTTCTACCAATTATCGCGTCTTGGCGTAGGTGCTTGGGGGGCTGGAGATACATTAACTGGGTATGGCAGAGATAGCTATATAACAGGTCTTCCTTGGGAAAGCGATCTTGCTAGTAACAATGGACAAACTCAAAAAACTGAATCAATCGCTGTTTTTGCTTCAATAGACTGGTATCTTACAGATCAACTCACTCTAACAGCGGGTTTCCGTTGGACAGAAGAAGAGAAAGACTTCCTTGGTGGTAACGCAGGTGTTGGATATTATCCATTAAGAAATGAACCTAGACCTCCATTATATAATCCTAAACCTTATCAAGCTAAATGGGATGAAACTACACCAAAAGTTGGCTTAAGATATCAACCAAATGACGATGTCATGTACTATGCAACTTACAGTGAAGGTTTTAAAAGTGGTGGTTTCTTTGGTCGTCAGGCTAACTTTAATATTGATCCATCATATGAACCAGAATTTGTTAAAAACTATGAATTTGGTTGGAAATCAACATTAATGGATGGCAGAATGATCTTTAATGGTGCTGTCTTTAGATCAGAATATGATGATAAGCAAGAATCAATTCTCATACCTGTAGATCTAACCAATGTTGCAACAGTTGTTCGGAATGCATCTTCACTTGAAATGGATGGTATTGAATTAGAGCTTATGTATCAAGTTACAGAAGCTTGGGATTTAATGATGACATATGGTTACTTAAAGTCAGAATATGCTGGTTATTTGGCCGATCTAACTGGTGATGGAGTTATTACAGATAACTCTAATTTAGTTCCACGTAATACACCTGAAAATACATTCGGTATTACTACCTCTTACACTACTCAAATTGGTAATGGAGAATTAAAAGGTAGGGTTTCATATCGTTTCAGAGATGAGATGGAGTCTGAATCTCAAAATAGACCTGAAGGTAGTTTAGATAGCATTGAAAATGTTAACGCAACTATTAGTTATTCTGTTGAAAATTACAGTATAACTGCTTGGGGAAGAAATCTTACTGACGAAAGAGAACAAAGATGGTCAACTATTGGTGGTCTAACTTCTCGAGGTTGGTGGAATGAACCGCAAACACTAGGTGTAACATTTAAAGTATCTTATTAAACTTTAAATAACTTTAATTAAATGGCTCGAATATTATTCGGGCCATTTTTTTGTTATTTAAAAATTTTTTACTAATTACCTAAGTTACACACCTTAAAAAAAAATTAACAAAAACTTCACAAAAACTATGCGAAGAATCCATATTTTATGTTAAGACTTTATAGTTATTTTATTTGTGAAATTTTCATAAATTTTATCGTTATATTATTTAAATAAAGGGTCAAAAATATGTTTCTTAAAAACATTCTAAAGTTATCTAAAAAAGTAACTTTCTATTCTTTTTTTCTTTTCTCAATTTCAATTGTTTTACCTCTAGCTGTTAGCGCTGAGCAAACAACAGGTGCAATTAGAGGTTCAGTATTTGATAGTTCTGGAAACCCAGTTTCAGGTGCATCTATTCAAATTACGCATGTGCCTTCTGGGACTAAAGCGTCGACAAGCACTAATAATACTGGTTCGTTCTACTCTAGAGGCTTACGTTTAGGTGGTCCTTTTGACATTAGGGCTACTAAAGATGGACAATCATCTTTACAGTCAGGTGTATATACGAGTCTGGGTGGTGAATATAATTTAAATATTCAACTTGGTGGAACAGGCATTGAAGAGATTATTGTAACAGGTCAGGCTGTCAATTTCGATACCTTGGGGGTAGGACCTGGATCAACCTTCACTTCAGAAGATTTAGCGACCCTTCCCTCAATCGATAGAGATATAAAAGATATTGCGAGATTAGATCCTTTTGTCACCGTTGATAACGAAGGAAGATTATCTTTCGCTGGTGGAATGCCAAGATTAATTGGGTTTATTATTGATGGTGTAAGCGCCAATGACTCTTATGGTCTTAGCAGCAATGCATATCCAACGAATAGAATGCCTATCTCTATTGACCTTGTCGAACAAGTATCAGTAAAAGTTGCAAATTATGATGCAGAGCTTGGTGAAGCATTAAGTGGAAATATTGTCTTAACTACAAAAGCTGGAACTAATGATTTTCATGGATCTTTTACTGTTGAATCATCACAAAAAAGCGGTGATGAACCATTTGGTGAAAAAACTGACCAACCTGATCCTGATACTGAATTGTTTTCTTTCACATTCAATGGTCCCATTATTAAGGATAAATTATTCTTTTCATTAGGATATGAAAAATATGAAGCTTCAGATCCAATATCTTTACTTGGATTTCAATCAGGTTCAGTAATTAAAGCCGAAGCTGATGCCGTTATTAAAGCCGCTATGGATGTAATTGGTTATGATGCTGGTTCATATAATAAAGCTCGTCAGGAAGAAGATGAAAAAACATTTTTAAGATTGGATGCTAATTTATCTGAAAATCATAATCTTACTTTTTCTTACAACCTTACTGAAGGTTTTACTGAGTCAGCTTATTTTAATAGAACTTGGGGCCTACCATTATCCAGCAATTGGTACAGAATTAATAAAGAATATGAGTCAATGAAATTGGAGTTAAACTCGAATTGGACAGATAATTTTTCTACTAAAATTTTAATTTCAGATACAGATGTGAGCAATCCTAACACTCCTGTAGGAGCAACAACAATTGGTGAAGTTGGTATAAGAGTTGCCTCAGGAGGAACAGTATTTTTTGGACCTGATCAGTATCGACATGCCAACCAGATTGAGACAAACAGAAAACAATATGAAATTGCTGGTTATTACGATATTGGGAATCACGCATTAAAACTTGGTTACAAAGTAGTTGAAAATGATATGTTTAATATGTTTTCAAGGAATAGCCTTGGTGAATATGATTATAATTCTATTGATGATTTTATTGCAGGTAATCTTAAAGAATTAGATTACAGAAACGCAGATACAAATAATCCTTTGGATGCAGCTGGTCGATTCAATATGGATTTCACAATAATTTATTTTCAAGATACCTGGGATATCTCACCTGACTTAACAGCAA
>Ga0209404_10002681_pt1 | contig 10833 bp, 6 predicted proteins | sample TroAtlMetagenome_2_FD_187447 | JGI IMG/M metagenome (GOLD analysis project Ga0209404, IMG submission 187447) | Marine eukaryotic phytoplankton communities from Atlantic Ocean - Tropical Atlantic ANT8 Metagenome (SPAdes) (version 2) | ecosystem: Environmental > Aquatic > Marine > Oceanic | place... | reverse complement strand
CGCGAAGTCGACGAATTCAGCACGGGACAGCTGCTTGCGCGCGGCCAGTTCTTTGAGGGTTTGGCGGGCCAGACGCGACCGGCGCCACTGGCTTCCGTAGAGCTCGTGGACCATGGCCTCGACCTCGAACCGATCGATGGACCCCGAATCGTCGAGATCATAGATCGAAAACGCAAAATTCCGCAGCCCCTCCTTCGACAGACTTACGAAGGCCCAGGCCGCCTTCACAAATTCCGGGAAGTCGATCTCGCCGCTCTTGTCGTCGTCCATGTGCGTAAACGCTTTGACCGCGAAGACCGTCCGGTCGATATCGAAGAACATGAGGAATTCCAGGACCGAGATCTCGCCCGACTGGTCCTTGTCGGCCTTGCGAAACAACTTATACAACGTCTTGACGTGCTTCGGCTTGAGGCCGGGGCAGCTCTTCGCGCAGGCGTTGCCTTCCCTCAGGGCGTCGCGCCGTTTTCTAGTTTGTTTCCCGTTCACGGCGCCCATCTTTGCTGCTCGCCGCGGGGTTAGCCTGCCTCGGGGCAGTCCCGCGGCGCCGGCGTCGCGAGGGAACCCTCCGCTCTCTATGGGCAGCCTCTGGCGCGAGCTGCGGCGCGAGCTGCGGCGTCGGCGCACCCGCGCGGGTCGCGGCGGCGCAGCGGCGCGGGCTGGGCAGCGGAACGGCGGCGACCGGCCGGCGCAATGGCCCGAGCGCCTTGCCCTTGCAGAACGAAACGGCGCCGGACCGCCTGGTGCGCAGCCCTCGACTCGTCCAGGGCCGGTCGATGGAGCCCTCCCGAGAGGTGGAGGCCTGGGTGGAGTCGTACTGCTTCCTAGTGTCTTACTGGCGCTAGCCCCTTCCTGGGCCAACGAGCAGCAAGGGTGCGCGCGCGCGCTTAGGACCTACACGTACTCGACTGGACGTCTTAAGGTAGTCATTGATCGGCAGCGGCCCTTGCGCTGACGAGAAACCGCGACGCTAGAGCGCTCAGCACTCGCCTGCTGCCCTGCACTGCCCTGCAATTGCATCAGTTTAAGCGCGACAGACGACTCGAAAACCATGCGCGTGTCCCTCGCGGCGCTCACGGTGGTCGCCTCGCACTCCGCCACGGCGCGCGGCTTCGTGCCGCGCCGCGGCCTCGCGCCGGCCGCGCCGCGCGCGGACTGCCAGAGGCGCGCGGCGGCGCCGGTGCTGAGCGTCGCGCGCGGCGGCGGCGGCTTGGGTATAGCGCCGGCGTGGGGCGCCCTCGGCATGACCGCGATCCTTGGGAACGCGATCCGCCGCGTGCTGCCCGTGGCCCTGGAGCCCTTTTCCAGTGGGGCGGCGGCCCTCGCTCCACCAATGTGGGCCGCCTACGCGGCGTTCGTGGTGTTCATGACCTACGTCGAGGGCTACAAGGCGTTCCACCGCAAGTTCTCGCCGATGGTCGTGGCCCGCGCGTTGACGTTGCGGGACGCGCCGTTGCATCACGTCGCCTTGGCCCCGCTCTACGCGATGGGCCTCTTCCACGCGTCGAAGAAGCGCCTGGCGACGTCGTGGGGCTTTGTGGTGGGCATCGCGGCTCTGGTAAAGCTGGTCAAGACGCTCGACTACCCCTGGCGGGCCGTCGTCGACGGCGGCGTCGTCGCCGGTTTGAGCGTCGGCGCGGCGTCGATCCTCTACCACTACGGCCGGAGCCTCGCGGGCGTCGACCCGCCGGCCGACGCCGCGCTGCCCTGACGGTGTCACGGTAGTGGTGCTCCTTAACGCTTACTCTAGTTATCTGTCGTCATGCGCGTGCGTCGCCACCGGTCACTTCCCAGCCGCCTGCTGTTTTCGCTAGTGTCTAACGCCGCTAGCCCGCGCTCCTCTCCGCACGGGCTTGCTGAGTGAGCCGAGCGGCAGCCGATCGACGCTTCGGAGCAGCTTTTAAACATCTCATAGTCGCGCCTGAGCACGCGAAACGGCTAACGTAGCAAGAGCCGCAAGGTGAAGCCCTTGAACCTCATTCATTGCAGCTGTCGACAGTGGCGACAAGAACCGTCGACGGGCTGCAAACTCGTAGCTCCAGGAGTACAACACTGCAACTAGACTGCGCAAACTCGCAGTTCCACGAGGACACTGCAACCAGCCTGCGATGGCCCCGCCGCGGCGACCCACGGTGTTCGTCCTCATAGCAGCCGTCACCCATGCGCTGCAGCCGCCGCGACCGAAGCACCATGCCCGGACTACATTAAGACGGCACGTGACCGTGCCCGTGCCGCTGGAATACGCGGCCGAGCTCGCCGCCACGGCATTGGCCCTCGTCGCGCCGGGCAAGGGCGTTTTATCCATCGACGAGTCGCCGCCGACGCTCAAGGAGCGGTTTGAAAGGGCGGGCATCGAGCTGGCGGACGACGGCGACGCGACGCAGTATCGAGAACTCGTCGTGACCGCGCCGGACCTGGGGACCTACGCGTCGGGCTGCGTGCTCACGGCGGACGCGCTCTTCGAGGAGACCGAAGGGGGCACGCCGTTCGTGGACCTGCTGGCGGCGCAGAACATCGTCCCGGGCGTGCGCGTCGACTGCGGCGACGTGCCGCTGCCCGGGGCTGTGGAAGGAGAGACCTGCTCGCGCGGGCTCGACGGGCTCGAGGAGCGCGCGGCGCTGTACCGCGAGCAGGGCGCGCGGTTCGCCAAGTGGCGCGGCCGCATTCGCATCGACGACAGTCGGGGGGCGCCGTCCTTTCTCGCATTGAAGGAGACGTGCTGGACCATGGCGCGCACGGCGCGCACGCTCCAGGAGAAGGGACTCGTGCCTTTATTGGAGCCGGCGGTCCTCGCGGACGGCGACCACACCATCGAGCGCGCGGCGGAGGTGCAGGAGCGCGTCTACGTCGACGTCTTCCGGGCGCTCGCGGAGAACGGCGTCTTCCTCGAGGGGTGTCTACTGAAGCCGATGATGTCGACGCCCGGGACGTCGTGCCCCGAGGCCGCGACGCCCGAGCTCGTCGCCGCGTATTCGGTAAGGACGCTGGAACGGACCGTGCCGTCGGCCGTGCCGGGCGTGTGTTTTAATTCGGGCACGCTCGGCGAGGAGGAGGCGTCGCTGTGTCTGGACGCGATGAATCGCATCGAGCGGAAGGGGCCCTGGAGCGTGACCTTCGGGTTCTCGTCGTCGCTCCAGACGTCGGCCGTGCGGACGTGGGCCGGCTCGAGCGACAACCTCGGCGCGGCCCAGGCGGCGCTCGTCGCGCGCAGTGTGAAAATTAGCTTCGATGGCGTCGGGCGCCTGAAATTTGATTCTACACAGGTCGCGCGGTGCCGCGCGAACGGCGAGGCAAATCTGGGCAAATACGCGCCCGGGTCGCAGCCGTCGCTGGACACGTCGCGGAGTTTGGCGGGGGACGTTTAATTGGGAATTATTTAGTTCACGCGTTACACAAAGGATGCCGGAGGAGCCGCAGCTCGTCCTCGGCCGCGGCCCGTTCCACGTCGGACGCGTCATCATCTAAACCGCCGACGGGCTCCGGCAGCGTCGCGACGGGCGCCGCGGCCGACGCGTCGCGCGTCGAACTCCGCCGCCGGCGCGACGTGCGGCGGCCGCGGTGCGCGTCGAACTGCAGGAGCGACTCGGGCGCCTCGAGCGCGCCGACGCGGCCGCCGCTCGCGAGCGACTTGGGCGGGCTCGGCGCGCGCGGGTCGGGCGGCGCGGGCGGCGCCGCCGCCGCGTCGAAGCCGCTCCAGAGCGCCCCCAGCAGCGACGGCGAGGCGGGCTTCGCCGCCTCCAGATGCGAGAGCGCGTCGAGCAGCGGCCGGGCGATGGCCGTCGGGTCCCGCGCGGGCGCGGGTGCGGGCGCGGGCGGCGCCGCGGGCGGTGGCGGCCGCGGGGGCGACGGCGGCGCCGCGTCGAGGCTCCGCCGGCGGCGCGGCGGCGACGCCCCGGCCGCCGCGGCCGCGCGCTCCCGCGTGGCGCGCTCGATGCGCGCGACGAGGTCCTTCGCCGTGGGCGACGGCGGCGCCGCCGGCCGCCGTTTGTGCTGTGGTGATGTCGACGGCGACCGCGCCGCGGCGAGCTCGCCCAGGCGCCGGGTGATGCGCGCGTCGAGGTCTGCCGGCGCGCCGCCGACGGCCCGGTCCGCGGGCGGCGGCGGCGACGGCGCGGCGCCGACGCTCGGCCGCCGTGGCGGCGATGGTAGCGCGGCGTCGACGCTCGGCCGCCGCGGCGGCGACGGCGGCGCGCGCCCGGGGCTGCGTATGCTCCGCGGAGGCGAGGCTGCCGCGGGCTGGGCGCTGCCGAGGCGCCGTCGATGCGGCGACACCGGTGCCGTCGGCGACCGAGGGGCTGCCGCGGCGAGGACCTCCGCCGGCGTCCTGGGGCTGCCGAGGCGTCCGGGGCTGCCGAGGCTCCGTCGGCGTCGCGGCGGCGACAGAGAGGCTGCTGCCGCCGCCTCGCGCTGCTGGCTGCTGCGCTCGATCCGTGCCGCCAGCTCCTTGACGGACGGCATCGCTCGTGCAGGCGCTCGCGTGTCGAAGTGAGCCGCTCTCTCACACCGGGCAGCCTGGAGAATTGCGTTTTTGAAGGCCAACCGGAAGCCGACGCGTCCCGACGCCTGGTCATGCGAGGCCTCGCGGCGAGAGAGCTTGCGCGCGACGATGCGTCCCAACTTTTTGGGCAAGTATTCGGGTTTTTTTTTTTGGTGCTTGTGGAGAGCACATGCAGCCTTACACGTGCGGAGCGCATCGAAAAGCCAGCGCATGACTCCCAGCGACTCCAAAAATCCACCGCTAAGCCTGAAAATGCAGCCATGACGAGCGCCCTCCCACCCTACCTCGCCCCGGCCGCCGACGCGCTAAACAAGGGAGACGCCCTGGCCGTCGTCGCGCGGGGGCTGGGCGGGACGGTCCACCTCGCGGCCGACGTAATCAGAAGGGCGCTCGCCACGAGGGAGGACGCGCAGCCTATAATAGTGCTCAACGCGCAGCAAAGGGAAGGGGCGCTGCGCGAGGAATTATGGAGATGCGGCGTCGACGTGGATAAGGTGATGGCGAGGCACCGCGCGGCGGAGACGAGCCGGACGGAACGGCGGGCCTTGTACGCGACGGGCGGCGTCGTGCTGTGCGGGGCGCGCGCGGCCTGCGTCGATTTGCTCGACGGGACGCTCGACGCTTCTAACATAAAAGGCATTCTCGTGCTGGACGCGGAGCGCTGCGCGGAGAGCTCGCCGGAGGCCTTCGTCGTGAGGCTGTTCCGGGACCGGAGCACGCAAGGCTTCGTGAGGGCCATCTCCGAGGCGCCAGAGCGGTTAGGAGGCGGCTTCGCGCGCCTGGCCAAGGTCGTCAAGACGCTTTCCGTGTCAAATGTCGCGCTCTGGCCGCGCTTCGAGAACGGTATCGCCGACTTGCTGGAGAAAAGCCCTCCATCGATAACCGAGGTCTCGACCAACCTCGACGAGGGCGCTTCCTTACTCCAACGGCGCGTCGTGGCTGCGATAGCTGCCTGCGCCCGCGAACTTAAGGGTAGATGCGCCGGCTTGAGGGGCGCCGACGTTTCAATGTTAGACGAGGCCCTGACGAAGGGCGCGCAAAAGGCCGACGCGTTTTTTGGGGAGCTCGACCAAGCTCTCAACCGCGTCAAGCGCGGCGCGGCCTGGCGCGCCTTCCCGCAGGCGGGGCGGCAGCTCTGCGCCGAGTTGAGGGCGCTCGGCGATTTGCTGGACGCCGTCGCGTCCGACGACGGCGTCGCGTGTTTAGAAAGGACGCGGGCGTGCGTCCGAGCCGCGCGCGACCGGCCGAAGCCGTCGACGTGGTCGCAGTCGACGAGCGCCGACGCGTTGTTGGATGCTGCCAAACGGCGCGTCGTCGTGAAGGAGAAGCCCCTCGCCCTGAAGGCGTCGGCGGCGCCGAAGCTCGGTTTGCTGGCGGAGGCGCTCCGGGGACAAGGCGCTTGTTGCATTATCGTCGTCGCCGACGCGGCGCGGGCCGCGCACGTCGCGCAACATTTGGGTGACGGGGACGAGGCCTTCTCCAACAGACGCCTGCTGGATTTTTTAAGAAGGGACAACGCGCCGTGGCGGCGCGACGCGCAGAAGCGGCGGACTGTTTTGAGGAAAGCGCTGCTGGACGAGGAGGACCGTCGGAGGAAACGGAAGAAGCGCGGGGCGCCCTCCCCACAAAATTGGGCCTGCATCAGAATAGCGACGCACGCGCAACTCCTCGAGTCGAGGGACGTGCTGGGCGACGCGAGGCCGGACCGGATCGTGCTCGTGGACGTGTGCTTCGAGGCCGTGCGGCGCATCGAGGCCCACGCCACTTTATATAAGGTTGACGTCTACGCGCTCAAATTGGAAGGCGCCGCGGACGAGGCGCGGCTCGCTTCTCTCATTGCTAAAGAAAGAGACGCGTTCGTGCGCCTGATCGATGAGCGGCGGCTCCTCGCGGCGACGTCTGACATGGAGCGGCGCCAGTCGACGCGCCCGAAGAAGGCTCGAGCGATCATCTGCGACGCGCGCGAGTTCCGGTCCTCGCTGCCCTTGGCGTTGTACGGCCGCGGCCTGACGGTCGTGCCCTCCACTTTGGTGGTAGGAGACTACGTCCTGGCGCCGGACGTCGTCGTCGAACGGAAGAGCGTGAGTGATTTGCACGGGTCGCTGCAGGGCGGTAGATTGGCCGGCCAGGCCGACGCGATGGCGCGTTTTTATAGGACGCCTTTATTATTGATCGAGACGACGTCGTCCCTCAAAGGTACCGCGAGTTACGTGGCAGACACCCAGGAGCAGCCTGATAAAAAGTGGGCGCCGAAGGACGACCTGCCCTCGACGCGCGCCGTCGAAGCTAGACTCGCGATGCTCGCCATGGCCCAGCCGCGCCTCCGCTTCTGCTGGGCGTCGGACGACGCCGCGTCCTCCAATTTATTCGCGGCCATCAGCCGGAACAAGCCCGAGCCGTCGCTCGACAAGGCGCGGGCCGCCGGCGCCGCGCCGGACGACGGCGTCGACCGCAACGAGGCCGCCGTGGCGCTCGTGCGCCGCCTGCCGGGCGTCGGCGACCACAACCTGCGGGCTCTGTTGAACGGCGTCGCCTCGCTCGCCGCGCTCGCGGACGCGTCCCTCGAGGACCTCGCGCCGCTGCTCGGGCGGCGCGACGCGGGGCGGCTCTTTTCGTTCCTGCGGCGGCCGCTCGCGGCGGCCGAGCCGTCGCCGGCGGCGCGGCGGCGCGGCTGACCTCCTAATGTTGTTGGTATGTTGTATCATCTAGGCGGCCCGGTGGCGGCCCGCGGCCAGCAAAATCCGGCGCCGTTTTGTTTGGTTTTCTCAGAGAGGTGTCGCCTGCTTTCTGATATACGTCTGCGACTCCTGTGATCGATCGCACGCGCCCGGCCTCATTTTCAGCCGATTGCATCATGCTGCGAGAGGCAAATCCCAAGTCGCAGCACGCACATAGCTCGTTGCCGCAAACACTTTAGAGCGCAGTGAAGGCACTGCAAACAACATAATTTCACGCGCCGGCCCAGCTTTTCTTGCAGTAATTAGCAAGGAGCCCCCAAGTTCACATAGCAGCCAACCTATCGCGCACCGGAGCCAGTTGCACACTGTTGCACAGACAACCATGTCGATGCTCTGGGCCAAATACAATCAAGCATTAGCGGCGCAGCCGCTGGTCGTCAAGGCGATGACGTCGCTCATCGGCTTCACGGCGGGCGACCTGCTCGCGCAGAAGGCCGTCGAGGGCAAGGAGGAGTGGGACGTCGCGCGCACGGCGCGCATGGCGACCTTCGGCGCGCTCTGGCACGGCCCGAGCGGCCACTACTTCTACGGTTTCCTGGATCGGATGATGCCGGGCACGGCGATGAAGACGGTCTTCAGCAAGGTGGGTATTGATCAGATCGCCTGGAACCCCATCTTCGGCATCGTCTTCTTCACGTCGCTGGGCCTGATGGAGGGCAAGTCGACGGACGAGATCCAGACCAAGATCAAGAACGACCTGCCCACGGCGGTCACGGGCTCGTGGGCCTACTGGGTACCGGCGCACTTCGTCAATTTCCGCTTCATTCCGGGCGAGCAGCGGCTCCTCTACATCAACTGCATGCAGATCATGTACAACATCTTCCTGTCGTTCCTGGGGAACCGCGACGCGCCCGAGACCGTCGCGGAGAAGAAGGAGTGAGCGCCGCCGCCGCGCGCGCCTTGTGTAAATATCAAGACGTCATCAACGAGTCACGGCGATGTCGTCTGCTTGCTAGTGTCTTACTGGACGCTAGCTGCGAGTGCAGATGCAAATTAGGCCCAAGGTGGGCACACGCGGCTGCGAAGTCTCGGCAAGAAGCGTGGGGGCCATATTTGACTGCGAGCAGCGCCTCGCGCCTTTTTTTGCCTCGCGCCTCGCGCCCTGCCCCCTGTCAAGGCAGTGCTCTGAGGCGCCATGCGGTGCGCATTCCTAGCGTTATTGGCGTGCGTGGAGGGCTTCCAGCTGCCGCGGCGCAGCCATGCGCTGCACACGCGCACCCTGAAAATAGCCGCCGCCGCCGTCGCCGTGCCGGACCCCCCGAAACCGGGCCCGCTCGCGCTGAAACTCGGCGGCAAATCCATCAACTTGACGGGCCTCTGGTTCGGCGCGAGCATGACGATCTGGGTCATCGCCCTGTACCCGCTCGTCCTGACCTGCGCGATCACCTCGAGATTATTCGATCCGAAAAAGCGCCGGCCGATGGACTTCATGGTCTGGCTCTGGGCGCGCTGTAGCATGCTCACTTGCTTGTATAGACCGAAGGTGACGGGCAAGGAGAACCTGCCGGAGAAGGGCGTGCCGGTGCTCATCGTGCCGAACCACTGTTCTTATCTTGATATCTTGACGCTGTCGGCGTTCATGCCGCGGCCCTTCAAGTACATCTCGAAGATCGAGATCCTGCGCATTCCCTTCATCGGATGGGCCATGGGCTTCGCCGGCCACATCGCCCTGCGGCGGGCGGACCGCCGGTCGCAGCTCGAGACCTTCAAGGACACGGTCGAATCCTTAAAGAACGGCAACTCGGTCGTGGCCTTTGCTGAAGGTACTAGGTCCGCGGACGGCACTTTACAAAAGTTCAAGCGGGGGCCCTTCAAGATGGCGACGACCGCGGAGGTGGACGTCGTCCCGGTCGCGCTCTGCGACCTGCATAAGTGGCACCCGCCGTCGGCGCTCATGCCGCTGGCTGTGCCGCGAGGCGTCGAGCTCAAGGTCCTGCCCACGATCCCCACGGCCGGGAAGGCGCCCGACGACGTCATGGCCGAGTGCCAGGCGGCCGTGAACGCCGCGCTCCCGGCGCACCAGCAGTCGCGCGCGAAGTGAGCAGCGGCGGATGGGGGCTAACAATTTAAACTACTATCCACCAACGGGTGTTTCTGGCCGGAGGCGTCGGGGTCGGGTTTTTTACGGCGCGCGCCCCCCTGCCTTCACGCCCATGGAACCCATCTTGCCGAGCGACGGGTTTTTCAGCTGCCCGCGCCAATTAATTTTGCAATTTGCGCTGTTTTTGCCGCGTCGGCGGCGTGCGCAGTTCGCAGGCACGACTGAAATCGGTCTGTTTCGGTGCGAAAGCTGCCTAGTCTATCTAAAGCGAGCGGTACTGGTTAATGCCGCACGCCTAGCAACCAACTGGCAGCCACCACAGTAAAAAAATAAGGCAGGGATGGCGCCGCTCCCTCAAGAACACGCGGAGCCGCTGCGCGCCGCGTCGTTGAAGACGCTTAGCGTCGTCGCGCGCCTTCGCGGCGAGGCGACGCGCGCGCGCGTCAGCGCCGCGCCGGGCGCCCCGAGTCCAGCCATCGCACGGCTTCGAGCGCGGCCGGAGAGCGCCGCGGAGGTCATCGAGGCGTCGGCCGACCCGGACGCGGCCGCGCGCGCCGTCGCGTACGTGGCGTTCGCGCCGTGGTCGTGCGACGGCCGGCTCGTGCTGCGCGCGCTCGCGGGCGCCCGGGGCCGGCCGGCGCACGGCCCCCTGCTCGCCGCGCTCGGCGCGCGGAGCGACGCCGCGGCCTGGGCCCGGACGCTCGGCGCGCCGCGGGGGCCGGCGGCGTTCCTGCGGGCGGCCGTCGCCGAGGCATCCTTATTGGCGTGCCCGGAGTGGCTCGTGGCCGAGGCCGCGGTGGCCCGCGACCGGCGTTTCTTCGGGGAGCGCGCGCTCGCGCCGGCCTTCGCCGCGGCGGCGCGGCCGGCCGCGGTCGGCGCCGACCTCGGCGCGGCCGCGCCGCCGCGGGCGGCGCCGCTGGCGCTCGCGTGGGCGTCGGCGGACGCCGCCGACCGCTTCGCGCGGAGCCGGCCCGACCGGCGCGCGGCGGCGCGGCGCGTCGCGGCACTCCAGGGCGACCTGGCCCGGTTCCTCGACGCGTGCCGCGCGTGGCGGGCCCTGGACGCGGGGCGCTTCACGAGCGAGGCGCTCGACGCGCGGCGGCGGGCGCTGGCGGCGCCGCCGGCGCCGCCGGCTCTCGAGGGGCACTGGTGCGCCACGCGCGCGGAGCTGCGGGCCCTGGGCGACGCGGCCGACGCCGGGCCGGCCGGCGACCTCGTCGTCGGCGCCGCGGGCGACGAGGGCGCGGCCGACGCCGCCGACGCCGATGCCGCGGACACCGCGGACGCCGAGGCCCAGGCGCGGCGCGTCGCGCACGCCTGGACCGAGGCGCGGCGGCGCCGCGCGGCGGTGCGCGCCGCGGCCGCGGCCCTCGCGGCGGCGACCACGGCGTCTCGCGGCGGCGCGCCCGCGGCGGCGCTCGCGACCGCGCGGTCTCGAGGCGCGCCCGCGGCGGCGCGGGCCGCGCCGCGCTACGCGCGGCCGACCGAGGCCTGGGCCGCGGCGCCGCGGCGCCGGTCGCTCGGCGACCTGCGGCCCGACGAGCAGCGGCGCTACTTCG
>Ga0209404_10002673_pt1 | contig 10845 bp, 10 predicted proteins | sample TroAtlMetagenome_2_FD_187447 | JGI IMG/M metagenome (GOLD analysis project Ga0209404, IMG submission 187447) | Marine eukaryotic phytoplankton communities from Atlantic Ocean - Tropical Atlantic ANT8 Metagenome (SPAdes) (version 2) | ecosystem: Environmental > Aquatic > Marine > Oceanic... | reverse complement strand
TGCACCAGCTGAGACTGCACCAGCTGAGACTGCACCAGCTGAGACTGCACCAGCTGAGACTGCACCAGCTGAGACTGCACCAGCTGAGACTGCACCAGCGCCAGCTGAGTAATTTATTCATCAATCTAAAGATGAAATATCTCACCGATGTTAGCCGGTGGCACATTTTGATATTCAAATAAAATATTTTATTTGAATGGCTTGAAGTATTCCAATTGTGGAATTTATTGATATCAACTTCCTTAATAGGAATGCAGGAAGTTGAGAACATCTATAATAAATAGACAGTTTGTCTTTAATTTCACAATTTTTATATGCCTAAAGTATTACTTTCCGGTCGAGTGACTGGTGAGAATGATCCATCAAGAGAATCGCGAGCATTGCTCCTTTACTTACTTTTTTCTTCTGGCTGGGACATTAGTAATTCTAATGGAGATAAAGCTGTTACTTTATCTACTATTCAGGATCAAATTATAGACTCAGATGCTTTTGTTTTTACGCAAGGTTCAACTTTGGAAGAATTATTTAAGGCTGTTTCTATATTTGTTGGGTATCAAACTTTAGATGAAAAATTAGACGCTAAGGGAATGGTGGTTCTGAACGGAGATCAATCTTGGGAGTCATTTTTTGATGTTCTGGATCACTTAAATTCACTTGGAACAATTAAACAAGAATTTAGGGATTATATCATTTCAGTGAATGAACCTGAAGAAGTGATTGGTGCTCTAAAGGGAATTAAATCAGATCGGTTTCCTGATCCCATACATCATCCAATTGATGAAAATGTTGACGATATTTATTCGTACGAGACTCCACCAGTTGATGGGCAGATTGGTAATATCTGTGTTTTTTGCTCTGCTAGTATTGAAGACAAGGATTATATTAATGAAGGATACGATTTAGGAAGAAGCATGGCTGATGAAGGGTTTGGTTGCGTGTCAGGAGCTGGGAGAACTGGGATTATGGGATCTGTAGTTAAGGGGGCCGTAGAGGCTAATGGATGGACGGGAGGATCAAACGTTCCTCACATTATTAAGCTGGAAGGTTTACCTGAAGGTTTATCTAGTTTTTGGCTCCGTCCTGATATTTACACTCGTATGGAAATTATGATCGAGAGATCTGATGCTTTCGTGATTTTCCCTGGTGGAGCTGGTACGGTACAAGAATTTCTAGCCTTATTATTATTATTGGAAATGGGAGACTCTCTTATGAAAGGAAAGCCGATAGTTGTTTATGATAGAATTGACAGGTCGGGCAAAAATTTTTGGGGTCCATTAATAAATTTACTGAAAGAAAAAGGATATTCAGATTATTTTACTGTTGTTAAAGAGCTTAATATGATTATACCAACAGTGAGCCGATTAATGGATATGAAGCAATAATCTTTTTTATGACTAATCAAATTAGAGGGCGTCTGCAAGAATTTGCTCATTCGTTAATTGATCAGGAGAAAGCTCAAGTCATCATTGAGCCGAAGAGTAATGCAAAAGGTTTTTGGTTTGGTGGTGGAAATATAATTCACCATGATAGTATGTTTTGGCTTTGTGGCCGGTATCGTAATGACGGAGATTCGAGAACAGGGATTGGGGCAGGAGAGAGGGGCTTAGAGTTAGCTATATTTTCATCTTCCTCTATATGTGGTCCATGGGAAAAGGTTAAGTCCTTTTCTAAATCCGATTTAGAGCATGATAATGAGGAGGTTGTTTCTATAGAAGGGTCTTCGTTTTTAATTAATAATTCGGGAGTAGAGCTCTACATATCTACTGAGAAAAACCGTTCTTACCCAAAGGATGTGATAAGTTTTCAGAAAAAGGGAACTGGTGTTTGGGATATTGATTCAATTGCAGCTCCTACAGTTGATCAGCTTAATGCTGAAAGTATTGAAAGAGTTTTAAGAACTGAAGACCTTGGATCATTGCACCTTAAAGATCCAGTTGCTTTTAACTTCAGTGATGAAGGAGAAGGTGTGGGGCTATTTTTTTGTAGTCATCCTTTTACCTGGGCTAGCTCAAATACTGGTCTTGCTATTAGAGGTCTAGGCGAAGAGAAATTCAGTATTAAATCCTTTAATGCTATCGAACGAGGTCGTTCGTGGGATGTTGCATGCACCCGAATAACAGACCGATTAAAAATTCCTAGAGTTGGTCTTTTAGAGGATGAGATGCCCATGTCATTATATTTCTATGATGGCGCTGAATGCCTAAGGTCATTGGATGAGAACCTTGCTGGCATTAAAAGGCCTCGTGGTTTCTCATGTGAAGAGATCGGAGGTATGGGAATTGGGTATGATTCTCAATTTCCGGAAATTATGAGGTTTTCTGATGATTTTCCGATGTTTATATCCCCTCAAGGAACTGGATGTAGCCGTTATGTGTCAACAATCGTAACGAATGATGGAATTCTGGCAACTTGGCAGCAGTCTCGTGAAGATTATTCTCAGCCCTTGGTATCAAATTTCTTATCGTTTGAATCTATTGCTGAAATATTTGCTTCGTAATAGAAATTGAAGTCAGATTTGACCTTGGCAATATTATAGTCATAATCATGTACAATGGAAAAAGTTATAATTATTGGAACTGGTTGTGCTGGGTGGACTTCAGCAATATATACAGGAAGAGCTAACCTTTCGCCGCTGGTTTTGGCAGGTGATCAACCAGGAGGCCAGTTGACGACAACGACTGAAGTTGAAAATTATCCAGGTTTTCCTGAAGGTGTTATGGGGCCAGAACTGATGATGAAAATGCAGGAACAGGCAACAAAGTTTGGCGCTAGAATCGAATATAAAAAAGTTGATTCAGTAAAGAAAAATGACCAGAGTTTTTCAGTTATTTGCGGTGATCAGGAATATGAGTCTGAAACTGTGATAGTCGCTACTGGAGCAGCTCCAAGGCACTTGGGCCTTGAAGGTGAAGAAAAATTGATAGGTCATGGGCTGACTTCTTGTGCTACTTGTGATGGAGCTTTTTACAGAGATGTTCCTGTGGCTGTAATTGGTGGTGGAGACTCAGCATGTGAGGAGGCAACCTTCTTAACGCGTTTTGCATCCAAAGTTTACTTAATTCATCGTCGTGATGAACTCAGAGCTTCTAAGATAATGGCTGAAAGAGCGCTCGATAATGAAAAAATTGAACCGGTTTGGAATAGTCAGGTTACCGAATACCTAACTGATGATGATGGTGAAATGAGATCAGTGAAGGTTCTTGATGTAAAAACTAATGAGGAAAAAGAATTAGATTTAAAGTGTGTGTTTGTGGCAATTGGTCATGTTCCTAATGCACAATTTCTCCAAGGGTTGGTTGATACTGATGAGAATGGTTATATTATCCAAGTTCCTGGCTGTACAAAAACAAATGTCGAAGGCCTTTTTGCAGCTGGCGATGTTGCAGATCATGTTTATAGGCAGGCTATCACTGCAGCTGGTGATGGTTGCAAAGCTGCCCTAGAAGCTGAGAGGTACTTGGCTGAAAACGAATAATATCTAAGGTATCAGTGATTAATTGATATAGATCTTACGAATAAGTATGATTTTATCTAAAATTAAGTCGTTTGATTGATAATTGAGGCTTGACCATTTCATATAAAATTCTAGACAATTGTCACCTCTCGTTGAGATATCCCCATAATTAAGCATTTAACTATCAATGATAATGAAATTCTCTACACTACTCACAATAATGATGATGACTTCAAGCTTCGTCTTTGCTGATCATCATGCTGGTTCTCCATTTAATGGAAAAGATCTCAAAGGTTGGTCTACAAAAAAGAAAGCAAAAGGTAAGGATTCTTGGGTAGTGGGTATTCCAACTCAATCCAAAGAGAATCCAAAAACATTAAATGCTGGAGAAGGTCATGGAGCAATGATTAATAAAGTTTCTGGGCATGGTCAGAGTTGGGATATTTATTCTTCTAAGAAGTGGGGAGGGAAGTTTCGTATCGAATTGGAAGTTATGGTTCCCAAAGGAGCAAATTCAGGTATTTATGTAATGGGTGAATATGAGGTTCAAGTTTTAGATAGTTATGGAAAAGCTAAGCTTGGAGGAGGTGACATGGGTGCTATCTATGGTGCTCAACCACCAAAAGTGAATGCATGCAAGAAGCCTGGAGAGTGGCAGAAATATGTTATTGATTTTCAGGCCCCAGGATATGATGGAAGTGGGAAGAAAGTAAGTAATGCTAAGTTTATTAAGGTTGAGCTTAATGGGCAAATTTTGCACGAAAACGTTGAAATGAAGGGGCCAACTCCAAGTGGGGTAACAGGAAAAGAAGCTGCAAAAGGTCCTATTATGTTCCAAGGTGACCATGGGCCAGTGGCATACAGAAACATCAAGATTAAATCGATCTAATTTTTAACTTTAATAATAATATTTATAGAAGACTTTTACATAAATTCATAACGAAAAACTATTGATCATGAGTAATAAAACAAAACCCCTATCAAGGAGGAATTTCATCAAAACATCCAGTGCTTTAAGTGGTGGTGCAATGATGGCTCCAAATATCCTCGTCGCTGACCATCATGGTCAAAAACTTAGAATTGCTCACGTTGGTACAGGTGGCCGCGCTGGTGCACACGTCAACATGGCTGCTGGAGAAGGTTGCATATGCAACACTTACTGTGATGTTGATGAGTCAAAGTGGGGCTCAGCGAAAAGTAAGTGGCCAAAAGCTAAAGGATATCGCGATTATCGTGAAATGCTTGAGAAGGAAAAAGACAATTACGATGCTGTTTCAATCGCAACTCCTGATCATCATCATTATCCGGCTGCTATTATGGCTATGAAGCTTGGAAAGCACGTATATTGTGAAAAGCCTCTTACTCATACTGTTTGGGAAGCTCGCCAGCTCGGAATTGCTCGCGATAAGTATAAGCTGGCTACTCAAATGGGTAATCAAGGCCACTCAAATGAAGGTAATCGTCTAATGGTTGAGTGGATTCAGCAGGGTGCACTTGGTAAGATTTCTGAAGTTCACTGCTGGACCAACAGACCTGTTTGGCCACAACCTGTAGCTAATCCAAAGAAAGCTGATCCAATTCCGGATAATATTGATTGGGATGTATATCTTGGTCCAGCTCCTAAGACTCAGCTTTATAAAAAAGGTATCTATCCATTTAAGTGGCGTGGTTTCTGGCAATTCGGTGCTGGTGCTCTCGGTGATATGGGTTGTCACACAATGGATGCTTTTTTCTGGGCCATGGATCCAGGCGCTCCAACCAGTGTAGAATGTGTTAAAAAGTCAGAAATGATTGATGGGAATTTCCCTAAAAGTTCTGTCGTTAAAATGAAATTCCCTGCAAAAGATGGCAGGCCTGCTTTTGATTTTTATTGGTATGATGGTGGTGAGAAGCCGGATGCTGCATTAGGACTAGGACGTAAGTTGCCAGGAACTGGTTGTATATTTGTTGGTGATAAATCATCAATTATGTCTGCTGGCGACTACGGTGATAGCCCTAGAATTATTCCAGAAGCTAAGATGAGAGAAATTGGAAGGCCAAAGAAAACTATTGAAAGATCAGTAGGCCATTACAAAGAGTTTGTTTTGGCTGCAACTGGCAAGAAACCAATTGATTATCCTGGTTCTAATTTCGGATACGCTAGCCCGTTCAGTGAGACAGTATTACTTGGTAATGTTGCTCTTCGTTGTGAAGGCGAATTGAAATGGGACTCCAAGAAAATTAAAGTTACAAATAACGACGAAGCGAATAAATACGTTAACAAAGAATATCATAACGATTGGCCTGCACCTGCAGCCTAGTAAAATATTATTATTCGCAATTAATCTAAAACCCGGTCCCAGATGTGGGGCCGGGTTTTTTTATCTTTGATTTCTCCTTAGCCACGCTTCTCTGGCACGTTTTAATATCTCAATTTCCCTTTTTTTTGTCTTGTCGACATATCTTGGTGTATTTGCAAAGTAGTTGTTCTGACCAAATTTTCTCCAAGGTCCATAGGGAATTTCGCTTAGCTCTGCAAATCTCCAATCACACTTATTATCTGCTCCAGTGATTCCTAAATAATCTCTGACAGCGGGTGATAAATCTATTCCTGCCCCATTATTTTTTCTTGCTTTAGGTCTAGATTTTCCAAATACATAGGCCCAGTCATCAGTTTCAAATGGTCCTACATCAGCCCATTGCGCACAACAAATTTTACCCTTGTAATGAATTGCAACCCACCTGTTATGACAAACGCTTTGCCCTTCTTTTTTGAATGTTCTGGTAAACCATGGAATTACTCTCTTTGCGCTTGTTTTAGTTTTCTTGTAATTAACTTTATCGTTGTAGGGCAAGGCAACGTAAAAAGGGTTTAGTTTTGGTATGAATTTTTTTGGCCTGTAATCTCGAGTTCTATTTGCTGGATTTGGATCGTCGAATCCTCCAAAGTTTTTCATCCAATCAGGGTCCCATGAACTTGATCTATTATGCGTGGGATTGTTTGCAGTTGGCCGTTCACCAACCCAAAAGATTGTTGCTGTTATATTTCTACGCCATGGATAAAGCGATTGTTTTGTTCTTGATTGGGTGGGAGCATATGTTCTAGGAACATTATCATTATTTTGTGCAGCGGCTTTTGTTGAATGAATCAACAAAAAAAATATCAACAGAAAATTAACCTTCATCTTTAAGTGATGACTCAGAGTAAAAATTTTTTACGCGCTTTGTGGAGCTAGTGGTAGTTGAGAATTGGCTTCTGGAGCTTCCATTTCAGGATTTGGTGATTGAGGCGAAATTCCTAATTTTTTAAGTAATTTAAGGTCCTGAGTTGTTTGTGGATTGTTTGCTGTAAGTAACTTATCTCCGTAGAAAATAGAATTAGCACCTGCAAAGAAACATAATGCTTGAGCCTCTTCACTAAGTGCGGTTCTTCCAGCTGATAATCGAATTTTCGCATTAGGAACTGAAATTCTAGCGCAAGCAATAGTTCTAGCTACATCAAATGTATCTACAGGATTTGCACCCGCGAGTGGGGTCCCAGGCATTGGCATTAGCTTATTGATGGGTATGCTTTCTGGAGCAGGATTGAAATTTGATAATATTTCCAACATTTTGAGACGGTCATCCACAGTTTCTCCAAGCCCAAGAATACCACCACAACAAACTGACATACCCGCATCTTGGACGTTCCTTATAGTATTAAGTCTGTCCTCAAATTTATGAGTACTTACAATATTTGGGTAATGCTCAGGCGAAGTGTCAATGTTATGGTTGTATGCGGTGACTCCTGCATCTTTGAGGCTTTTAGCTTCTTCTGGACCAAGCTCACCTAAAGTTGTGCATACTTCCATACCAAGTTCAGAAACGCTTTTAACAATTTCTATAACTTCATCAAATCTTTTCGTATTTTTTCGAACTCCTTTCCATGCTGCTCCCATACAAAAACGAGTGGAACCATTCTCCTTAGCTGCTTTAGCTCTATCGAGTATGTCGCATTTAGGCATTAGTCTTTCAGCGTCTACACCGCTCTTATATCGAGCGCTTTGGGCGCAATAAGAGCAATCCTCACTACAACCTCCTGTCTTAATGGATAGAAGAGTGCATAGCTGAATTTCATTTTTAGGCCAATTTAGATCATGGACCTCTCTAGCTTTGGTGAGAAGCTCAAAAAAAGGCAGTTCGTATAATGATTTTAGATCCTGAAATTTCACTTTTTTGGTGGAAAGTATTTTATGAAATATTCCTCTTCGCACTATAATAGAATCTTTTTGCCAAGGTGCGAGTTTTTTTACCTTCTTAAACGTTTTAATCTGAACTTCGAGTCGTTCCAGTAACCCGGAGGAACAATTACAGGTTTTAAAGGGTTAGAGTAATCAGTTTTACCAATAGCGGCTTTCATTTTAATTCCAGTGGCTTGCCTCCATTTTTTTGCCATGCTTTCACCAGTATTGCATCCGTAGCTAACGCAATTAGCTCTCTTATTAAAAGACCTTCTATCGATTTTCCTTAATTCATTTTCATGTAAACATACTGTACTGGCTCCGATAATTTCATTGCTGTATTCAATTAAAAAAGCATGTCTGTTTGAGTGACCGTAATATTCGAATCCATCAATTTTCTTTTTTCTTCTATCTCTCCCTTCATTGATGTGATTGATGATGTCGCCACCATTTTTTATCCATAATAAGTTAACATTGTATTTCTTTTCTACTGATCCTATCCAAGAAATTAGAGGGCTTTTATCCTCTGAAGCACGAGCCTCATAACTCGGCTTATAGACTAGCCAAGTTATCTCATAATTTTCACCAAAATCTTTTCTCAATTCTTGAATTCTAACCCTCGCTGGTCTAATAAAATTACCCCACCATCTATCGTGTTGATATTTCTTTTTTCTTAAGTCTTCCCATTGCCTTAAAGCAGGGCCTCCACTAATAATAATATATTCACCGGAGCTGCTCTTCTTAGAACTAATATTTTTTTTCTTTCCAAATATGGCCTCTGAATCGTTGACTCCTAAGAGAGCTAAGGCAGCGGTGAGTGCTACGACATTAATTGAACGTTTAGAAATCATATGAGCTTATTAGTTAGCAAACGAAACCCTATTATAATTCTTCACCTCTAATTAAATCATCATAGCTTTGTCTTTTCCTAATTACATGGTGATCATTTCCGGAAACGAGAATTTCCACAGGAAATGATCTTGAGTTGTAATTTGATGCCATCACGAATCCATAAGCTCCTGCGCTAAGTAAAGCTATATGGTCGCCTTCTTCGAGGTGAGGAAGTTCTCTATTTTGTGCAAAAAAATCGCCACTTTCACATATGGGACCAACGATATCTACGACTTGATTGTCTTTAGCATCTTGAATTAAAGGGACTATTTCATGGTGGCCTTGGTATAATGCGGGCCTAATCAGGTCGCCCATTCCGGCATCTACTATTGCAAAGTTTTTAGCTGTTCCGATTTTCTTGTATAAAACTTGCGATAATAATGCACCAGCATTGCCTACCATGTACCTTCCTGGCTCTAGTAAGATTTTTATTTCAAGAGCTTTTAGTGTAGGAATAAGCTTTTCTGCATATTCTTCAACAGTCAATGGCTTATTGTTTTTATCTTTATTATCCCACCAATCTTTTTTACCGCTTGCTAGAGCGTCTTCATAGATTATTCCTATGCCTCCACCGATACTAAAGAATTCAATTCCATGAGTCGCTTTTAATTTTTCTACCAAAGGAGAAACTTTTTCTACTGCTTCTAAAAATGGTTTAACCTCAGTCAGCTGGGAGCCAATATGCATTTGGAGTCCTTTAAGTTGAACATTTTTAAATTCCTGAGAAGCTTTGGAATAAAGGTTTTCTATAAATTCAAAGTCGATTCCAAATTTATTTTCACTTTTCCCTGTGGATATGTATTTATGAGTTTTAGCATCAACGTTCGGATTAACTCTGACTGCTACTGGAGCAATTTTATTACATTCTTTAGCAATTTGATTAATGAAACTTAGTTCAGCTTCGCTTTCTACATTAAATGAGTAGATACCCTCTTTTAGAGAGTACTCTATTTCTTCTCTTGTCTTACCAACTCCAGCAAATGTGCATTTATTTGCAGAACCGCCTGCTTTTAGTACCCTGAATAATTCACCGCCAGAAACAATATCGAAATCTGCGCCGACATCATTCAGTATTTTTAAAACAGATAAGTTCGAATTAGCTTTAACTGCAAAAGCGATTCTGTGATCTAGATCTGATAGAGCAGAACTTAACCTCTTAAAATTGTCTATTATCGTTTTTTCGGAATAGACATATAGTGGTGTGCCGTGAATAGATGCGAGTTCAGCGAGATCAACTCCCTCGCAGTATAATCTTCCATTTTGATAGTCAAATTCATGCATTGTGATAAATGCCTAATATGTTAGGTCTATTAAATCAAGGTTTTGGAGCATCAAAATGACCAAAATTCCTTGACCATAGCCATAATTCATCTATTCTAGGCGCCCCCCTCAATATAACGATTGGATAAGAATTATGGCTAAAGTTTGCGAAATTACAGGAGCACGAGTGCGTCGTGGAAGTAAAATCCATCGTAGTGGATTAGCTAAGAAAAAAGGTGGAATTGGTAGACACGTGACTAAAGTCGTCAAGAGAGATGTTTCACCTAACCTCAGAAACAAGCGAATTTGGGTTCCTGAGCTAAATAAATTCGTTAGAGTTAAACTTACAGCGAGGGCTCTTAAAACAGTTGCTAAAAACGGAGCCTACGTGACTCTCAAAAAAGCTGGTCTTATTTAAGGTTTTCTGTAGTTACATATTTTCGTACTCTATTGCAAGCTATCTCTAAATAGCTTCTAATTATAACACTTTGGAGAGTTATTGAGATTTTATTCGTAAAGTCATTAAAAAAAGCTCTATATGTAATATCTATAAGATCAATTTCTCTCTATTTTTTGATACAAGATTTCATACTATGAGTTAACAAATTAAGAGAAATCTTCAAAGTTTGCTCATTCGGTTCGATCAAGTTTGTGATTCTATCTTGTAGTAGTGGATTTTTTCCGATAAAAATTTATGAATGAAAAGTAATCGCAGAAAATTTCTCAAGACTTCTGCTGTAAGTGCGGCTTCTTTCCAGATTGTTCCAAGACACGTGATTGGTGGTCAGGGGCATACTCCGCCGAGTGAGACTTACGGTGCAGCCCTTATTGGTTGTGGTGGACGAGGACCAGGAACTTATGAACGTATGGTAAAAGATTTGCCATCCAAGCTGGTAGCAGCGTGTGACGTTCAAAAATCTCGTGTTGATGGATACGTAAAAAGAAAAAACCCGAAAGCTAAGACTTACAATGATTTTAGAAAATTATTGGAAAATCCTGATGTCGATTTAGTGGCTATTGCGACGCCTCCTCATTGGCACG
>Ga0209404_10002670_pt1 | contig 10849 bp, 11 predicted proteins | sample TroAtlMetagenome_2_FD_187447 | JGI IMG/M metagenome (GOLD analysis project Ga0209404, IMG submission 187447) | Marine eukaryotic phytoplankton communities from Atlantic Ocean - Tropical Atlantic ANT8 Metagenome (SPAdes) (version 2) | ecosystem: Environmental > Aquatic > Marine > Oceanic... | reverse complement strand
TAGGAATCATAGGTTGCATCTATGTCCTCGACATCAACAGTGGAGCCAGAAGTCGTGTTGTAGGTGTTTAGAAGCGTGAACGATCCACCCGCAGCAGCAGCTCCCCAAGAAATATCAGTGCCGTCACTTTTTAGAATCTGGTCTGCTGTACCTTTAGCGAGAACACTGGTTTCTCCAGAGGCATTTCCATAAAGGATGCTACCTCTGCTTAAATCATCTAATACGTTTAGCTCACTTCCACTTGCAGTTACGCCATCAAGAGCATTTATTGAAGAAGCTGCATCAGCTATATCTCGCGCTCTACTCATGCTTCCTCCTTAACTAATATCTATTTTCAAGAAAAGAGCCAAACCAATATCGATGGGTTTTGGTAAAACAGCTTCAGTCGCATTTTCATCTGTGACTCCTTCAGTCGCATCTCTCAAATCTCTTCTGTAAATTCTTAGAGCGTCCATAAAACCGTCCCCGAATCTTTCAACCAAATCGGGGCAGTAGCAGCAATCGGTTTTTACCAGCGCGGCATCTCGCTCAGTTCTAAATTCTTCTAGTGTGTCAGCCATATCAAATCCTCTTAATATTTAAGTACCCGGTAACGCTTTCCAATCTGCGGCCACTGGCACATCGATAACTTTTGCTTCTAACCCGCCGTTCCCGATTTGATGATCAGTATAATTCCGAGTAGTTAGCATCAAAATTTTGTCGATTTGATCGCTTGCGTTATAAATACCAAACCAACGTGTTTCCCAACTCGTTGTGTACATAGTATCGAAACCCGGAGTAAACGAATCCGCAACTGTTTTATACACATCGTAAATAGCGCCAGTAGTAGGATTGATTTTGAATTTTACAAGGCCGGGGTCCCAAGCTGGATAGCCTATTTTCACATAGCTTCCCTCCTCCCAAGTCATCCACTCGTTCTCAACGCCAGTTGGCATAAACCTATGCCTACCCGACATTGTTCCCGCTGGAACAGTCACTCGCGTTTGATCTAGCAAGGTCGGAGCGGCATTATAGGAAGTCCATTTACTTGGCCGTCCATAGTCATCAATGTCAATAACAAATTTATCGCTTCCGTCAACTACTACAAAACCTAGACGATTGTAGTACCTGTCTCTAAAAAATCCTGTAGACACCGGAGCCGCAACTGTTCCATTGTAACTCAGGCCAAGAACAACATTATTTACTCCAAATTCATTTGCTGGGTAAGCAGATGATGCTTGGTAATAAAACATATGTACTGGAAAATCATGAGAGGCATCTGGATAAACGCCTAGCTGACCAAACATCGATGACGCATTATTTGTTGAGGAATTACAGTTCGGTGGATGCACCCAACCGCCGGGTGATGGAGTGCTAGAGTTGTTGTCCGCATGAACCAAATTATATCCACCCTGATATGCGGGAGATTTTGAAGCGCCATAGCCCGGTGAAAATGCGTAAGTATTACCACTCGAATTATAAGGTATCGTAGGGTATTCACTAGCATTAGCGTAACAACCATTGGTCGCGTGTCCAGCGTGTGTAACGTGCTGTCCAGTGTCTAGTGTGGAGTATCCCCAGTAAGCCGATTCATAAGCGTTTTGATTAATATAGCCTACGTTTCCAGAGAAAAACTTGTGCTTGCTTCCGTCCATTGCCAAAGAATGGGTTGTCGAAAATAATTGGTTTTGATTGGTATTTTGCCACACGACTTCCCAAGCACCCCAAGTGCAAGCTCCGGTGCTTGGATTTACTTGAAGTCCGATTGTTGCAAATCCTGTTGCAGTAGAATTATGCGAGTCACCCCTAAACCCCATTCCGATGTTGAAATTATTTGACGTAAGCGGATGGCTTGCGCTTGAGTCGTAGCCGCGAGATGCGAAAGTATATTGAGCATTAACGGAAAACCGATAGGTGTGACCAAGCGCCGTCATTGCATCATAAAAACTGGGACAGTAAGCAGGAGTCGCAGGATTTGGTGCATAGGTAGCACCACCACCAGAGGCATCTGCAAAAGTTACAGCGCCAGCTCCGTCAGTTTTTAAAACCTGATCGGCAGAGCCATCGGCTGTGGGCAGATCAACCGCACCAATAAAACTGTTAAGGTTTGCATCAGCAGCAACAGGTACACCAGATTTTTGTAATGTCCCAGTGAAGTTAGCAGTCGCATCTCCGTATGCCGCATAGCCTCCAGTATCAATAAGATAGCTTAAAGATGACCAAGCTGTTGACCCATTTCCTACCTTCATTTTGTTGGTGTCAGTTTCTACACCAAGTTCCCCTTGAGCAAGGGTCGGGTCAGCAGAAGTCCAATTTGCTGCTGTATCACGCCTAATTTGAATTTGATCAGCCACTTGCACCACCTCCATTGATATTTTGTGCGGCAGTGTAAGTGCTGTTAGCAAAACCACCGTCTGGATTTTTGATTGCTTGCAATAATGAAAACGTGCCGTATGCAACAATATCGATTATGTCACCGGAAGCAGCTCCGGTGGTTAATACTATTGAGCTACCATTCGTAGCCGTAAAATCTGTACCGTTTAACAGTTTAATTCCATTCAAATAAACATCTACATATCCAACATCATAGCTACCAGATAATGAAAAACTTGTTTGATTTGAGGTTGCCGTATGGGTATCTCGTGAAGAAGTGCCGTTGACTGCTGATCCAGCGTCTTGCCAGCTACTTCCGTTATAAACTCTCAACTGATTCGTTGATGTTAAAAATGCAAGACTTCCAGACGTTAATGGATCGCCATCAAGGTCGGTACTTGGATCGCTACCAACTGATCCCAAATATTGATCTTGAAACGTGTCTAAATGAGTTTCGGCTGTGGTCGCAGCAGTTTGCGCGGAGGCAACTGAGCCAAGAATAGATGCGGCATCTGAGCTTGCTGATGAAGCACTTGCGGCGGCTGCTGAAGCAGATGAAGCTGCTGAGGTCGCAGATCCTAATATCCCATCGACATAAGTTTTATTAGTTAAGTCATTTGCGGATCCTGGAGTGTGACTTGAACTAACGGAGTTAGATCCAACGTCCAAGTTGCCTGTCAGTGTGCCTCCTGCTAGTGGAAGCATTGCGTCAAGCTGACCTTTGTTTACTGCATCACCAGAGGCTGTGCCACTGGTTAAACCTGTTATCTTGTTGCTGCCCATAGCAACAGCACCACTCATTGTGCCACCAGCAAGCGGTAATTTTGTTGCTATCGAATTCGTTATCGTTGTCGAAAAATTAGCATCATCCCCAAGAGCAGAACTTAATTCTGCGAGAGTATCTAAAGCAGCAGGAGATGAATTGACTAAATTATTTATTTGAGTCGTAACATAGCCACGAGTTGCTGCAGAGGTGTCTGCTGTCGGAGTTCCTATGTCAGTGAGTTCTGCTGCGTTAAAATCAACAGTCCCATTGATCACTAAATCGTGGAGTGTGGTTGTGCCAGATGAAGCTGTTACGTTGCCACTGATATCACCGACAACTGCTCCGGTATGAGTGCCAGCGGTGTTTCCTGTTACTGCTCCAGTCAATGCTCCCACAAAATTAGTTGAAGCAGTGATAACACTGCCAGTGATTGCTGCAGCAGTAGACCCACCTATGACAACACCGTCTAATGTGCCTCCGGTAGCTACCAGATTTGATGAAGCTAAAGATGAGTTGGCTGTCACTACGCCAGAAGCTGTTATGGAAGTTGCTACTATTCCACCCGTTGTAACAGTGCTTGGGGTTGTACCTAGCTCGATGACAGTTGCAGAAGCGTTTTCTGTGAACAGCCGACCGTCTGCTGTGTTAAGTGCCAGCTCACCTTCTATGAGCTGAGCAGATGTTGGAACCACTCCAGCAGTGGAGGAGTGATATAAAACTATTTCACTAATCTTTGCCATGATGACTCCCTAGAATAAAAATGTGGGGAGCAAAGCCCCCCACGGATTGAGAGAGAGTCTTACTTATCCATTCACGTTCAAAACTTGAACTGAATCAGCACGATAGACCTTAACTCCGTAAAGTACGTCTGAGGTCATCATGTTGGATAAATATTCTTGCTTGTACTGTTGCTGTGTCCTGATAGCTGACTGCATTGCAAGAATATAAGAATCCTTATGCAACAGAGTCGCTGCCTTAACATCACCGCCAGCAGAGTTATCTGCAGCAGCTTCAACAAGAGGACAATTAGAGCTGACAAAGATGGGTATGCCATAAAGCTCACCAATCTTGCCATTTTGCACACCTTGTCCAGCAACAAAATCACTGGAAACGTATCTGTCGATTCCCATGATTTCATTTTTCAGACTTGGTGGTATAACAAAAGCTCTATCCGCAAAGGGAACATCAACATCATCCTGCGCTTGGATAATGGATCTGAAACATGAATCCTGGAACGTGTCTGAACTCGTCAACGTGTCCGCAGCATAAGCGGTCAGTCCGGTAGAAGCATCGCAATACCAAGATGCACTGTGAGTCCAATCACTACCATCACCATCACCTACGCTTTTTCCTAAAGCAGAGAGTGAGCTATCAATGGTTTTTGAAAGTTGATAGCCAGCATCATCAACATAAAACTGCTTCTGAGTTTCTAAGCCTTGGATGTCAGCACGATCTGTCATCAATCGCGTGTATTCGTAATGCTGATCAACCACTACCTGAATTTCACCTTCAGTGTTATTTTGCAGAGTCACCGAACTTCCCTCTGAGAATGCGCTACTGGCTCCTCTTGTGGGACTAGGAATGTGCATTGTGTCACCAGCTCTGCCAGTGAAATCAATATTTTTTACAAGATCAGCAAAAACAAGCTTGCTTTCAAAGCTTGATTTCACTTCATTAGACCAAAGCTGAGGGACAAAAACCGCTTGAGTGGTCGAGGTCTGTTGACCTGTCATTGTGGGATAACTGGAAGTTGCCATATCAATTTACCTTTAAGAAATTGTTAATCTTCAATGACCCTCCCCTCTTGGTAGAGCTTACCTATAGCTCCAGATTTGACGAGAGAATCATACTCACTTCTTTTTTCTCGCATGAGCCGTCTTAGAGTGGAAGCAAGAATAGGTTTGCCGACAGGGTTCTCACCACTTGTCGAACTCACCGATCCAGTAGCAGCTTTATTCACTGCCTCTTTTCTTACTTCTGCCGTTTGTTGTTGTTGATTGCCTTTGAAACGAGAAACCAACTCAATCGCAAGATCAATGTTTTGACTTGAAGCAACTTGATCGAGCGTTGCTTTAGCTAAAACATCACCTTTAACAAACGTGGCAAAGTCAGCACTGTCCATCACCTCAACCCAATCGGGATGAGCTGCGTCCATTTTCGCCCTCTTTTGATCACTTTCTGCTTTAGCGAGTTTTTTCTCTAAAGCAACAATCTTAGGATCACTAGAGATAGCCGCCTTTGTTGCCTCTTCAGGATTGCCATACCAATCCAGCTCTCTTGGCTTTTCCTTACTTGGTTCAAGTTGCCTCTTGATGTAGTCATCAGTTGCTTTCATCGCTGCAAGCTCATCACGAGCAGACTTCACCTCTTTGCTTTGCGCTCCCACCATCGACTTGGTTTCATCCAACATCTGTTCAAGCTGTTTACGACTTTTATTCGCATACTTGCTTTCAGGTTCCGGTGGTACTTCTTGCACTTCAGCAGGAGGTGTTACCTCCGCAGACAATTCATCAACCGATAACAAATCTTGAGATTTGTCCTCACTTGGTTCAGCCATACAATTTCCTCACTTTGAGATCCTTTCGGGTTGCCTCGGTAAATTGAAAGATCTAGTGGAAATAACTAGGTTGCCTTTCTTTCCTGCTTAATTTTCTCCTGCCTCATCTTTGCCCAGCTCCTTGTTGCAGAAGGAAAATCTCCGCTAATAGGATCAAGCCTGACATTGGCAGCAGTAACGATGCGATTGGATTCTGCCCCACAGGTAGGACAGGAAATTGAAGGTTCGGGTTCAGTAAACTTTTCAAATATGTGTCCGTTAGAACACTTATAATCAAGAATGATCCTCATCCCTTCCCTTTGACTCCTCTTCCAAACGCACCGGGCGATCCAAAACGAAGGTCAAAGCTTGAATATAACCTTTGTGGTAATCCAAGCTGTGGTTATCTCCGATCAGATCAACCGAATTCATAATTTTGTAATCATCCTCAAGGTCATCAACTAAATGCTTCCAACCAGGAGAACGAAAAATCGCTTTAAGTTCAGAGTAATAAGTTTCAAATTCCTTATTGCTCATCCCCTCATGCGATATTTCAAAATCTCTCCGATTGTCACTCATTGGGTTTTAGTTTCAATATACTTACAGGAATCAATTGAGAGATGATTGCAATTGAGCAAGTTGTTTCTCTCGCCTTGCTTCTTCATCACGTTTTACAGCTTGAACTGTTGAGACAATCTTTGCGTTCGACATTCTTTCCTTGATTGCAAACTCAGCCGACTTAATCGCTTTTTGATCATCTCTCGTTAAATTTGAATCAACTGAAGCCGCTTTACTCAAAGCATTTATGCGGTCATTTTCAAGCTTAGGAACCATGCTCCTAACTTCAGCTTCATTTCTTCTCGCTCTTGAGGTCGATTCATCTGCACTGGCTTGGAAAGCTGCAGTTTGAGCGCTCTGATAATCCATTTGAGCTTGTGCTTGAGCTTGTGCCATCTCCTGTTGCTTTGGATCTGGTTCTTGAGCTGACTTGATAAGAGCAATTAGCTCCTCTCTGTTAGCAACATTCATATTGTCCACAATGGCTTCAACTAAGAGAGGATACATTGGTGTATCAGTACCCATTGTCTGGAGTAATTGAACGAGCTGCGTCACCTCATACTCTCTTGCTATGATTCCAAGACTGGAGGTAACTTCAAAATCGTAATCAGCAACCGGATAACCTTCTGGATCAAGCTGCATATATCTGCAAGCAGACATCTTGACCATTGGAATTAAAAAGCTGTCTTGGAAGTTCACCAAAGTCCTCTTGTGACGCTTGATAATAGCCCCCAAATTCATGCTAATTCCTGCAGCAGTGGCTTCACCATTTATTTGGCCGGGAACTCCAGCCGTATCGATTGCACCTGTCGCTGTTTGCAATTGCCTTTGCAGTGCTTCAGCTTGTGCGAAACTGATTTGACTGACTTGGCCAAAATTAAATGGCTGTAACACCTCAGAAGGATTACCGTTAGTGAGAATGGTTCTCCCCGGTCTTACTTGGATTCCACCATCAGCACCTCTGAGAGATCGAGGCATCCTTGTGGCATCCATCGCCATCATTGGGGAGTTCGTTAGAGCAAGTGCATCAATTCTGGCTCGGAGTTCAGTGTCCAGAGCTTTTTGCGAGTTATAACCTTTCTCACACACTCCTCTGCCCCAAAATCTGCCCGGTATTGTGTCCCACGCGAACCCAAGCACTGGTCTATCCTTCAAATAGTACGGATTTTCTTCTGCTTTTAGCACTGTCGTTCCATTTGCAATCACAATGATCGATTCAACGTAAAATGGCCCGGATTCATTTTGAGTTTCAGTCGGGACAACCTCTGGAGAGGTTTCCACCAAATCAGCCAATAATTGATCGATCTCATCAAGCTCAGACCCGCTATTTTTAAAGGTTTCTAGCAAATGTGTTGGAACCAAACCGTAATATTTGGTTAATCTCACCTTATCTCTTGGTTGTTGCGAGAGTGTGTGGTCAGCATCAAGGACAGAATCATTTTGTCCGTTTGAGGTGACAGGAGTATCTATATACACACCAGATTCCTGGAGCAATTTGATTTGATGAGTTGAAACATACTCGTCAATTGCAACCCCTAAAGCATCATTGACATTAGTGGCTGCTGGATCGATGCGAAAGTTCTGAGGTTGAACTGGATTAAGCTTGACGATCACTCTGTTTTTTTCTTCTGTGCCTTGTTCAGCTCCTTCCTTGCTCATTCTTACAGTTGGAATCAGCTCAACCATGTTCTCTACAACAATTTCAGCCAAACCAGTGCCGTAAACTGCTGAATTGATTAGCACCTCACCAACATTTTTACGAATCTGAGCCTTTTTAAAATCTTGTTCTAGCTTATCTCTTAAAAATTTAATTTTTGCTTTTTCTTGACCAGCCTGAGCCAAAACTTGTTTAAGCATCTTGGCCTCTTCTTCATTTCTTGGCTGGACATTGGGAACTTTGATGTCATCTCTTATGTTGAAGAAACGACCTCTCCCAAAAGTTGCCTCCTCGATTTCAGCAACTGAACTCTCGACAGCTTGCTGGAGAGCAGGACTTATGATTTGAGATCTTTCTGATGGATTTTCTTTGTCTTCTTCTGCCCAAAGACCTCTCCAAAGTCGGTAATATTCCTCATGTTTCCGTTGATAGTTCGTAACATAGTGATTTTCCCACTGGTCTACTTTGGCAATCACCCAACCTTCCAAGGTGTCAGAGTTAAAATCGGAATAATCTTGAGAGTCATCCATCAATAACCAACCTTAGCGTCTGTGAAAACGCTTTCATCATCAAAAGTAAAATCGGAGAAATAACTCTCTTTGCTTAAAGCGTCAATATAGGCGAGGGAATCAATTAGATCGTCATGCACTTGAGGATTTGGAAACAAATATAATTGTTCCAAAAATTTCTCATTCCAATCACCCCTGTTCAGCTTGATTTGTCCGTTTTCAAATCGTCCTTGCAATGCCCAAATGATCCTTGATGTTTTCTTTGTGTTGCCATGAGATAAAAGTTCAACATGGAAATATCTGGCACGTTGTCGCATCATGTCAGACAGTGGTGAAAGGACAGCTTGGGCTGCAATACCTTTTTCGATACCCACTGAGACAGGTCTATACTCTGCAACTGCGTCAAAAATTTTTTCAGCGGTTTCATTAACAGTCCAATAACCACTAATTATTTCTTTCACCCACCAGCCATCTGGATTGACTTTGACAATTGAGATCGCTGAGTCATCTAAGTGTTTTTGTTTTTTTCCTCTTGATCCGGGGACTGCGAATCCAGCCAAGTCTGCGCTGATAAAGTAATCCCCATTGGGTTCTTCTTCTTGGAAACTAATCCAATCTTCCTTAAAAATTTCAGAACCTCTTGCTTCAAACGATGCCATAAACTCTTGTCTGAACGCGAAACTGGACATTCCTTTTTTGGCTGCATCAATCTCTTCCTTATCAAGTAAACTGTTGTCATAGCTTGTGTAGTGGAAACCCTCCCACTCTTCAAATTCATCCTGTAGTGATTGTGCGTACAAGTCATAAAAATGATTTCTTCCGATTGGAGTTCCAATCATTAAACAATCACCTTTTAGATCGGTTAATGCTGGTCTAAGCACTAACTCCCACGTTTCTGGCTTCATGTCAGCATATTCATCTAAAACGACAAATGCCAAAGATGCACCACGCATATTTTCGGATCTGTCTGCTGATTTAAGTGAGATGATCGAACCGTTGTTGAGAGTGATCTGCATATTGTTAATATGAGATGAGGCAATGACTTGATGCCCAAGTTCAAGCAACAGATTCCACATAATGTCCCTAGCTTGTGCTTGCGTTGGAGCAACATAGAAGACTTGGCACTTTCTCTCAATCGCTTTATAGAGCAGCATACAAGCAGCCAAACGAGACTTTCCTGTTCTACGACCAGCAGCGACCACTTTAAATCTGGCTGGATGATTCCAGACCTCTTGCTGCCAATCTAATAGATCAAGCTCTAAATCCATGCCAGCTCCATTTGATTTGGATCGCTCATGGCTTTGTTTTTCACAGAACCATTGTAGTCTTGCCAATCCACAGAATTGAAAATGGCTCTGTTGTTTACATACCTCTGAAACCGTAATTGATAGGGATCTTTCTTGTCATAAGCCATCACATAAGGATCACAACCGTATTCTTTGAGTATTTGAACTCTGTGGTAATCCTCTCCTGGAGTGCTGTTGTAGCCAATAAGAACATAAAATGCCATCTGATACGGCTTGATTCCTGCATCCATGCAAGTCTTGATGCCTTTATGTATCAGCTTCTCATGCCTTGCGTCATCCCAAGCAAAATGCACCTGTCTGAAAGTGCCTTTGCTGTTAGTAAAATGCACACTGGCTAATGCTTGTGCTTGTTCTTCTTTAAGATTTCGTATGTTTAAACCTTGATTAAAATTTACTCTGAGGTTGTATTCTCTGATCTCTTCTATTCTTTCAAGCCACTCAGGGTTTCCAAAGAAATCGTTGTCTAGCAGAATCACAAAATTGCTGTCTCTTTGTGTCCAGATTTCATCAATAGTCTTAACACCTTTCACTTTCCCTTCCTTTTCTGGCACAACACAAAAATCACAACGTAAACGACAGCCTCTTTGAGTGAAGCCGATAGAGTGAGGAAAGTTATACAAGGAATAGTCTGGAACTAGGTTCTCGATGTGATCCGGTAGATTCTTTTTAAGATCCCAACCAGTGCCTCCGATCTCCATTCTCTCATCATCAAGCATTGATGGATCTGAGAAATTAAAAATCTTGGAAGCATAGATCTTATCGTAATCATCTTTGAACAAAGGTGAATAAGTCTCCACCTTATCCCCCTTCTCTTTGTGATGAGCAGACAGTTTCATCAAAGCTAAGTTCGGGATCTTGCTATCTACATCGTAAATGCCAACTTTCATCTAAACAGATTAGAAATTTGCATTTCAATAATCCCTACAGTGCCAATACTTGGCTGTGAATCTGTCAGTTGCTTTTGAACAGTTACGTCTTGCTCTGATTCTTGCCTCATCATTTTTTCTGGCATCACTGAATCTCACCATCTTGATCTCAGATCCTTTCTTGGCTAAGACAACTTGCTGAGTGTTGGTGCGTCTTTGATTTTTTGGCTCGTTAAAACCTGAGAAAAGCTGACCTCTATATTTCAGTCTGCCACTTGCTAATTTCTTGACGTTCTTA
>Ga0209404_10002669_pt1 | contig 10852 bp, 7 predicted proteins | sample TroAtlMetagenome_2_FD_187447 | JGI IMG/M metagenome (GOLD analysis project Ga0209404, IMG submission 187447) | Marine eukaryotic phytoplankton communities from Atlantic Ocean - Tropical Atlantic ANT8 Metagenome (SPAdes) (version 2) | ecosystem: Environmental > Aquatic > Marine > Oceanic | place... | reverse complement strand
TGCAACGGCGGCAGCGGTCCCTTATCATAATAACTTTGCGTGACCGCGTAGCCGCTCGGGAACGGCGTTGGCGCCGCCTGCAGATTCGTCGGTTGCTTATGCTGGCTCAAATATTGCCCCCCCACCCTCAGCACTCGAGCAATTTCATCGTACACCTTGGCCAAGTTTGGAACATAACAGGTGCTGACCGGCTGACTGACCAAGTCAAACGAGGCGTTGGCCAGCATCGAGAGGTCGTCCATCGACCCAACGAGCGCAGTCAACTTCAGACCGCGCTCGTTGGCCACGCGTTTGTCCTGCTCGATCATCTCCGGGCTGATGTCCACCACCGTGACCACCGCCCCCGCTGCAGCATAAAGCGGCGCCTGCAACCCGCCACCACCGGCAAGGCAAAGCACCTGTTTGCCGTCGAGCCCGCCTGTGATCCAGCCCCGCCCGTTGATCGCCTTTAACGGGTTTTCAAATTCTTCTTCGCGCGCCGTGCGAGTATGAAGTCGCCCCTGCTGAACTCGCTCGTCCCAGACTCGCCGATTGTGGTCCTGTGCCAAATCCACCCGGGCGTTGTAGCCTCGGCGCCGCGCTTGGCCAAGCGCTTGGTTTGAAAAGAGAATGGTCCCGGCTGTTTTCACAACCGGGACCATCTATGAGCAATAAGCATTAAGCTTATTTTCGGACGTGCGCTAAACCGCAACCGTTATGACACATGCCCAAATTTGTATTCACAAACCATTGCCTATCAATGAGTTCAGCGGTTTGTTGCTCGGCTAACGAAAAAGTATTGCATTAAAAATATTATGCAAGCGGTTTTTTCGGTATTTTTTTGATCCTCAATTACCATCAAAACCAAGCGCTTGGCCAAGCGCAGGCGGTTTTGCGTTTCATCGCAGTGATGTTTCTGTTACCCATCCCCGCCATGTCCTTCAATTCACTGGGACTTTCCGACACCGTTCTCAAGGGGATTCGTGCGATGGGTTATGAAGATCCGACGCCGATTCAGCTCCGCGGCATCCCGCTAATCCTCGAAGGCCGAGACGTGATCGGAAGCGCACAAACCGGCACCGGCAAGACGGCGGCGTTTGGTTTGCCCATCCTAACCAAGCTCGACAAACCGGGTGATCAACCCCGTGCCCTGATCCTCGAACCAACCCGGGAACTGGCCTCGCAGGTTGAGACGGCATTCCGCGATTTCTCCCGTTATTCGAAACTCCGAACCACGGTGCTCTACGGCGGCGTCAAGTATGGCAAACAGACGGATGCCCTCCAGACCGGGACGGACATCATCGTGGCCACGCCCGGCCGACTGCTCGACCACCTCTCGCAACGCAACACCACGCTCAAGCACCTGGAGTATCTCGTGCTCGACGAAGCAGACCGGATGCTGGACATGGGCTTCATGCCGGACGTCAAAAAGATCATCCAGAAATGCCCGGATAAACGGCATACCTCCCTGTTTTCCGCGACCATCCCGCCGATCATCGAGACGCTCATCCAGTGGGCGATGAAAGACCCGGAAACGGTGGAGATCGGGATGCGCCGCTCCGTGGCCGAAACGATTTCGCACGCGGTTTACCCGGTGGCATTCGATCAAAAAGATGAGCTGGTACTAGAGCTATTGGGCAAGGTGGACTTCGACTCGGTGATCATCTTTTGCCGCACAAAAGTAGGCGCAGACAAGGTCGGTCGACTGCTCAAAAAGGAAAACCACTCGGTGGCTATTCTCCACTCCAACCGCACGCAGGCCGAGAGGGAGCGGGCACTAAAGGGCTTCCGCGATGGCAAATACAAGGTGCTCGTGGCGACAGACATCGCCTCACGCGGATTGGACATTGCCAACGTTAGTCACGTGGTAAACTACGACGTGCCGCAACACCCGGAGGACTACGTACACCGCATTGGGCGCACCGGCCGTGCGGCGGCAAGCGGCGATGCCTTCACCATCATGGTCGCCGAGGATCGACAACACATGGAGGCGATCGAGCGATTCATAGGCAAAAAAATCAATCGCGAGAAAATCGACGACTTCGACTACAAGTACACCGCGCTATTTGACGATGGAAAACGTGGTGGGATGCCACGCTTCCGTGGAGGCGCCGTGGGTCGGGGATACTCGTTCGGCATGTCCACCCGCGGCAAGGGCGGAGGCCGGAAACGTCGACGCTAAAGCCAACCCCTGAGCTTGTAATAAACCCAACCGACCTGCTCATGCATGTAGCAGGATGCCAATCGGAATCCTAAGTACAAAGGCACGGGATAAAATGTCCAATGATGTTCCAACGCGTACGTTCCAGGAAAATCCGCCCCCACCGGGACTACTTCAAATCCGGCCTGCTCGAATAGCGCCTTGGATCGCCGCATGTGCCAAGCAGATGTCACTAGGGCGATTTTCTTCCAACCATGCTTTTCTGCCAAAGCAGCCGCATTGACCGCCTCATCCCGCGTGTGGCGATTCACACCCAAATCGTAAATCGGCTCGTTGAATGGTTTCCATGTCTCCAGCCAGTTTTTTAGCAGCGCCCCCTCGCTAATTTGTTTCCCGTTTTCCCAATATCCGCCTCCACCGGTAACAAGCGCATCGCCCTTCCCCAGTCGAACCAGTTCTGCGGCGGTCAAAATCCGATCTGCCGCGTCGTGCAGTTCGATTTCAAATGTCCCGGTTGAAAGGTGGCTGTGGCCACCCCCGAGTACGACTACTGCATCGCATTTTGGGATAGCCGTCAAATCCTCCACGACATAGGGCTTCTCCAGAGTGGAGAGTAGAAAAGCCGGCAGTTTCGTTCCACCGACGATGCTGATCCCCAGTGCCAAGCCGCCGGTGAACAGCGCCTGACGTTTGTCTTTTCTTCGGATGGCCCGGTAGCAGGCGACCAACAAAACGGCCCAAATAAAACCGATCGGCTCGAACAACCGGCCAACCGTCTTGGACAGAAAATACATCATGCGGCCGGGATGCTTGGTTGAAACTGGACCGTTGCCCAGCAAAAACGGTGGATTGAAATTTTGAAGCCAAGCGAGCAACCTCCGTGCGAATGAAGGCAGGAAATTTCATCACCATCATTTGCGCCTGGCTCGCCAGCCTCTCGCTTGGCCAAGCGGCGACCCAACTGCCGCTGACAATCGAGACTCTGGCGGGCAAGGCGGAGGCAGTAGTGCACGGCAAGGTCAAAGGCATGACCTGCAAACGCGATGCCACAGGCCGAATCTTCACCGAGGTGCAATTGAAACTGACCGAGACGCTGAAGGGCAAACCAAGCGGCGAGGTGTTTCGACTGGTCCACGGCGGAGGCATCCTTGGCGGGAAACGATCGCGCTCGGTGGCAGATCCAAAATTCAAGATAGGTGAAGAGGTGGTCGTTTTTGTGGTGTTTAACAGTCGGGGCGAGGCGATTCCGGTGGGCATGAACCAGGGCCGATTTGAAGTGTTCCGCCCAGTCGCATCCGGCGAGGCGATGGTGCGCAATCCATTTCACGGCTTGGCCAAGCGGAACGATGGAAGGGCGGTGTTCAAGCGGGCGCTTGGCCAAGCGCAGCCACTGACTCTCTCAGAACTTAAGCGACGAATACGGAGGGCGGCCAAGTGAAACGATTGCTGGCACCTCTGCTCGCGCTTGGCCTTGCCAAGGCCGCGATGGCGTTCGTGCTTTTCAAAAACGAGACCGGCGAGCCACTGCGCTGGCGTCTGGATGAACCCGATCCGTTGGTGCATCCAAACGTGGTCAACCGGGAGACTCGCGCCATACGCATCCACCTGGCCAAGGACGGTTGGTCGGACGACAAAGCGGAATCGGAGCTAAACTCCATCCGCTCCGCCGCTGCTCAGTGGCAGGCGGTGCCGGGAACCATCCTGAAATTCGAGGAGGGTGAATTGCTGGAGCCGGGCGTGGACATCAACGGCGAAGACAATCAAAATGTGATTTTCTGGGTTAAGGAAGTGGCACCCGGAGGGGCTGTGTTGGTCAACAACGAACGCACGGAAATCAGTGGAGCGCTGGCTGTCACGTTTCCGACTTATTTTGACGACCACACCATCGTCGAGGCGGACATGGTGTTCAATGGCGTGAACCATCGTTGGTTCACTGACTACTCCAACACGTTTTCGAAGGATAATTTCGTCGAGGCAGTGGCGCTGCATGAGTTCGGGCATTTCATCGGACTGCAACATTCGCCACTCGGTGCCGCAACCATGTTTTCGAGAACCGCAGCAGGGGTGAGCGTCTCGGCTGGGTTGACGCTGGACGAAGCCGCCGCAGCCCAGTCGCTCTACGGAAGGGACTCAGAGTCAGATTTATTCGGTGCAATTTCAGGCAAAGTAACCATGAGCGGAAAAGGCGTGTTCGGAGCTGTTGTCATCGCGGAGGATGAACACGGCAACATCGTGCAATCGACCGTGACCGAACCGAGTGGGGACTATGACATCGCACCGATCCCGCCCGGAAAATATCGGATGCGAGTCTCCCCGTTGCACTCGCCGGATGCAAATCAGCCATTGGTGCGCGATATCGATATTTCAATCGAACATCAAGGCGCGGAAGTGAATTTTCGCCCGTCGGATGCAACGGATGTCACCGTGACCGCTGACGACACAACGGACGCGGATTTTTCGGTTCGCAAGGGCAGTTCGGCATTTTACATCAATGCAGTCCGGCCGGCCACGACCAAGGAAAACGTGTATGAGTTGGCGTTCGAGCCGTTTGCCATCGAACGAACCGGAGCGAAGCAGTTGATCGGCGTTTACTCTCCCAGCCTGCCGACAAACTCTGCCAAGTTACGTATGACCGGGGACGGTCTCACCTACGGAAAAACAACCTACGATCAGGGTGTGTTCGTCGGGTTCAACCTAATCACGGTTGAAATAACTGTCGCGAAAAATGCCAAGCCGGGCGTGCGTAGCCTCTTCGTGGAAAAAGGGAATGATCGAAGCTATCTAAACGGCTTCGTGGAGATTACCTCCGGGACGAATGATTACGATTTCGACGGTGTCGAGGATGCCTGGCAGCGGGAGCATTTCCCGATATTCGCGTCGGCAGCATCCCGCGCGGAGGCCGACCCCGATGGTGACGGATACACCAACAGTGAAGAACATGCGGCCGGCAACAATCCAAACGATGAAAGTTCGTTTCCGCAACTGGAGATCAACAGCATCACGGTGAACGAAAACGGCACGACCATCCAGTGGGACAGCCTCCCCGGAAAACGCTACCAAGTCTGGAGTAAAAAAGATGTCGCCAAGGCAACATGGAAAAAAGTCGGTGAACCGCAAACTGCATACCGGGCTTTTACTTTTTTCACCGATCCAGGCGAACGGGAGGAAATCCAATTCTACCGGGTACAGGCCTTGCCATGATTTTAATTAACATCGATGGACAGGATGAGCAGGATTTTGAAACACCTGAATTCCATTCATGTTAATTGAAAAACCGTTTCAGGTATCGACCGGTGTGGGAGCGCTTGGTTTTGGAGATTGTTCCGGGTGGGCCTTGGGCGATGATTTCGCCGCCGCCCTCGCCCCCTTCCGGGCCGAGATCGATCACCCAATCCGCGGCGGCAATCAGGTCGAGATTGTGTTCGATGACCAACACCGTGTGGCCGGCATCGACTAGCCGCTGGATGACTCCGATCAACCGCCGCACGTCCGCCATGTGCAACCCGATCGTCGGTTCCTCGAGAATGAACAGATTTTTTTTCGTCTCAGCCTTAAGGCGCGAACTGTCGCTCAAGCCGCTCAACAGGTGCGTCACCAGCCTGACACGCTGGGCCTCGCCACCGCTGAGCGTCGGGCTGGTCTGCCCCAGCTTGAGATAACCCAAGCCGGTGTCGCGCAGAGCCTTTAGCGCGCGGTGGATTTTCGGGATCGCCCCGAAAAACTCGGCCGCCTCGTCAACGCTCAACTCCAGCACATCGGCGATCGTTTTGCCGTTGTAAAAAATATCCAACACCTCCGGACTGAACCGGTTGCCCTGACAGGTGTCACACGTCATGAAGGCGGGTGGCAGGAAATTCATCTCCAACTTCACCGTGCCGGCACCCTTGCATTCCGGGCAGCGGCCCTGCGCGCTGTTGAATGAAAACCGGGCCGGGCTGAATCCTCTCATTCGAGCCTCCGGCACCTGTGCAAATAGCTGCCGGATCGTGTCGAAAAAACCGACGTACGTGGCCGGCACCGACCTTGGTGTCCGGCCAATCGGCGACTGATCAACCTCGTGCACCGCCTTGATCCATTCCAATCCCTCCAGCGATCGGTTGCCACGCTTGGCCTTGAGTGCCTCCTTTAACTCCGGAAGCACACACTCCCTCACCATCGTGCTTTTGCCGGAACCGCTGACACCGCTGACGGCGACAAACCGGCCAAGCGGGATGGCCACGGAAAGGTTTTTCAAATTGTTCTTCCGCAGTTTTTTGAAAACCAGCGATGGGGTTTTGTTTTTGCCACCGCGCTTGGCCAAGGGCGGATTCGTTGGCCGCACTTGGCCAAGCGCTTGGCCGCCGGCCCGCTGCCGGCCAAGCTCCAATCCGGTTACCGAGTTTTTGTTGCGCAGGATTTGTTTCAAGGTGCCGCTGGCGACCACCTCGCCCCCTTCCACCCCGGCGCCAGGGCCAAGATCGACGATGAAATCCGCGCGAGCCATCGTGTCCTCGTCATGCTCAACCACGACAACCGAATTGCCCCGGGCACGAAGTTTACCCAGCGCGTCCAGCAGTTGATGATTGTCTCGGGCATGCAGCCCGATGGTTGGCTCATCCAGCACATACAACGCACCGCTCAGATTTGATCCCAACTGCGCAGCCAGGCGAATACGCTGGGCTTCGCCTCCGCTGAGCGTTGTCACCGAGCGGCCAAGCTGCAGGTAACCCAAGCCAACCTCGTTCAGAAAATTCAGGCGCGAGGCAATCTCCGGCAGGATGTCGCGCGCGATCTCCCCTCCCCGACCGCTCCATTTCAATCTGGCAAACAACTCGTCCGCAGCGGACACAGTCGCTTGCGCAAAGGCATCGATGGTTGGCTCCTCATCAAACTGAACCCGGGCCGGTAACGCCAACGGCAGCCGAACGGAGCGCGCGAGTGGATTCAATCTCGAGCCATCGCAGTCGGGACAAATCTCGCGTTGATCCTCAAGCCACTCAAACCAGGTCTCCTCGACAGCCTCCTGCGCCTCGCCGCGATCCACCTCCGGCATGTCAAACGTCTCGCCAAACCCGCGGCATGTGGGACACCAGCCGCGCGGGGAGTTATAGCTGAAATCCTTTGGATCGAGTGGCGCGAACGACCGCCCACAAACGCCACAGGCATTACTCGTTGCGTGCACCGTCTCGCCGCCGGACTCGTCCACGGCAAACAACGTGCCTTGACCATGCCCAAGCGTTTCGGTGACGAGCGCTTCAAGTGCCTTGTCGCGTGTCGACTTGATCTGCCCAACAACAACCTCGACGTCGTGTTCGCGAAAACGATCCAGCCTCAGTGGCTGATTCGTGAAGAGAAATTCACCATCAGCCCTCACTTGTTTGTACCCGTGACGGACGGCCCATTCGCCGACGTCGGAGTGAAAACCTTTGCGGTTGCGAATGCGCGGGGCGAGTAGACGCAGCGGGCCACGCTTTTTGACCTGCTCCCGCAGGGCACGCGTAAGCGAGTCGAGCGTCTGTGCCTGTACCGGCAATTGGCAGTCCGGACAGTAGATGACGCCGAGCTTGGTGAAAAGCAGGCGCATGAAATGGTGAATCTCCGTAACGGTGGCGACGGTGCTTTTGCCTCCGCCACGCGAGATGCGCTGCTCGATGCTGACCGTCGGCGGCAGCCCGTGGACGGCATCGACATCCGGCCTCGGCATCTGCTCCACAAACTGCCGGGCGTAGGCGTTGAGGGAATCGAGAAAACGGCGCTGGCCCTCGGAGAAAAGTATATCGAAAGCCAGCGTACTTTTGCCGGAACCACTCACCCCGGTGACCACAACCAGCTTGTCACAGGGGATGCGGACGGAGATGTCGCGGAGGTTGTGTTCGCGGGCTCCCTCGATACGGATCCAACGGGAATCGTCAGCCGTTTTTCTCCACGCGGGCACGGTTCACATCCGCTCGGTGGTCTCGAGGCCAAGCGTCTCGAGGCCGGTCTTGAGCACACGGCCCGCGAGGTCGCACAAGGCTATGCGCTGGGCACGCACCTCGCCCTCGGCCTGCAGCACCGGGCAGTTTTCGTAAAACGAGCCAAAGAACCCGGCGAGTTCGTACAGGTAGTTGCAGAGAAAATTCGGACGGCATTCGTCGATCACCTGTTCCAGCACCAAGCCGAACCGCAACAGGTGGTTGGCCAGAGCGACCTCCTCCGCTTGGCCAAGCGCAAAGCTAGCCGGCGGCTCGATCGACTCGCCCTCGAGCTTGCGAAAGATACTGCGGATGCGCGTGTAGGCGTAAAGCAGATACGGCGCGGTGTTGCCAACCAACGCGAGCATGTTGTCCCAACTAAACACATAGTCGCTCTGGCGGTTGCCTGAGAGGTCGGCGTACTTGATCGCTCCGATCCCCACCACGCGGGCGATCTCCCGCCGGTCATCTTCCGACAGGTCCGGGCTCTTTTCCGTCACGGCATCGAATGCGCGTTGCTCTGCTTCATTGAGCAGGTCGCTCAGGCGGATGATCTCGCCGCTGCGCGTCTTGAACGGCCTACCATCCTCGCCGAGGATGGCGCCGAACCAGACGTGATTCAGCTTCATTGCATGCTGCGGTTTCCAGCGCGTGTAGAGCGCAAAGAGTTGCTGAAAATGCAACTGCTGGCGGCCATCGGTGACGTAGATGACTTCGCTCGGCTGCCAACTGTTCTCGCGATGCTCCAGCGTGGCTAGGTCAGTGGTGGTGTAGTTTGCGGCACCGTCGCTTTTTTGCACCATCGCAGGATGTTTTTTCAGCGCCTTCTGGTCGTTGAAATAGACCACCTTGGCCCCTTCGCTGTCCTCCGCTATACCGCTGACGGTCAACTCATCCACCACGCCCTTCAGTCGGTCGTTGTAAAAACTCTCGCCCAGCGTCTCATCGAACTCGACCTTCAGTCGGCTGTAAATCTCGTCAAACTGATGCCGTGACAGGTCGATCATCTCACGCCAAATACCGAGGTTTTCCTCATCACCGTCCTGCAGCCTGACCAATTCCTGCCGCGCTCGATCGAGAACCGCCTCATCCTCGTCACAGGCTGAGTTGACGAGCTTGTACAGGCGCTCCATTTCCGCGAGGGCATCGGCGGCCAGTGCATCCCGGTCGAGGTGTTCCTTCCAGCCGACGAGCAGTTTGCCAAATTGCGTTCCCCAATCGCCGATGTGGTTGTCGGTGACGACCTTGTGGCCAAGCAGGCGAAAGGCCCGGGCCAATGTGTAGCCAAGAATTGTAGAGCGAATGTGGCCCACGTGCATCGGCTTGGCCACGTTGGGCGATGAGTAGTCGATGACAATCGTTCGCGCCACCTCGGCTGTGCGATAAAATAGATACTCCCCTTTCGCGGCACTGACGAGCGCGTCCGAGATGGCCTCCGTCTTGAGCCGGAAATTTAGAAAACCGGGCCCGGCAATCTCCACCGGTTCGCAGCAGTCATCCACGTCAAGCGCCTCGACAACCTGCGTGGCGAACTCGCGCGGGTTGAGTTGGTTGCGCTTGGCCAAGCCCATCAACGCGTTGGTCTGGTAGTCGCCGAACTTGGGTTCCGGGCAGGGCCGCACGAGCACACTCGAGACATCGGCAGCGGGCATCAGCGAAAGAACCGCCTGCTGCAGTCGTTCCTGTAATGTCAGTTGGATCACGATCTAAAACTTGGCCAAGCGCTTGGCTTGGGTGGAGGAAGCAACTGCCGGGCTTAACCCTCCTGCGAGCTGCGAATGATCTGGAACATCTCGGCGGCGTCCTCGGCCTCTTCGAGCGATTTTCGAAACTCCTTCTTGTGAAGCACCTTGGCGATCTTGGCCAAGGTGTGCAGGTGTTTCTGGAATTGCCCCTGGGGAACAAGGAACAGCATCACGAGTTTGACCGGTTGATTGTCGAGCGAGTCGAAGTCCACGCCATCCTTGCTCCGGCCAAACGCCCCAGTGACGTCGTCGATGAGATCCGTCGAGGCATGCGGGATGCCGATGCCGAAACCGATCCCCGTGCTCATCGAGGTTTCGCGTTTCTTGACAACCGAGACGATGGCATCGCGGTGTTCCGACTTGATTCGGCCATATTCGACGAGCAAATCGATCAACTCCTCAATTGCCTCCCAGCGATCGGTTGCCTTGAGTTCGGTGACGACTTGTTCCTTGGTGAGAAAATCAGCAAGCTCCATGATATGCCCAGCCCGGAATCCCGGTTCGGATTAGCTACCTTTTTTGCTCCAGTCAGACAAGCGCGAACTTCATTGCCAAACCTCCGGCCAGTCCTCAAACTGTCGCCACCCAAACATGATTTTGTTTTCAAGATTTGGAAAAACAGCCTTGGCAGCCGCGATACTGGGGACATTCGCAAGCGGCTTAAGGGCAGAACAACCGGCGAAAATCCCGTCCATAGACGTGGTGCTTAAGCGGAACATCAATGCGCTTGGCGGCAAAAAAGCGATGAGCAAAATCAAAAATCGCGAGGCGCTCGGCAAAATCAAGATGCCGGCATTTGGTGCCGAATTGCCGGTTATCCTCCGGGCCGCCGCCCCAAACCACGAGGCAATGGAGTTGACACTCGGCGAGGCCGGCGTGGTGCGGGATGTGTTTGACGGGAGCAAGGGCTGGACGGAGACTCCGGACGGAAATGTCATCCCGAAAAAGGAACGCGAGCTGATCAACAAAAAAACCGAGGCCGATTTTCATGCCGACCTGAACTACAAAAAGAACTATCCCAAGATCGAGCAGCT
>Ga0209404_10002668_pt1 | contig 10864 bp, 10 predicted proteins | sample TroAtlMetagenome_2_FD_187447 | JGI IMG/M metagenome (GOLD analysis project Ga0209404, IMG submission 187447) | Marine eukaryotic phytoplankton communities from Atlantic Ocean - Tropical Atlantic ANT8 Metagenome (SPAdes) (version 2) | ecosystem: Environmental > Aquatic > Marine > Oceanic... | reverse complement strand
AGAAAACGTAAAAGGTTAAAATTTAGAGTTAACTAATTTCATCCAATCATAGTTTTCATGTATGGACATGATTGAGATAATTTTATTATTCTCAAAATCAATGTTAATGTTTTGACCGCCAAAACCACTCATAATAAAAATAGGTCTTTCATCACCGTTCATACCTATGTAGAATTGACCACCATAATATTTTGAGTTGTTGTGATTTAATGAAGAATTGTTTGGGTTGTATTCATCACCTTTACTTATTTTGTTTTCGTATAAATCTTTTAAGTACTGACCTTCACAAGTATTACTATTCCAATCATTTAACATTGCAACAGCAATTCTCATATAATCATATCTTGTCATAAACATACCATAAGTTAATGTTTTTTGACCTCTATTTGATTTATCTTGTTGGTGCATTACTATATTATTTTCAATACCAACTTTATCATTAAATATTTCTTTTAACATTTTTTTATAATTCTTCCAACCCATTTTGTATATCAAATAACTTGCAACTACATTGGTATTCGTATTTGCATAGAAATATTTGTTTTCGCCTGCAACAGAATTTTTTAATTCTTTCTTCATTATACTTTGAATAGAATGTCCATTAGGCCATCTTTTTGAATTAGTAAAATTTTCACCATCATAGTAATCGTGTATACCAGAAGCCATATTTAATACGTCAATTAATTTTGCATTATCATAAACCGTATTATCAAAAATATCCCAATTTAACGTTGAATGTATACCATCAATGTGGCCTCTACAGATAGCGTGACCTGTTATGTATGAAATAATAGATTTACCAACCGAGTTAGAAACGTATTTAGTTTTATTTGTAAATATTTTACCAAATCTATCTTTAGGAGAAATTTCATCTATAACAATCTGACCATCAACATACATTAAATAACTTAATAACGCTGTTTCATTTAATTGTTCAATTACAAAATCATCTTTTTTAAGATTGAAGTCAAACTCTTTTATCTTCTTTTTATCTTTTGAAATTGAAAAATAAGTATCAACCCTTTTGCCTTTAATTTGACTAAAACTAATATATTTTTTTAAATATTTTTTAAAGATTTTATCATCTGTTACAATAGCATTTGAAGGTATCTCATTTGAAGTACCATTTTCCCAACCTTTCCAAGGATTGTTTTTATCTGGTTGTTTTGCTTCATAAACTTTTTTAATTTCAATTTTTGGTTCATTATCATCACACTCATTGTAGTACCATATCTGACTATATTTTTGTTCTGATTTACAAACGTCATGTTCTTCAGCAAATACAACACCGACAGTTAATAATAAATGTAATATTACGATTGTTATCCAAAGTTTAAACATATTAGTTATGTCCTATTGTTGATTGTTTATCAATTGGTACGTACCATTCTGATTTATAACCGAATCTATTCATCTTTCTAGGTCCTCTAATCATATAATCCCAATGTTTTAAGAATTTACTTTTACAAACTTTTTTGATAAAGTCTTTTCTAGCATATTTTAAAGTCTTATAAGGACCGAAAGTATCAGTATAATCAGCAAGTTTAGGTATACCGTCTTCGTTATCCATCATATGTAATTCTGAAATATAATACATTATTGATTCTCCTTCATAGTCATTACTGATAATACAGCAAATACGATTGTTGAAGTGAACATTACAGCAAACATTGTCCAGTTCTCATTTCCCATACAATGTCCTCCACAATCTTCAATAAAACCAACGGCAAGTATAGCCGAAAGTATAGTAATTATACTAAATAGTGTATTCATAGTGTTTTTTTCCTTTGTTGTTTTCATATACTATTAATATACCGTATTTTTAGTGAAAAATCAAGTAAAAAATGGAAAAAAATGGTCAAAAAGTCCGTTTTTTCCCTTTGTTTTCTGCGATTTTTGGGCATATGAGAACAAAGAGAGAACATAAATACTTGAAAAACACTAAAAAATGAGGAAATTATGAAAAAAATGAGAATTTTTAAGTTCTGGAACGAATCTGGAGACGAAAAAGAGAAGGAAGCCATGAGTTTGAAAAAAGCTGTCATGGCAGTACAAGGGGATTACAAAGATAAAATCATTGGAGTTGAATATACGAGTAAAAAAGGTAAAAAAATCGTAGATTCTGTAAAAATACCAATGGGAAGAAAGATTCGTCAATCAATTGAGATAGAAAAAAGAAGAGCACGGTTAAAAGCCGAAAGAGAACAAAGACAAGCTGAGGCAAAAGAGAGATATGGCAGTTAGAGAAGGAGATCCATTGACTACAGGTCATGCTTGTACGGCAATTACGACTTTAGCAATTTCTTTAGTAAGAACGGTTAAAGCAAATGCGATACCAGGTGCTGTTTTAGGCACTCCTACAGTATCACACACTAATCCACCATTACCTATATGTCCTGCCCATATATCTACATTGAAAAAAGGATCAACAAATGTGAAGATAGGCGGTATACCTTGGGGACGTGTAGGAGATAGTGCTGACGCAGGTGCAATGATTTCAGGTTCTTTAAATGTATTAGTAAATGGTCTGTAAAGTCATATAAATATTGCTATGGCCTATTCAAACTATGACGCAAGTACAACGAATCAAAGTAAACGATCAAATCGTATTTACAAAGATTTAAATTTAAATTTTACTAAAAATCCTGCAACTAAAGATGTCGCAAGATTATTTGATGTTCAGGCCATTAAAAGAGCAGTTAAGAATATAATCTTAACTAACAAATACGAAAAACCTTTTAATTCAGATTTTGGTTGTAATTTAAGAGGTTTCTTATTTGAGAATTTAACCGAACCTATGATGGTACTCATCAAGGATAGAGTTGCAATGGCAATTGAGAAATACGAACCTAGAGTTTCAGTAGAAGATGTAGTTGTTCGGGAAGATGAAACAAATAATGGGATAGATATTATGGTTTCACTTTTAATTAAGGGTGTAGAAGCACCTATTTCGGTATCAACATTTTTACAAAGAGTAAGATAAGATGGCACAACACAAATTAGATATTTCAGAATTAGATTTTGAGAATATAAAAGGTTCACTTAAAAGATTTTTAGGAAATCAAAACGAATTTAAAGATTACGACTTTGAAGGTAGTTCAATGGCAATATTGCTTGATCTACTTGCTTACAATACACACTACTTGGCTTACAATGCAAACTTCGTAGCAAACGAAATGTTTATGGACACAGCACAGTTAAGATCAAGTGTTGCGTCATTGGCTAAATTAGTAGGTTATACACCTAACTCTGCTAGAGCACCAGTTGCTGATTTAAAGTTAGTAATCAATGATGGTACAGGCGCTTCAATTACAATACCTGCAGGTACAAAATTTACATCTTCAATAGATGGTTTAACTTATACGTTTGTTTCTGTAGCAGATAAAGTTGTACAACCAGTTGATGGTGTTTACACAGCACAAAGTTTAAATGTTTACGAAGGTACATATGTAACTTATAGTTACACAAATGATAGTACAGATATTGACCAAAGATTTTTAATACCTAGTGATAGAGCAGATACAACTACAATAAAAGTTGTAGTACAAGCTAGTGCTTCAGATGTTACACAAAACACATATAAAAAAGCAACTTCAATAACAGAATTAGATAAAGACCAAAAAGTTTATTTCTTACAAGAAGCTGAAGATGGTCAATTTGAAATATACTTTGGTGATGGCGTAATAGGTAAAAAACTAGAAGATGGTAATATAATTAATATCAGTTATGTTGTAACAAACAAAACAGAAGCTAACGGTGCAACAGCTTTTAGTTTATCAGGTTCCATTTCAGGATTTACAGATGTAACTACAACAGTTAACTCATCAGCACAAGGTGGTGCTGAACCTGAAAGTTTACAAAGTATAAAATTTAACACACCTAATTTTTATGCTTCACAGGACAGAGCAGTTACAGTAGAAGATTATAAATCAAAAGTAAAACAACTTTATGCTAACACACAATCAGTTAGTGCTTGGGGTGGTGAAGACGCTGAAACGCCATTCTATGGTAGAGTTTATCTTTCTATTTTACCAACAAGTGGTTCAAATCTTACAGACGCTACAAAAGATAGAATAGTAAAAGATTTAAAAAAATATTCAGTTGCTTCAGTTACACCAGTTATTATTGATCCTGAAACAACAGATTTAATAATTACATCTACTGTTAAGTTTAATGCAACTGGTACACCAAAAACTGCTGATACAATTAAGTCAAATGTAATTACAACTTTAACAGATTACAACGCAAATACTTTACAATCTTTTGATACTATTTTTAGATATTCAAAACTAACTGGTTTGATAGATGAAACAGATGAAAGTATTTTATCAAACATAACTACAATCAAAATGAGAAAATCTTTTGTACCAACAATAGGTAGTTCTACAAAATATTCAATCAACTTTGCAAACGCATTATACAATCCACATTCAGGTCACAATTCTGCTTCAGGTGGTATTTTAGAATCAACAGGATTTAAAATAGATGGTGACGCTACAAACGTTTATTACCTAGATGATGATGGACAAGGTAATGTTAGAAGATATAAAATGGATGGTTCTGTTAGATCATATGCTAATAGTACACAAGGTACAATTAACTATTCATCAGGTTTAGTAGAAGTAAACTCTTTAAATGTTTCTAATATAGAAAACGTAAGAGGTACAGCTTCAACTGTAATTGAGGTTACAGTTAAACCTAATTCAAACGATATTGTTCCTATAAGAAATCAAGTATTAGATATTGATGTTGCAAATAGTTCAGTTACAGTTGAGGAAGATACATTAGTAGGAGGCTCAGCAAACGCTGGTATTGGATATACCACGACTAGTAGTTATTAAATGAGATGGCCGACTTTAAAGATAAAATATCAAATATTATAAACTCACAAGTACCTGATTTTGTACTTGAAGACCACCCATTATTTTTAGACTTTGTAAAAGCATATTATCAGTTGATGGAATCAGCTGAAATCACATTAACAAACATTGGCGATCCAGATCATCTAGTATTAGAAGGCACAACAGCTGCAAAGATTTTACTTAATGGTACAAACGTAAGTAAAGATGATGGTGAGGATAACATTCTTTTAGAAGATACAAGTTATGGTGATTTTCAAAATGGTGAAACAATTACAGGTGCTACATCTGGTGCAACAACAACAGTATTAATAGAGGATGTTGATGGTGGTGGTCGTTTGTTTGTTGCTCATCAAAACAAATTTATAGAAGGTGAATTAATTACAGGATCATCTTCAGGCGCTCAGGCAACTATAGGTAAGTACAGAGCAAACCCAGTTCAAAATATTCAACAACTTTTAAATTATGCTGATGTAGATAAATCAATATCAGGTTTCTTAACTAAATTTAGAAATTCTTTTTTAACTTCAGTACCTGAAAGTTTACATAACGATATTGATAAAAGAAAATTAATAAAAAATATTAAATCATTGTATCAGGCAAAAGGTACAAGACGTGCAAGTGAAATATTTTTTAAATTATTATTTAATGAAGACGCTGAGATAAGATATCCTAAAGATGAAATGTTAAGAGTGTCCGATGGTAAATGGGATACTAAAAAGATAATTCGTTGTTTAGCAGTAGGTACTTCAGAACCTACAAATCTTATAGGTCAAACAATCACACAAGCAAATGACCCTACTAGCGCTACCGTAAACGAAGCAACTGCCATAGTAGAAGATGTATTTAAATTTCTAATAGGTGGTGTAGAAGTTACTGAAATAGTTGTAGGTGATAATTCTGTTTCTGGTACTTTTATTGCTGGTCAAACAATAACAGGTCCAGATAATACAGATGATGACGTTTTAGTTTCATTAACAGTTTCAAGTATCATAGATCAGAAAACAATTACAAATGATGGTGCATTGTATAGTGAAGATGATACCGTTGAGATAACAGCAGGTGGTTCAGGTGCAAGTGTAAAAATAGGTACAATAGGTCCTGGTACAATACAAGAAGTATTAGTAGATACAGGTGGTAGTGGTTATGCTGTAGGCGATACAGTAAATTTTGGTTCAGGAAATGCAACTGCAAAAGTTTCAGTTGTAAATGGTGGTGTTACATTAGAGTCTGGTACAGGTACAGGTCAATTAATATTAGAAGATGAAACAGGTAAGAATGACCAATACTTTGGTAACAAAGTTGTACAAGAAGCTGGTTCAGGTAACGAAGATATTACAGATATAAGAATGATTGACTTTGGTAATGGTTATACATCTTTACCTAGTGTGACGGTTACGTCATCTGGTGGTAGTAGTGCAAAACTATTAGCATATGGTTCTGAAATAGGTCGTGCATTAACAATGAAAGTAATTGAATCTGGATATAACTATCAAGCAAGTCCTGCCCCAACAATAAAGTTACCAACTTATATTTTATACAATGGTCTTTCAGGTGGTTTAACTGAAGGAGAAACAATTACAGGTGGTACTAGTAGTGTTACTGCTGAGATAGTTTCAATAGATACTACTTTACAAATTGTAAAAGCAAAAAATCATAGTGGATCATTTGTTGAAGGAGAAACAATTACTGGTGGTAATGGTGCCACATTTACTGCATTAAGATTACAACAAGGAACTGGTACACTTTCAACAGGTACAGTTGTAACTACAGATGGTACTTTTATAAACGAAGATGGTTGGGTATCTGAAAACTCAATGAAAGTACAAGACAGTTTATTATACCAAGATTATTCATACATCATAAAAGTTGGTAGATCAATTAATGAATGGAGAGATAGTTATGTTAAAACTTTACACTCATCTGGTTTCTACTTCCAAGGAGAGATTGCAATTGCAACAAGATTGAACGCACAGATTAAGAGAATAACTGGACTAAACTCTGGTGTAGAAGGTATCTTAAAAACTATGCTTACAAGAATTTACTCAAAACTTGTTGGTCGTAGATTGGGTACAGAATCAGATGGCACAAGTTTAAGAGCAAACGCAAAAGAGGTAGTATCTGCTGACTTTGATACAGATACAATAACTCAATTTTCTAAAACAACAAGAGATGTAACTTTAAAAACACAACCACTTGAAATAGATTATGTAAGTAGAGTTAGACGAGATATAAACAATGTCAATGTAAGACAAGGTTTTGCATATGCAGGACCAAGATTTGGTACAATTAATAAAATGATACAAACTGCATTTGGTCTTACTGCAAACGGAACACCTAGTAGTAGTAATATTTCCTTTGCAATGTTAAGTGGTATTAAAGTACAAGGTACAAGAACATCACTAGATGGTTCAAACGCAATATTTTTAATGACTTCAGACGTGAATGGTAGAAAAATAAGAACAAACTTTACAATCCCTGCACAAATAGGTGAGATACAAGGTGATACCTTTGATGAAACATATACTAAATTTGATAGTGGTAATGTTAAATTTGATGTAGGTTAAGATATAAATAGTAAGAGAGAGATATGGCAAAACAAACAATAAACATCGGATCAACTGCAAACGACGGAACGGGTAGTACGTTACGTGTCGGTGGTGATATTATCAACGATAACTTTAACGAAATCTATACTGCATTTGGTGACGGATCTACATTAAGTTCTGGTTTTATTACTGCTGCTGGTTCAGCAACATTAACAAATAAAACATATGATTTAGGTGGTACTGGTAATACACTTACTGGTTCATTGGCCGAGTTTAATACTGCCTTACAAGGCGATAGTTTTGTTTCATTAACAGGATCAGAAACATTAACAAATAAGACTTTAACAAGTCCTGAAATCAACACAATTACTAGAACAGGTGATTTTACACTAGACGTATCAGGTGACTTAATCCTTGATAGTGATGGTGGTACAATCGGATTTAAAGATGGTGGTACTTTATTTGGTGCCATAATTAATAATAGTGGTGAATTACAATTAAGATCAGGCGCTTCACTAGGAACTGCAATGTCCTTTTCAGGTGCAAATACAACTGCTAACGGTAATCTTACTGTTACAGGTACCTTAACAGTTAATGGTTCTACAACTACTGTAAACTCAACAAATACAACAATAGACGATAACTTACTAGAATTAAATAGTGGTGCTTCTTCAAATGCTAATGATACAGGTATCATCATGGAAAGAGGTTCTACTGGCGATAACGCTATTATCGCATGGGACGAGTCTGCTGATAAGTTCGTTGTAGGTACTACAACTGCAACTGCTTCAGATACAGGCGATTTATCAATAACTACTGGAACACTAGTAGGTAATATTGAAGGAAATGTTACAGGTAACGTAACAGGTAACGTTTCAGGATCTTCAGGATCAACAACAGGTAACGCTGCTACTGCAACTGCATTAGCAACAGGTCGTACAATAGGTATGACAGGTGACGTAGTATGGACATCTGCAAGTTTTGATGGTTCAGGTAACGTAACAGGTACTGCAACTATTCAAGCAGGTGTTGTTTCATCTACTGAATTAGCAAGTGCCGTCACTTTATTGATTAAAGACTCAGGTGGAACAACAGTTAAAACAATAATAGGAGCAGGATCATAATAGATTTTGATTATAAATATAAAGAGGAATAACAATGCCAGCAATAATAACAAACAAATTTAGAATGAACAATGCGGAACAATTTCAGGAATCATTTTCTGAAACAGCCGCTACGGTTTACTACTTAGGAATAGGTAGAGCACAACCCTATGGTACTTTAACAAGACCAGATGGAAGAACAGATTACGAAGGTACAGAAACAGCACCTACAACACCAGGCGATAGTGTCTTAAACGAATTTAAAAACTATGATGATTTGCTGGCTGCAAAAAAAATCACAGGTTCAGATATAAGTTACGTTATTCCTAGAAGAAACTGGACAACAGGTACTGCATACGATATTTACAGACACGATTATGAGGAATATGTAACAGGTAGTACATCAACAAAGGTTACAGCAAATAGTACTGCAACAACTTTATTTGATTCAACTTTTTATGTTCTTACTTCAGATAGAAATGTTTATAAGTGTTTAGACAATGCTGGTAACGCAAACTCAACAGTTGAACCAACAGGAACATCAACATCTGTAATTACAACAGGTGATGGATACAAGTGGAAATATATGTACACTTTATCTGCTTCTGAACAATCAAATTTCTTATCAACAGATTTTATGGCAGTATCTACAAACTCAACTGTGGCTGCAGCTGCTGTTGATGGTGCATTAGACATAGTAAAAATTAAAACTGCAGGATCAAGTTACACAGTTACAGGCGGAGGTGCTTCAGGAACAATAACTGCTATCCCAATTAGAGGAGATGGTAGTGGTGGTATTTGTTCTGTTACTTTATCATCAGGCGCTATTTCAGCTGTTACGATAACAACTGCAGGAACAGGATATACTTCTGGATATATAAGAAACGCTGACATCATTGCTGGTACAGGTGCTGGTGGTGCTGGGTCAGGTGCAGAATTAGATGTTATCATTGGACCAAAAGGTGGTCATGGTAAAAACGCTGTAGAAGAATTAGGTGGATTCTTTGTGATGTTAAATACAACATTAGAAGGAACAGAATCTTCTAACTCTGGCGACTTTACGGCTGCAAACGATTTCAGAAAAATAACTTTAATTAAAAATCCAAATACTGCGGCTGGTTCGGCTGCTACTGCAACAACATTAAGAGGTACTTACGCTGTTAAAATTAATACTTCACCTACACCAGGAACATTTGTTGCTGACGAAGAAATTAATCAGGCAACTACGGGTGCTGTAGGAAAAGTTGTTGAGTGGGATGCTACTAACAAAATTTTATATTATGTTCAGACACGGCACAATGACGCTGGTGCTGACACAAATGGTAACGTTACTGCTTTTTCAGGCGTAAATGTAATTACTGGACAAACATCTAGTGCTACAGGTACTCCTCAAAATACTACTTCAACTGTAAACAATGTTTCGTTCACTTCAGGATATGCTGCTCCTGAATTAAAACACGACTCAGGAGAAATCTTATACGTTGAAAATAGAACAAAAATAGGTAGAGAGCGACTGACCCAACTGAAAACATCAAACTCATTATTGAGTTTTAATATAGAGGAAAATAATGCCAAGTCCAACTGATTTTAATGTCAGTCCTTACTATGACGATTTTACAGAGTCAAAAAAGTTTCATAGAATACTTTTTAGACCTGCATTTGCTGTTCAGGCTAGAGAGTTAACTCAATCTCAAACACAAATACAAAATCAAATAGAAAGACTATCAGATCACATCTTTGATAAAGGTGCAATGATTATCCCAGGTGAAATTGGGTACGACTTAAAATACTATGCCGTCAAGTTAACATCTAAATCTGTTAGTGACATATCTACATACATTGACACTACATTAACAGGTGGTACTTCAGGCGTAACTGCTAAAGTTGTAAATGCTGTTGCAACAGATGGTACTGATCCAGATACTCTATTCGTAAAATATTTTAAAACTGCTTCTGATGGTGCACAAATTCCTTTCACACATGGAGAAACTATTACATCATCTAATACTTCAACAGCAGTTGTTGCTTCTTGTCATACAGGTGCAGCTGCACAAATAAAAGAAGGTGTATATTACATCAATGGTTATCATGTTCAAGTTTCTGCACAAACATTAATATTAGAAAAGTATTCAGCAACTCCTAGTGTTAGAGTTGGTTTAACAGTAACAGAATCTTTTGTTACTCCTGGTGATGATACATCACTAAACGATAACGCACAATCAGTATCAAACACAAACGCTCCAGGTGCTCACAGATTTAAAATAGAATTAACATTAGCTAAAAAGGCATTAAACAATACTGAAGATAGTAACTTCTATGAATTATTAAGATTATCAAATGGTGTATTACAAAA
>Ga0209404_10002666_pt1 | contig 10870 bp, 11 predicted proteins | sample TroAtlMetagenome_2_FD_187447 | JGI IMG/M metagenome (GOLD analysis project Ga0209404, IMG submission 187447) | Marine eukaryotic phytoplankton communities from Atlantic Ocean - Tropical Atlantic ANT8 Metagenome (SPAdes) (version 2) | ecosystem: Environmental > Aquatic > Marine > Oceanic... | reverse complement strand
TAGCCGGAAATTTGCCTAAGTTTTTCTAGATTCGCTCTTTCTCAACCGATTTTCATGGTTGAGGTATCAAAATGTCCGTCTCAAAAAGTTAAGAGGGGCCTTGGAAGGGCACATTTTGATCCGAGCTCAAGCAAGAGCGCAATCGGCCCGACAAGTCGCGCCAACCAGCAGCCTGACAGGATCCCTCCCGTGCAGTCAAGTCGAGTAGCCGGAAATTTGCCTAAGTTTTTCTAGATTCGCTCTTTCTCAACCGATTTTCATGGTTGAGGTATCAAAATGTCCGTCTCAAAAAGTTAAGAGGGGCCTTGGAAGGGCACATTTTGATCCGAGCTTAAGCAAGAGCGCTATCGGCCCGCAAAGTCGCCTGCACTGGTGGGTCGCCCACTCCAGCCTGATCCTGTCAGGCTGCAGTTGGCGCGTTTTGTCGGGCCGATAGCGCTCTCGTTTGAGCTCGGATCAAAATATGCCCTACCAAGGCCCCTTTTAACTTTTCGAGACGGACATTTTGACATCTCAACCATGAAAATCGGTTGAGAAAGAGCGAATCTAGAAAAACTTAGGCAAATTTCCGGCTACTCGACTTGACTGCACGGGAGGGATCCTGTCAGGCTGCTGGTTGGCGCGACTTGTCGGGCCGATTGCGCTCTTGCTTGAGCTCGGATCAAAATGTGCCCTTCCAAGGCCCCTCTTAACTTTTTGAGACGGACATTTTGATACCTCAACCATGAAAATCGGTTGAGAAAGAGCGAATCTAGAAAAACTTAGGCAAATTTTCACCCGACTTGCCAGGATAGCTCGTTGCGTGCAGGCGACCGAAATTTTTCTAAGTATTTTTGGGTTTTGAGTAGAAAAAATGAAAAAGTCTTAGAATCACCTGATTCGTCGAGAAAATTGAAAATCTTGAAAAAAAAATTTCCGTTCTTAAGGTAGCCGAAAGTCGGTCGTCGGATAGCTCGTTGCTGGGACGCGGGTAGCGGTTGTCGGGCAGTCACCGTTGGTTTGTGCAGGCGTCCAACCCGACTCGAGAGGCAACGAGCTATCCTGCCAACGACCGCTCCTAGGTCCAATACCGCACGACCCGACTCGACGACCGAAATTTTTCTAAGTATTTTTGGGTTTTGACAAAAAAAAATTAAAAAGTCTTAGAATCGCCTAAATCGTCGAGAAAATTGAAAATCTTGAAAAAAAAATTTCCGTTCTTAAGGTAGCCGAAAGTCGGTCGTCGGATAGCTCGTTGCTGGGACGCGGGTAGCGGTTGTCGGGCAGTCACCGTTGGTTTGTGCAGGCGACCAACCCGACTCGAGAGGCAACGAGCTATCCTGCCAACGACCGCTCCTAGGTCCAATACCGCACGACCCGACTCGACGACCGAAATTTTTCTAAGTATTTTTGGGTTTTGACAAAAAAAAAATTAAAAAGTCTTAGAATCGCCTAAATCGTCGAGAAAATTGAAAATCTTGAAAAAAAAATTTCCGTTCTTAAGGTAGCCGAAAGTCGGTCGTTGCGATAACCCCCGGGATGCCTCTTAAGGTAGCCGCGGGGATTTGTATGAGACACCGGCGCGGGGGAGAGAAAGCCGGCCCCTCCCGGCATGAAACCTGGATTTGGGATGTGCCCGGTATATGATGCGTCCTAGTTGTTGTGCACCAGGAGGCAGATTCACCCTCGACATTTTCGCCGTTTCCACTTGTGTGTGGAGGGTAGACTGTCGTCTGCTCACGCACAGCGCAGGTTGGAGCGTCAGTCGGCTGAGGGTTAGAGTCCGCTCAGTGGCCGAACGGGACAGCGTCAAAGGATTTCTAGCTTCGGTTGGGAAGAATACTTTGGGCCTGTATCGTTTGGAGCGGGTTTCTGTCTCCGTGCGAGAGAGATGCCGTGCTATGACCGTGGTGAATACTACGGGCAAAGAACTTGTCGGTTGGCCGACCAACCCTCTCGGGTTGGTGCAGCAGTGGTGTCGAAGGAATACGGGTGGCCTGCAGACGAAAGTCTGGGAGGCCGGTCCCTGTTAGTCCGGCGAGATATCTGGTTGATCCTGCCAGTAGCATATGCTTGTCTCAAAGATTAAGCCATGCATGTCTAAGTACAAGCCTTATTAAGGTGAAACCGCGAATGGCTCATTAAATCACACCTAATCTACTGGATTGTTAAACAGTTACTTGGATAACTGAGGTAATTCTTGAGCTAATACATGCGAAAAACCCCGACTTTACGAAGGGGTGCTTTTATTAGATCAAAACCAAACATCGCAAGATGTAATTTGGTGACTCTGGATAACTTTGGCTGATCGCATTGCCTTGTGCAGGCGACATTTCCTTCGAAGGTGTGCCCTATCAACTGTCGACTGTGATATAGACGCTCACAGTGGTTTTGACGGGTAACGGGGAATCAGGGTTCGATTCCGGAGAGGGAGCCTTAAAAACGGCTACCACATCCAAGGAAGGCAGCAGGCACGCAAATTACCCAATGAACGCAGTTCGAGGTAGTGACGAAAAATAACAATACCAGACTCTTCCGAGGCCTGGTAATTGGAATGAGTACACTTTAAAACCGTTCCCGAGGATCTATTGGAGGGCAAGTCTGGTGCCAGCAGCCGCGGTAATTCCAGCTCCAATAGCGTATATTAATGTTGTTGTGGTTAAAAAGCTCGTAGTTGGATTTCGGCGGGTATTGGCCGGTTTGAATTGTTTCAATACTGGTTATATTGCCCGTGTGTATTGCCAGAATTCAACGGGTGAACTTCGCCGTTTGTCCGTTTGGAGCTGGCAGGTTTACTTTGAAAAAATTAGAGTGCTCAAAGCAAGCTTTTATGCTTGAATATTCGTGCATGGAATAATAGAATAGGAAGTCGTTTCTATTTTGTTGGTTTTCAGAATCGACTTAATGATTAATAGGGATAGTCGGGGGCATTTGTATTCAAACGACAGAGGTGAAATTCTTGGACCGTTTGAAGACAAACTACTGCGAAAGCATTTGCCAAGAATGTTTTCATTAATCAAGAACGAAAGTTAGAGGTTCGAAGGCGATTAGATACCGCCCTAGTTCTAACCATAAACGATGCCAGCTAGCGATCTGCCGGCGTTTTATTTTCTGACTTGGCAGGGAGCTTCCGGGAAACCAAAGCTTGTGGGTTCCAGGGGAAGTATGGTTGCAAAGCTGAAACTTAAAGGAATTGACGGAAGGGCACCACCAGGAGTGGAGCCTGTGGCTTAATTTGACTCAACACGGGGAAACTCACCAGGCCCGGACACTGGAAGGATTGACAGATTGATCGCTCTTTCTTGATTCAGTGGGTGGTGGTGCATGGCCGTTCTTAGTTGGTGGAGTGATTTGTCTGGTTAATTCCGATAACGAACGAGACTCTGTCCTGCTAAATAGATTCCACCTTTTTCGGGGTGGAAATCTCTTCTTAGAGGGACTGGCGATTATTAGTCGCACGAGATTGAGCAATAACAGGTCTGTGATGCCCTTAGATGTTCTGGGCCGCACACGCGCTACACTGAATGAGTCAGCTAGTTTCTCCCTTATCGAGAGGTACGGGTAAACTGTTGAACTTCATTCGTGGTAGGGATCGGGGCTTGCAATTATTCCCCGTGAACCAGGAATTCCCAGTAGGCGCAAGTCATCAGCTTGCGTCGATTACGTCCCTGCCCTTTGTACACACCGCCCGTCGCTACTACCGATTGAACGTTATAGTGAGGACCTCGGATTGTTTGTTTTGCGTCTAACGCCGCTCAACTGACGAAAAGACGTCCAAACTGTTGCGTTTAGAGGAAGTAAAAGTCGTAACAAGGTTTCCGTAGGTGAACCTGCGGAAGGATCATTAAAGGCCAAGGCTTTGCTGTCTTGAGACTTTGAGAAACCACCCCCCGGGATCTCGGGCCCTCCACGGGTTCGGGAGCTCGCAGGCTGGCGACCTGTCTGTTGCCGGCCGCTAAGCAGTGATCGGTCCCTCGGCTGGCAAGGCTGGGGTGCACCGGTGGGCTGCTGCCCGATGCCCGGGTCATGTGCCAACTTTACTCCCTTTTCCCCGGGATTAAAGCCTAAAGGACATGTGGAAACCCCTTTCCTTGTGAAAGAAAGAAAAAAAACTTACTATACAATACTATACAGTGGATCAATTGGCTCGGGGGTCGATGAAGAACGCTGCTAAATGCGTGACACAATGTGAACTGCAGGACACATGAACATCGACACTTTGAACGCATATTGCGGGTTTGTGCTTGTAACAAACCCACCCTTGGATCAGGGTCGGTGATAGCATCCATCAGGAGTTTGCTCCTGCCATGTCCAGTCGGCTGCCTCGGCGCAACCGCTGGATCAAGATGTGCCTGGCTGTGCGGTCGCCTGCAATCAACTCTAGGGATTCCTTTCCCGGGTTGTCTGCACGGCCCGCCTGCCTGCTCGAGGCGCCCGGTGCGTGTTTTTTCTTCGGCGCGCACCAGACTTTTTCCAACTTTCGACCTGATCTCAAGGGAGGCTACCCGCCGAATTTAAGCATATTAATAAGCGGAGGAAAAGAAAACAACTGTGATTCCCTTAGTAATGGCGAATGAAAAGGGATTAGCCCATCGCCGAACTGCAGGTCGTTCTGGCCTCGCGGAATGTGGCGTTCGGAAGGGTCTCTTCCAGGTTTGAGACGCCTGTCAAAGTCCAACTTGACAGTGGCTACAGCCCGTAGAGGGTGATAGGCCCGTGAGGCGGTGTCTCTTTCCTGCTGACCTTTTCCTCGAGTCGGGTTGCTTGGGAGTGCAGCCCAAAGCACGAGGTAAACTCCTCGTAAGGCTAAATATGACCCCGAGACCGATAGCAAACAAGTACAGTGATGGAAATTTGAAAAGAACTTTGAAGAGAGAGTTAAGAGTACGTGAAACTGTATGGTAGCAAACGGAGCTTCCCTCGAAGTTTTCCCCCTGGACCCAGCCTTAGGTCTCGGGCAGCCCTGGTTGTCGGATCAGCAATGACCGGCCTCTGGGAGCCTGCTCGGTCCGCGGGTGCATCTTCAGGGGGTTTAACGACGGGAACTGTTGGACTTGGACCGAAGGCCTGGGATGAAGTTTTCGCTCCGGCGTCAGCTCCCGGTGTCCTGGCTCTGAGGCCCGACAGGCGTGTGGCCGACTTGTACAGCAAGCAACCCTTACTGTTGCGGTCGGCCTTTCCCCGTCGAGTAGGTCGGTGGAAGCTCTGACCCGTCTTGAAACACGGACCAAGGAGTCTAACATGTATACAAGTCATTGGGCTGACTAAACCCATAGGCGCAGTGAAAGCAAAGCATCGCTTGTCGGTGCGAGGGACGATGCCTCACGGTCGCAGTCCCGCCATTTCCAATCATCCTCGCAATGTTGGGAATAGGCAGAGTATAGATGTTGGGACCCGAAAGATGGTGAACTATGCCTGGTCAGGTTGAAGTCAGGCGAAAGCCTGATGGAGGACCGTAGCGATTCTGACGTGCAAATCGATCGTCGGAGCTGGGTATAGGGGCGAAAGACTAATCGAACCATCTAGTAGCTGGTTCCTGTCGAAGTTTCCCTCAGGATAGCTGTTGCTCGACAAACGAGTTTCATCCGGTAAAGCGAATGATTAGAAGCCTTGGGGGCGAAACGCCCTCAACTTATTCTCAAACTTTAAATGGGTGAGAAGTCTGTGTTGCTTGAGTGAACTCAGACACTGAATCGGAGCAACTAGTGGGCCATTTTTGGTAAGCAGAACTGGCGCTGCGGGATGAACCGAACGCGAGGTTAAAGTGCCCAAATAAAAGTTCATCAGATCCCACGAAAGGTGTTGGTTGTTTAAGACAGCAGGACGGTGGCCATGGAAGTCGGAATCCGCTAAGGAGTGTGTAACAACTCACCTGCCGAAACAACCAGCCCTGAAAATGGATGGCGCTAAAACTTTTTACTTATACCTCGCCGTTGAGCCAGAGCCGGTCCTTTGAGGCCCTGACGGCTCAACGAGTAGGCAGGTCGAACCGGTGGCGCGGAAGGCTTTGGGAGTGATCCTGGCTGGAGCCGCCGGCTGTGCAGATCTTGGTGGTAGTAGCAAATACTCCAGGGGGGCTCTGGAGGACCGACGTGGAGAAGGGTTTCGTGTGAACAGCTGTTGGACACGAGTCAGTCGATCCTAAGGCTTAGTGGAAGCATTATTCAATAGAGCGGTGATCTGAACACGTTCCGGAGCCGCATCTACAGCCGAAAGGGAATCAGGTCCATATTCCTGAACCTGGTCGCGTAACCGTTTGGAAGTCTCGTCTTTCACGTGGCAACACGAACAGAGCTTGAGACGCCCGCCAGAACTCTGGGAAGAGTTGTCTTTTCTGCATAAGCAACCGAGGCCCTGGAATTTCTTCGAGAAGAGAATGGGTTTTGGCTTTGCGAAGAGCACAGCAGTTCTCGCTGTGTCCATGAGCGTCTGGCGGGACCTTGAAAATCAAGCTGAGGGCTTCGGCGAGTCGCACCAGCTCGTACCCATATCCGCAGCAGGTCTCCTAGGTAAACAGCCTCTGGTCGATAGAATAATGTAGGTAAGGGAAGTCGGCAAAATGGTTCCGTAACTTCGGGAAAAGGAATGGCTCTAAAGGCCGGGGCGGCTGGGCTTAGTGCAGGAAGCAGTCGGCCTACCGGCGGGCCTGGCGAAACCTCAGCGGTGAAGTCGGTCCCGTTCACAGGCTACTGTGGAGTGCCTTTGCTTCGCAGTCCGGGGCAACCCGGGTCTGTTCAGCCGTCGATAAACGGCTAATTTAGAACTGGCACGGACAAGGGGAATCCGACTGTTTAATTAAAACAAAGCATTGCGATGGTCAGAGAGTGATGTTGACGCAATGTGATTTCTGCCCAGTGCTCTGAATGTCAAAGTGAAGAGGTTCGTCCAAGCGCGGGTAAACGGCGGGAGTAACTATGACTCTCTTAAGGTAGCCAAATGCCTCGTCAGATAACTACTGACGCGCATGAATGGATTAACGAGATTCCCACTGTCCCTATCTACTATCTAGCGAAACCGCAGCCAAGGGAACGGACTTGGGAGAATCAGCGGGGAAAGAAGACCCTGTTGAGCTTGACTCTAGTCTCCTATTGTGGCGAAGCATTTCTGGCGTAGAATAGGGAGGACCTAACGGGCCAGTGAAATACTCCTACGGAAATCGCTTCTCTGCTTACTCGGTTAAGCGAAGTTAGCGGCTCGTCCGCTATTTCTTGAATCAAATGGTGGGTCTCTGATCCACCATGATTCGCTCCGAGGACATTGCGAGGCGGGGAGTTTGACTGGGGCGGTACATCTGTCAAATGATAACGCAGGTGTCCTAAGGCTAGCTCAGTGCGGACGGAAACCACACGTAGAGCAAAAGGGCAAAAGCTGGCTTGACTTTTCCCTTCAGTACGGGGCAAAGAGCAGAAATGTCGGCCTATCGATCCTCTTTATTTAGGAGTTTTAAGAAAGAGGTGCCAGAAAAGTTACCACAGGGATAACTGGCTTGTGGCTGCCAAGCGTTCATAGCGACGTAGCTTTTTGATCCTTCGATGTCGGCTCTTCCTATCATTCAGAAGCAGAATTCTGATAGTGTCGGATTGTTCACCCGCCAATAGGGAACGTGAGCTGGGTTTAGACCGTCGTGAGACAGGTTAGTTTTACCCTACTGATAGCTGGAAGTTGCGATAGTAATCCTGCTCAGTACGAGAGGAACCGCAGGTTCGGACATTTGGTACACGTACTCATTCGATCGAATGATGGTGCGAAGCTACCATCCGTGGGAATACGCCTGAACGCCTCTAAGGCGGAAACCCGCCTAGACATGGCAACTTTACTGTTGGACCGGAGAACTGTACGGGGAACGCTAGGCTTCGGCCTCCGCCCCGGTGTTAGGTCACTGTCGTGTGCTCGAAACGCGCTCGACTTTCCTACCCATCCAATTCTCGGTGTTCCGGTCCCAAATCGTTTGTAGACGACTTATGTACCGGTCAGGGTGTCGTACTCGGTAGAGCAACTACCACATTGCGATCTGTTGAGACTCATCCTTTTGACTGATAGATTTGTCTTGTCGGCTAGACAAGTCTGATCGGTCAAAAGGATTTTTTTGCTTTTAGATTCAATATCACTCAGCACCCGTTCTTAGATACTTGTAAAAAAACCAAAGTGGCCATTCCCCGAAATCAGGCTTTTTCCTCATAACTGGCCCCTCTTAACTTTTCGAGACGAACATTTTGATACCCCAACCATGAAAATCGGTTGAGAAATGGCGAATCTAGAAAAACTTGGACAAATTTCCGCCTACTCGGTCGAGGCTGCCGATACCGCGCGACCCGACTCGACGACCGAAATTTTTCTAAGTTTTTCTAGATTCGCTCTTTCTCAACCGATTTTCATGGTTGAGGTATCAAAATGTCCGTCTCAAAAAGTTAAGAGGGGCCTTGGTAGGGCACATTTTGATCCGAGCTCAAGCAAGAGCGCTATCGGCCCGCAAAGTCGCCTGCACTGGTGGGTCGCCCACTCCAGCCTGATCCTGTCAGGCTGCAGTTGGCGCGTTTTGTCGGGCCGATAGCGCTCTCGTTTGAGCTCGGATCAAAATATGCCCTACCAAGGCCCCTTTTAACTTTTCGAGACGAACATTTTGATACCTCAACCATGAAAATCGGTTGAGAAATGGCGAATCTAGAAAAACTTGGACAAATTTCCGCCTACTCGGTCGAGGCTGCCAATACCGCGCGACCCGACTCGACGACCGAAATTTTTCTATTGTTTTTTGGGTTTTGACAAAATCATGCTTTTTCCTCGTAACTGATGAAGGAAAAGCCGTGGCCACATGTAAGCGTATCCATTGTCTCCGTCTAATCAACAGAAATAGAATTGTATAACATAAGGATATGGCTAAAACCTCGTATTTAGAAGTTATGAGGAAAAAACATGATTTTATGATTTCCCACATTGGCAAAATTCCCCGAAATCAGGCTTTTTCCTCATAACTGATGAAGGAAAAGCCGTGGCCACATGTAAGCGTATCCATTCTCTCCGTCTAATCAACAGAAATAGAATTGTATAACATAAGGATATGGCTAAAACCTCGTATTTAGAAGTTATGAGGAATGGCAAAAAAATTCCCCGAAATCAGGCTTTTTCCTCATAACTGATGAAGGAAAAGCCGTGGCCACATGTAAGCGTATCCATTCTCTCCGTCTAATCAACAGAAATAGAATTGTATAACATAAGGATATGGCTAAAACCTCGTATTTAGAAGTTATGAGGAAAAAACATGATTTTATGATTTCCCACATTGGCAAAATCAAAGTGGCAAATTCCCCGAAATCAGGCTTTTTCCTCATAACTGATGAAGGAAAAGCCGTGGCCACATGTAAGCGTATCCATTCTCTCCGTCTAATCAACAGAAATAGAATTGTATAACATATGGATATGGCTAAAACCTCGTATCTAGAAGTTATGAGGAAAAAACATGATTTTATGACTCGACGACCGAAATTTTTCCATCTATTTTGGGTTTTGGCAAAATCATGCTTTTTCCTTGTAACTGATGAAGGAAAAGCCGTGGCCACATGTAAGCGTATCCATTCTCTCCGTCTAATCAACAGAAATAGAATTGTATAACATAAGGATATGGCTAAAACCTCGTATTTAGAAGTTATGAGGAAAAAACATGATTTTATGATTTCCGACAATGTAAAAAAAAGAATGGCAAAGTGGGCAAATTCCCCGAAATCAGGCTTTTTCCTCATAACTGATGAAGGAAAAGCCGTGGCCACATGTAAGCGTATCCATTCTCTCCGTCTAATCAACAGAAATAGAATTGTATAACATAAGGATATGGCTAAAACCTCGTATTTAGAAGTTATGAGGAAAAAACATGATTTTATGACTCGACGACCGAAATTTTTCCATGTTTTTTGGGTTTTGGCAAATCAGGCTTTTTCCTCATAACTGATGAAGGAAAAGCCGTGGCCACATGTAAGCGTATCCATTCTCTCCGTCTAATCAACAGAAATAGAATTGTATATCATAAGGATATGGCTAAAACCTCGTATTTAGAAGTTATGAGGAAAAAACATGATTTTTAATGATTTTCACCCGACTCGCCAGGATAGCTCGTTGCTGGGACGCGGGTCTGCAGTCACCGTTGGTTTGTGCAGGCGACCGAAATTTTTCTAAGTATTTTTGGGTTTTGACAAAAAAAAATTAAAAAGTCTTAGAATCGCCTAAATCGTCGAGAAAATTGAAAATCTTGAAAAAAAAATTTCCGTTCTTAAGGTAGCCGAAAGTCGGTCGTTGCGATAACCCCCGGGATACCTCGGATAACCCTGCACCCGTGACGCTCGGGACTTGGAAAAGTCGCGCCAACTGCAGCCTGAGGAGCATTCGACTAGTAGGCTGACTTGGCGCGGGGGGCGACCCGCCGATAGCGCTCTCGTTTGAGCTCGGATCAAAATATGCCCTACCAAGGCCCCTCTTAACTTTTCGAGACGGACATTTTGACACCTCAACCATGAAAATCGGTTGAGAAATAGCGAATCTAGAAAAACTTGGACAAATTTCCGCCTACTCGGTCGAGGCTGCCAATCTGTTTTTCTAGATTCGCTATTTCTCAACCGATTTTCATGGTTGAGGTGTCAAAATGTCCGTCTCAAAAAGTTAAGAGGGGCCTTGGTAGGGCACATTTTGATCCGAGCTCAAACAAGAGCGCAATCGGCCCGACAAGTCGCGCCAACCAGCAGCCTGACAGGATCCCTCCCGTGCAGTCAAGTCGAGTAGCCGGAAATTTGCCTAAGTTTTTCTAGATTCGCTCTTTCTCAACCGATTTTCATGGTTGAGGTATCAAAATGTCCGTCTCAAAAAGTTAAGAGGGGCCTTGGAAGGGCACATTTTGATCCGAGCT
>Ga0209404_10002665_pt1 | contig 10871 bp, 9 predicted proteins | sample TroAtlMetagenome_2_FD_187447 | JGI IMG/M metagenome (GOLD analysis project Ga0209404, IMG submission 187447) | Marine eukaryotic phytoplankton communities from Atlantic Ocean - Tropical Atlantic ANT8 Metagenome (SPAdes) (version 2) | ecosystem: Environmental > Aquatic > Marine > Oceanic | place... | reverse complement strand
CTTGTGTATTGCTCCAGCTTCAACTCGGTCATGTGCAGGTGTTTCTAATCCTCCAGATTGGAAAGGATCATGTCTAACATCTCCCAACAATGCTCCCGCATGTGCTCCGGTTGCATCAATAAAGGCTGCTTCAGCTTCATATTTGTGTAATACTAATCCTTTTGGAACATTTGCAGTATCATTTCTTTGATTAGTATACCTCATTGCCATGAATATAAATGCAGCAGCAATTAAACTGTAAAAAATTATCATAGGATTACTAAATCCAGTAGTTATAAACCATAAAATACCAAAACCAACAACTGTAAAAACAATCAACATTTGAGATTTGGCTTTTTTCTCTTTTTCAATCATTGCTTGTGCTTTTTGTACCTGAACAATTTCTTTACCTTTCCCAGAAGGCACAACTCTTACTCTAGGTTCATTATTATCTTCATGATTATGATATACAAGTACGTCTTGTAATTCCTCTTTAGGTAATAATTCAGACATAGATTTTGCAAGCATTGATTTTCCAGTTCCAGGATCGCCAATGAGCATAACATGCCTTTTTTGCTCAGCAGCTTTTCTTACAATTTCTACACCCTGTTTTTGACCAATGACTTGATCAACAAGCATTTTAGGAACTGCAATATCTTCGGTGGATTCTATATCTAAGTCTTTCACCCATTCACGAGGGTCTTTCAGTTCACTATTCTTTTTAGGCATTGAGAATTGTTACTTGTCAGTAGTAGATATATAAGTTTCGAGCTAAAGTTCTATATTTTCAATAGTATCCTCTTCAGTTTCTGCATCATCTGAATTATTGGATAAAATAAATTTTGTTCCATAGTGTAATATTCCACTTTCACTATCTTCTCCTAATTTCCTAAATACTGATTTTACTTTCATTCCAGATTTTACATTGGCAGGATCGCAATCAACAATTTGTGAAGTTACTCGAGGTCCTTCATCAAGTTCAATAATTGCCATACAGTAAGGCCCGAACATTTCATATCCAGTTTGAGCCTGATGAACTACAGTAGCAGTAACTACAGTACCTGTTCCTTTGAACTGGTAATCCTCCATACTTCCAATGGATTCTCTTCCAGCCTCAGGATTGAAACTCCTTCTTGGATAGTGATATGTATCAGTAATTTTACAATAAGATCCAATCAAGTTGTATCTAGTATCTAATTCTCTCCAAAATCTTGGTACAGACATTATTCAGCCTCCAAAATGTGAACTACAGCAGTAGCAGCAGTGCCACCATGATTTTCCGCAAGTGCTAGTTTTGCGTTTTTAACTTGACGATCGCCAGCTTCTCCACGCAATTGTTTAACAAGTTCTATAATTTGAGCAATTCCTGTAGCTCCAGGAGCATGTCCTCTTGCTTTTAGCCCACCACTTGTGTTTGTAGGTATTATTCCACCTAATTTGGTTTCCCCATCAAGGCTTTTTTGAGCAGCTTCACCTCTCTTAAAAATACCAATTTCTTCAAGAGCAATTATTTCAGATATAGTAAAATTATCATGTACTTCTATTAAATCTAAATCTCCGGGTTTTTTATTACAGTCTTCAAATGCTTTTTTGGCTGCAATATTTATTGCAGGAAAGCGATGTAAATATTTTCGATGATGCAGACTTAAAGTATCAGAAGCCTGTCCAGATCCTATAATTTTTATAGACTTATCTGTAAATTTCTTTGCTTTATCAGATGCACATAAAACAACTGCAGCAGCCCCGTCACTGTTAGGTGCACAATCTAGCATTCTCAAAGGAGTAGAAACCATTCCTGATTTACTAACTGCAGCAGCATCTAGTGCAAAAGGAAATTGAGCCATTGGATTTAATGACGCATGATAATGATTTTTTGCAGCTACTGAGGATAATTGTTCTCTTGTGGTCCCATATTCAAGCATGTGATTTTGAGCTATCATTGCATGAAGCGAAGTAAATGTGGCTCCAGCCTTTGCTTCCCATTGTTCATCAGATCCCATACTGACAGTGTATGATGATTCTGAATCACTTACATCTGTCATTTTTTCAGCACCTCCGACAACAGCTATATCGATAAAACCGCCAGCAATTGCCATGTATGCTTGTCTGATAGCAAGCCCTCCAGATGCAGAAGCAGCTTCGACTCTAGTTGCAGGTATATTTTGATTGGCTAATCCGCAATAATCGGCGATTAATGCGCTAACATGCTCTTGTTGAAGTGTAGAACCAGCAGCCATATTTCCAATATATAATGCATCAATGTCATTACTTGTTATTCCTGCATCATTTATTGCGGCAAGTCCAGTTTCAAGGCCTAATTCTCTTAATGATTTGTCCCATAATTCACCAAATTTAGTGATCCCAACTCCTATAATGCTAACATCTCTCATTTTGAATCCCCCATGTTCAATTTTCCACGATATTTAGCGTAGGTTGCATAGTTAATAATTTCCATTCTGGAAATCATATCTTCTACAGTTTCAGTTCTATCCATTTTTAAAATTTCATCAGTAACGGTTATATCAAAACCATCACTTCCAGCTCCAGAACCATAGGCAATAGCAAGTATTCGGTCTCCAGGTTTTGCAATATCTAATATTGCAGATAATCCAAGGAAAACTGCACCAGAGTATGTGTTGCCAATTCTTGGTGTCAATAATCCTGTTTTATATTGTTCTTCTTTAAACCCTAGACTTTTTGCTGCACGAATTGGAAATTTACCATTTGGTTGATGTGTAACTACATAATCATAATCTTCAGGTTTACTTCCAGCCATATCCATAATCATTTTTCCGCACATCATAACGTGTTTAAAGAATGCAGGCTTTCCTGTAAATCGACCTCCATGTCTAGGATATTTTTGCCCTTCTCTTCTCCAAAAATCAGGAGTGTCAGTAGTGTAAGACGTGGTATGATTTATTGTAGCAATAACATTCTTAGTTCCGATAATCATAGCTCCACCTCCGGCAGATGCACTATATTCTAAAGCATCACCAGGCGCGCCCTGTGAAGTGTCAACACCTATTGCAATTCCATTTTCTACTTGATTGTTTCCAACCATACCTAAGCAGGTTTGTATTGCAGCAGTACCTGCTTTACATGCAAATTCAAAATCTGCAGCAGTCAAATTCGGAGTTGCACTAATAGCTTCGGCAACAATAGTTGATGTTGGTTTTACAGCATATGGATGTGATTCAGATCCAGTGTATATTGCACCAATATTTGCACCATCAATTTTAGCCCTTTTCATTGCTAATCTTGTGGCTTCTACTGAAATAGTGATAACATCTTCATCAGGTCCAGGGACCGATTTTGAATAAACATTCAAATTTTTGGCCCATGCACTACCGTCTGCACCCCAAACAGATGCAATTTCTCCAGTCTCTATTTTGTGACTAGGTATATACGCTCCATAACTAACGATTCCACTCATATTTTTTTTCCTTAATTAAATTTTTTTAGTATTGTAACTATTTCCTCTTCATCAAGTTCTGTTTTAACTAGAACTATTCTTTCCATTTCAGCTAATTTAGTAGCAAGCTTATCTATTGTCTTTGGTTTTATATAAATAACTACTCGAGGTTTGACCGGATGTGCTCTAATTGCAATCATTGGCGATCGACCATAATGTACTCCTGAGAAGAAAATAGCCCTTTCATTTGACCAACCATATAAATCTCCAAAAACATTAAACGTAGTTATTGCCTTCAATGAATCTACAATAGTGTAACCGTAAATGGGCCTTTCTAAGATATCTTCATTACCTGAAAGGATTTCACCTTTGATTTCTTGAATTAATTTAGTTATAGGTGTACCAGTATTAAATTCTCTGATGTCGTAAACAGCACTGTTGTTATCTTTTGCAAACATACTACTTACAATTTTACCACCTTGTGCTTTATCATACTCTACCATCGCTTCTACAAATTTTCTGACAGTGCCTATTCCTGGTGAAGCCCTCCTTCCTTTTTCAAAATCACAAACAACTGATGGCTTTACATTTAGAAGAGAGGCAAGATTCTTTTGTGAAAGTTTGAAGATGTTTCTCCATTTCTTTAGAGTGTCTCCTGGCTTTTCAGAGATTACAATTTCTCCAGCCATTCTTCGAGTAAGTTGTTTTTGCACGTGCTTCGATTTAAGGGTGCTATATAATTATTGTGTACTCCAGTTCGGCAATTTGTTAATTATAATTAAACATTAAATAGAACTAATTGAAATGAATATTGTGACATCTCAAGATTGGGTTCCAAAAAAAATATTCCTAACAAAGGGCCAAGGAGTGAGCAAAGAACGCTTAACTTCTTTCGAGCTTGCTTTAAGAGAAGCAGGTATTGCATCACTTAATTTGATTACAGTCTCTAGTATTTTACCTCCAGGTTGTGATTTTGTAACTCAAGAAGAAGGAACAAAGTTATTGAGTCCAGGACAAGTGGTTCCGGTTGTTTTAGCACGATCAGATAGTAATGTTTTTGGTGATTTAGTCAGTTCAGGAGTTGGAGTGGCCATTCCTAAAAATAAGGAACATTATGGATATCTTTCTGAACATCATTGCACTGGAATGGATAGTTATGCAATGGAAGAATATGTAGAGGATTTAGCAGCTGAAATGTTGGCTACTACATATGGAGTAAATTTTGATCCAGATGCTTCATGGGATGAAAAGAGAGAATTATGGAAAATAGATAATCGTATTGTAAAGACAAAATCTATAATTGAAACTGCAAATGTTGATGCCGAAGGCTATTGGTGCACCACAGTTTCTGCGGCAGTTCTGATACTTTAGAATTAAGAAAGATTTAAATGCTCTAAGAGTTTGGTAAAATTGAGCATATGCGCCCAGCCTCTGCAACTTGGTCATTTCGTGAAAATATTTCACCCTCAGCAATATCTGTAACTTTAGATGGTAAGCATACGGCATTGGGAACTCAAAAAGGTCTTATTTTTTTAAATTCAAGAGGAAGGCCATTATGGTTCAATAAACAAATTCGTAGAATAAAAGATGTGTCTGTATCTACACGTAGTGGTAAAATTGCAGTAGGTAGTTCTCAAAAAGTACTATATCTGTTGAATACAAAAGGTGAATCACTTTGGCATAGAGAGTTAGACAGCTCTGTAATTGCAGTAAGCATTTCAGCAAGAGGTAACTTGATTGCGATTGGAACTGATGAAGGAAAATTGATGCTTTTTGACGGTAAAGGTAAGAAAAAGTGGGAAGTTCATCTTAGTAATTCAGATTTTTCAGTAAATTCTGTAGATATCACTTCAGATGGTGAATTTATCGTCGCAGGGACTGATTATTCACATTTGTATTTGTATGATTCAAGTGGCAAGGTTTTGTGGTCAAAAGAAACGGGTTCTGAAGTGCTTAAAACATGTATTAGCTCTAATGGAGATTATTTAGGATATTTGACTAGCGATCGCAAATTTTCTTTTTGTGTTAAAAATTCTAGGATGCTTTGGGAGAATACCTTTGATTCACAACCATTATGGATTGATATGGCCCAAACAGCGGATTTTGTATCAGTAGGCGAATCCTCAAATAAAATAAATTTGTATAATAAATCAGGTAGAAAGGTTTGGGGATTTAAAAGTGAAATTTCTAGAATGGGAGTTATGGCAAGTGGTGGCGGGAATATTATTTTAGGTAATAAAGGAGGTATTTTCAATTATAGTTTAGAACCATACCTCAAGAGATTATTGAATGGTTGCCAAAAAAGTATAGTTAAGGCAACAGAACAGAATCTTGATACTGCTACAGCTAGAAAAACTTATGATATTGCGTTTAAATATTTTTCTAATTCTAATTATTTAGATTTTTTAATTAATATTCAAAAGGCCCGAAATTACGCTAGAGAGGCGCGAGTTATTGAGAGCGATGAAACTCCAAGTGAAAGACGTTTAGAAAGAAATGAAGTAGAAGAATCTCATAGTTTACCTCAAGAAAATGTTGAAGATGAAATGATGGCAAAATTAGTCCAATTAGCTGAAATGAGAGAAAAAGGTATACTCTCAGAGGAAGAATTTATAATGGCTAAATCTAAACTTTTACGCCTTTAATTAAAAAATAATTAACTTAATATAATATCAGTATATCTGATAAATATGACGACTCCCACGACATCAGATATTTTGCTAGAAAATGCAACAAAATATGCAAACCTGCCTGCACTATCATCAAAAGATAAATCAGGTGATTGGAATACAACTACATGGTCAGAATTTGCTGGAGAAACTATGGACGTTGCCAAGTCGTTAACTGCTTTAGGCTTTGTGAAAGGGGACAAATTAAGTATATATTCATATAACAGAAAAGAGTGGTATATTGCATATGCTGCAGCCAATTTTTGTAATGGAGCTGGTGTAGGTGTTTACCATACATGTTCACCTGAAGAGGTGGAATGGGTTGTTGGAAATTCAGATTCTAAATTTGTTTTTGTTGGGCATAATCCTATGGATGGCGGAGATAATGAGAAAATGTGTTCTCATAGACTTCACAAAATAATGGATAAGCTTGACAAAGTAGAAAAAGTGATTGTAATGGATGGTGTTGACATGCCTTCACATGAGAAGGTAATTTCTTGGTCAGATTTTATTTCAGAAGGAAAGGATGTAGATGATTCAAAGATTCATAATTCTATTAAATCTATAAAGCCAGAAGATACTGCTACTTTGATATATACTTCAGGAACAACTGGAAATCCTAAGGGTGTAGAATTAACTTATGATAATTTTGAATATGAGATTTCAAAAGTTCTTGAAATTCAAAGTTATAATCAGGGAGATGGTTATGTCTCTTGGTTACCATGTGCGCATGTTTTTGGTCAATTAGTAGATAATCATGCATGGATTCGAGAAGCACTGCATATGCGTGTTGTGGATAATCCATTACATGCAATAGATTATTGTAAAGAAGTTCAGCCACATTTGTTCATTGGTGTTCCAAGAATTTATGAAAAAGTGTACTCAAATTTAGTTGCAGGTTTAGGAGGAAAAGTTAAACTTTTAGGAATACCTATTTTAGGAGGAATCATAAAGAAAAAAGCAAAAGCTAAGATTGGTATGTCTAATTGTGTTTATGCAATTACAGGTGCAGCACCAATTAATCCAGATATTTTGGAGTTGTTTCATAAATTAGATATTCCATTGTTCGAAGGATACGGTATGACTGAAACTTCAGCAGGTGCTACAATTGGTCACAAAGGTGCAAATAAATTTGGATCAGTTGGAAAAACATTTGCAGGAGAAATTAGAATTCATAATCCTAATGAAAAGGGTGAGGGAGAGATTCAGTTCAAAGGCCGCCATGTGATGAAAGGTTATTACAATAATCCTAAAGCAACATCAGAAACAATGACAGGAGATTGGTTAAAATCGGGAGATTTAGGTAGAAAAGATTCAGATGGTTTTGTGTATGTTACTGGAAGATTAAAGGAAATATATGTTAGTTCCGCAGGTAAAAATATTGCCCCATTAGTAATAGAAGAGACTATGAAATCAATGCCTTTGATTTCGCAATGTATGCTTGTAGGAGATAATAGAAATTATTGTACAGCTTTGTTTACGTTAGATGTAGGAGCAATACTTAGAGATAAGCATGGTCTTGATGGTGCAACAGAGGTTCCTAAAGATCCTAATGAACAAATTGCTAAATTAGAAGAATTAGGTTCAAAATTATCAGATTATACCGATAATCCAGAGATACATGCTGAGATAGATGCGCAAGTTCAAGAATTAAATAAGAAATTTATGAATCCAGAACAGGTTAAGAAGTTTACAATTTTACCAAGAGATTTAAATGTGGATGAAGGAGAGTTGACACCAACACTTAAGATTCGCCGAAAACAGATTAACGATAATTGGGCTAAAGAAATAAACGCAATGTATACTGAATAAAATGTTAAGACAAACATTTTTCTTTGCTTCATTTCTAGGAGCTTTAAATCTGTATTTTGCAGAAGATACAAGTTTACAATTTATTTTAGGAATATTAGTTTTATTCACTTTAGGCATATCAATAATTTGGCCTGAGCCATTACCACCCCCTCCAGCACCTGATTTATGGTCAGATGCCCCAGAAAAGAAAGAACGTGAAATGAAAAATTGTTCTAACTGTGGTAAAGCAGTGGATCAGAAATGGTCTATGTGTCCATATTGTTCTAAAAGAGTATAAAATAAAAGTTTAGAAAGATACTAAAAACTTTTATGTTATAGTCTAGATAGGAAAAAGTGGATAGGTTAAGAATATTAGTAGTGACTGCAATTTTGGCTTTCACTTCCTTGCCAGCTTCTGGGTTTTCAAATCCAGATGTAAATGAGAATTTACTATCAGAAATTCCATCAGTTAAAGTAAATACTTGGGAAGAATTATTATGGTGGGAAACTACTTCCAGAGACTTAAACAGGAACAAGATAGTAGACTGGTTAGAAGATGTTGACGATCAATATCCAATAGGAGTTATTTATGCTCATCAACCTACAGAGGAAGATTTAACTTTATTGAGCAATATTGGGATTGAAGTTAAAGTAAATGTAGATTTAGTTAATGGACTTTTATTGGGTACAGTTAGTGCAGATTATTTTGAAATAATAAGTAATTTTCCTGGCGTTCTTATGGTTGAGCCATATGGTAAAGTAGTATTTTATGGCGATGTACAAACACCAGCTATTAAGGCTAGTAATTCTTCAGTATATTCAGTAGGTGCTTGGGACTTAGGCTTTACAGGTAAGGGCGTTAACATAGCAGTAGTAGATACTGGAATAGATAATGAGCATCCAGGTTTAGATGGTAAATATATTGCAGGATATGATGCAGTTTGCAGCGATGATGCATTATGTGTGGCTTCATTACAAGAAGACGATGGTTCCTTTGATCCTGACGATCAAAATCAGCACGGAACTGCATGTGCAGGTATGGCTGCAAGTACAGGAATTTTACCAGGTGGAGAATCTTCTAATTTTACAGGTTCAGCTCCTGATGCAGATTTGGTTGATGTAAGAATTGGAACTGCCGTTGGTGCAGGCCCATTTGAAAATTATATTCTTGAGCAAGAATTTTATGAATCTGCAATGGATGGTCTTAATTGGGTCATTGATAACAAAGATACAGCCTGGCCAGGAGTAGCTAACGAGAGTTTCGGAATAGATATCATTTCATTATCTTGGGGCATTACATCTCACGAGAACGGAGGTTCGGATGGCTCAGATATGTTTTCACAAGTATTAGATGAAGCAACACTTGCAGGAGTTACAGTTTCAGTAGCAGCAGGTAATTCAGGTTCAGATAACGATGGACTTTCTGGTATGGGCTCTTCCAGTCTTTCTATAACAGTTGGAGCTTTAGATGATAAAAATACAATAGACAGGGAAGATGATGGTATTGCTTCATATTCTAGTAGAGGTCCGCGTCGAGACAATAATGATGGTAATCCTTACAATGAAATGAAACCAGATATTTCGGCACCTGGTACTAATATAATTCAGGCGGAGGCTTGCTACGCAAGTAGTAGTTGCTATAATCGAATTCCTGGACAAGATGCAGCTGATAATGGATATAGCGGTAGAGGCAGCGGTACTTCCTATGCAACACCAGCAGTATCTGGTGTAATAGCTTTAATGATCGAGGCAAATTCAGAATTAGATCCTTTAGAGATAAGAGAAATTTTGCGTTTAACAGCTGAAAGAAAAGAAATGTTATCCTCAGCAGATGGTGAAGGAGTTGAAGAGGGGCCTTGGGCTACTTCTCCTGAATTAGACCCTTATTGGAATCGCCATTTTGGTTGGGGTATGGCAGATGCTTACGAAGCAGTTCAATCGGCCTTGATAAATACGGATTTGGAAAATATAAATGTGGATTTACAGGCTCATATAACTGAGAGCTCTTTTGGATGGCAAACTGGAAGTAATGATAATGTTTTTACAGGATTTTCTTGGGGACGGGGTTTCGAATTATCTAAAGTAGAATATAGTTTAGATGGTAATTCTTGGAAGGAAGTAGCATATGAAGAAAGTAGTAATGAGTCAATATATGTGAATTGGGAGATAAAATTAGATGCCAAGGCCATAGCCTTTACAGGCGATCATACCTTATTGGTTAGAGCCGTAGGCGCATCAGGTTCATATTCATTATCAGATCATGTTAATTTTTATGCATACGGAGAAACTGAAACATCTACAGACAATTTCATGGCAATTTCAGTAGTTTTGGGTATTTTGGTAGTAGGAGTTGCTGTAGTTACAGCTTACAGAAACAAATTATTTAATAATTAAATTACAGGTAAGCCTTAAATCTAACAGGTAAAGTGTTAGACTGTGCGTGTTAATACATTTATTGCAATAGGTGCCGTATTTGCCGTTGTAGGGCTTTTAGGATTAACATATATTTTTCCCAAAGTAATGTGTATTTCAGGACAAGATTTTGTGGACCAAATTGACACTTCTTCAGGAAAAGAAAAATATAGTGACTATTCAATAGGAGATACTGTTACTATTTCAGATAGTATTGCAAGAATGGAGCTTTCTGATGGTAAGACTTTTGTTTGGTTAGAAACAATAGGGAAATCTGAAAGTGATCCTCCTTTCCGTTTTGGTTCTAATATTATGGGAGATTTTGGAGTTGGGAATAGTATAACTATAAAATTTGAAGTTGTGCAAGATAATTCTGGAGATTTTACATTAAAAGGATATGAAAATGGAGGTTCTGGATTAAGCTCAGATACTATATCCTCCAGATATTCTACAGTAAATGAATACATATTTATGGTTCTTATATTAGGAGGAATTGGTTCAATGATTTATGGAGGATATACTGCTTTTATTGGAAAAGATGAAGAAGCACAAGATGATTGGGGTTTTCCAGCGCAAGCACCAGTTCAGCCTCCTGTAGCAGCACCTCC
>Ga0209404_10002663_pt1 | contig 10885 bp, 11 predicted proteins | sample TroAtlMetagenome_2_FD_187447 | JGI IMG/M metagenome (GOLD analysis project Ga0209404, IMG submission 187447) | Marine eukaryotic phytoplankton communities from Atlantic Ocean - Tropical Atlantic ANT8 Metagenome (SPAdes) (version 2) | ecosystem: Environmental > Aquatic > Marine > Oceanic... | reverse complement strand
AGCTCTCCTATAGCACTTTTTGTTTCGGGTTTTGCAAGTTTATCTTTGCCCGAAAATATGCAAACACCATCACCACTCGTTCCTGCGCTAAAGTCAAACTGGTTAATGATGCATGTAACAGTCATGTTATTAAGTTATGCCAGTTTGATTATTGGTTCACTCTTAGGGGTGTTTTTTTTAATACTTTATTACGGAAAAAAAGGTTCAGTGAATCTTCAGGGTAGTTCATATGGTAACTCAGCTACAAATTCTGTGCAACCTATTACTAGCTTTTCAAGTACAGCTGAGCAAAATGGGAATTATCAAGGAACAATAAATCCTACTATGCCTAATGAATACATGGAAATAAAAGCTGATAATACAAAATTAAGTCTTCTTGAAAGTATAGACAATTTAAGTTATCGAACAATAAGCTTTGGATTTCCACTACTTACAATAGGTATCATTGCTGGTGCCGTTTGGGCAAACGAAGCATGGGGTTCTTATTGGAGTTGGGATCCAAAAGAGACTTGGGCTTTAATAACATGGTTAGTTTTCGCTTCTTATTTACATGCTCGAATTACAAAAACCTGGCAAGGAGAAAAGCCTGCAATAATAGCTTCAGTTGGGTTCGTAGTAGTGTGGATTTGTTATTTAGGAGTTAATTTTTTAGGAAAAGGTCTACATACATATGGCCAAGTATTATCTTCTTTATCTTAATAAAAAAATTACACTTTTAACTTCATTGTAAAAGTTTTTTTAGTTTGTTTTTACTTGTCCAAAACAAATTAATTTAAAAAAATTGAGTAAACTAGAAATTCTATTAAATTAAAGATTAGAAATATTTAATTTTCTAACCTTTAAATTAGATGAAACTAGACTAGCTATACATATAATTGTCTACCTAGTTGAATTGCAAAAATAGCAGCTATTAGTGCTATTCCTAATGCTAAAAAAATTTGACCGTCTGTAATCATAGTGATTGAAAATATCTATTAAATATTTTAACTACCTAACTTAAATGAATCTACAATTAACCCATATATTAACCCCACTTTGAGATAATTCATTAGGTCCAGTAATTTTATTATATAGTAGTTCTTATTGAAAGATAATAAATTTTTTGACTTAACAAAATAGAAAAGTTTACTAATTAACTCAAAACTTGCAACAATTAAAGCAGCACCAACGATTGACCATTCTTGAAACTCGGCGATTGTTGTATCAAAAACGCTTGAAAAGAAGAAGCCCACTAAAAATGCAATTATAGATAAAATTGGTTGAAACACAGCACATTTATTTCTTGTAAAAGAACGGTAGATATGGATCTTAACTTTCGGTTTATATAAATAAACCGCACGTTAATACTTAAAACAATAGGTTTTATAAAGGGGGTTATTTTAATTTCCAAATTAAATAAATTTTAAAAGTTATAACTAATGAAATATAAGCTATAAATTCATAATTATAGATTATAATACTTACTAGTTGTTAAGTTTTTACATTTTCTTATCGAGATTTCATTAAAATGTCTACAAATATATTAGATTTACAAATACAGTCGCCAATTTTTGGTGGTAGTACAGGTGGTTGGTTAAGATCAGCAGAAACCGAAGAAAAGTATGCTATTACTTGGACAAGTAAGAAAGAACAAGTCTTTGAAATGCCCACTAGTGGAGCAGCAATAATGAAGGTAGGTGAAAATTTATTATACCTTTCAAAAAAAGAGCAATGTTTAGCATTAGGTGCACAATTACGTACCCTTTTCAAGATCCAGGACTATAAAATTTATCGAATTTTTCCAAACAGTGAAGTTCAATATTTACATCCTAAGGATGGTGTTTTCCCTGAGAAACTAAACGAAGGTCGAGTTGGTGTAGGGAATGTTGGTCATTCAATTGGAAAAAACCTTCAACCAGTAAATGTTAAATTTACAGGTAAAAATACTTTCGATTAAGAATTTACCTACACGATAAATTTTTCATCAGCTACAACATTTAGGAAAATTTGTAAAAGGATTTACCTATACTAGCTATAAAATACATTTTATATCTTTTAAATAAAAAGAAAAGTTTTATTTATGACACTAAAAAGTAAATTTGTAACTGCGAGCCTTTTAGGTGGGTTTTTATTAACTAACCAGGTTCAAACGTGTAACGCTTTAGAATTAGATGAGGATACAAGAACTGTAACTCTAGACGCTAAAGGAAATACAGTTGTTATGACACCTGAGCAAGTAAAACGTGGTAAGCGTTTATTTAATAACGCTTGTGCTATTTGTCACGTTGGTGGTTTAACAAAAACTAACCCGAACGTCGGATTAGATGTTGAAGCCCTTAGTTTAGCTACACCACCTCGCGACAATGTTACTAGTCTTGTTGCATATTTTAAGGATCCAATGTCATACGATGGTACTGATTCAATATCAGAAATTCACCCAAGTATTAAGAGTGCTGATATTTTTCCAAAAATGCGTTCATTAACAAATGAAGATTTATTTGCTATTGCAGGACACATTTTAATTCAACCAAAGGTTGTTAACGAAAAATGGGGTGGTGGAAAAATTTACTATTAAATTTTTTCTAGTTTAAAGAGAGGGAACAATAATATTTTTTCCTCTTTTTAAAAAATATTCAAAATATTCGTATTTTTTACAAGATTAATTTGTAAATTATTACCACCTATAAAAAGTTAGTAGGGAATTTTATGTTAATAAATGATTTTAAAGCGTTTAAAGAACGTCATTATAAGAATAGATGATTAATATTGAAACCTTAGATTATGAGACAAAACTTTACACCTTAATTTGTGGGTTATTGTCATTAGATGTATCTGAGCCCATGTTTTTCGAAAAAGTAGACGATTACAGTTTGATCCTAAACGGTAAAAAACAAAATATAGGAACAATTAAATCTAAAATTATAAAACGTTTATACCAAAGCTGTAATACTGCGCAGCATAAAAAAAATATAGTTGAACTTGTGGATTATTTAAGAGAAGTAATACGCCCACAAGTTTCTTTCGAGTTACAAGATCTTTTGAACAGTAAAAATGATTATTATCAAAACGAAATAAGAACTACAGCTATAAAAAATTATATAAGGCGTTTCAATTTCTTCTACCTTCAATATTTTAACAATGGGTATCTCCAAAAACCTACGCAAAAAGAGATAAATACATTAGCCATTTGGGCATTATTTTTTTTATTAACTTAAAGTTACTTTACATACGAATTAGTTAATAAAAAAACTATACAGAGGTCCATACACTATTTTAAAGATTTATAAATAGCACTTCGACAACGATTAGTTAACCTAGCTATTTCTGTGATATAGGGCCCATATCTCTGTAACGTTTAACCTTTGTTTTAAATTCTGGTGTATGACTGTTTTACGATCGAAATACTTATTTTGTTGTTTTGCTAATGCCAATATCCTTCCCGCTGTCTTTCAACACGCCTCAAAGAATCAAATTACTCGATCGCTACTAGAACATTTGAATTTAGTTGGTGACTAATTAATGCGAAGACTTAGCCATTAAAGAATGATTAAATATAAAATAATTATAAAATAATTTTAAATTTTCTAAATATATAAATCTTGTATAGTACGTGTAGTACCCCCAGGGGAATTCGAATCCCCGTTACCTCCGTGAAAGGGAGATGTCCTAGGCCTCTAGACGATGGGGGCTTTTTCCAAAAGTATTCTTACACTATCTTAATCGAGATTTATCTATTATGTCAAGATTTTTTCGAAAAAATTTAAAAAAAAAGCCAAAAAAATTTATTAACAGAAAAATTACACTGTTTTTTTTTGAAAATACAACTTTTTTAAACAAAATTTACCGAATAATATTCCCCTTTTTAAAAATTCTCAAATATTGTAGGCTTTATTCTTGATTCTGAGAAGATATAAGCATTTCTAAGATTTCTTTTTTAAATGTTTGAATTGCATTTGCGTAGTAACGTTTAGGGTTTATAAGAATCGACAATGTTCTTTTAATTTGCACCCCATCGATTTTAGCCCAATACAAAATATCAAGTTCTAGTTCTTTTGATATTGCTGAAACGGACACAAAAGCTGCACCTAAACCTGATTGAACAGCATTTTTTATCGCCTCGATAGAGTTTAACTCCATTTCAATTTTAAAATATCTAGAATCAATGCCATTTTCGATTAATGTATTCTCAATCATATTCCGTATTGTCGATTGGGGGTCAAGTGCGATAAATCGCAAACGGTACAAATCTTCTTTCTGGATGTAATCTAAAGAAGAAAAAGGGTGGGACTTTGGTAAGATCAATGCCAATTCATCTTCTGCATAAGAAGTAACATCTAATGTTTTATCTAATTCTTTTGGGATTTCGCCACCAACGATAGCTAAATCAATTTGTCCTTGAGCAACACCCCATGAAATTTTTCGAGTAGAGTGAATTTGTAATTCTACCGAAATTTGAGGATATTTATGCCGAAAAATACCAATTAATCTAGGCATTAAATAAGTACCTGTTGTTTGACTAGCACCAATAACAAGCGTGCCTGACTCTAATGTCTGTAATTCAGTAATTGCACGGCACGTTTCTTCACATAAATTTAGTATTCGATTACAATACTTAACTAATAATTGTCCTGTTTCAGTCAATCTTGCTTTTCGTTTATCTCTGTAAAACAGCGCAGTATTAAGTTGTTTTTCCAAGCTTTGAATTTGTAAACTAACAGCTGGTTGAGAAATGTATAATTTTTCTGCAGCTTTTTTAAAGCTTTCTTGGCTAGAAACCATCTGAAGTATTTTTAACTGGTCGAGAGTAAATGGAAGGTCAGACATTTTTGACTTTTACATCATGTAAATAATATTTATATATTAATTTTGAAAAAAAATACGACTATAGATAAAGAAATGGGTCAAAAATTGTAAATGCAACGTACAAAAGGTGTATAATTGTACTTAAGCAATTTAAAATTATAGAGTGTAATAGTTATAGTTTTATGGATACAAGACTTTTAGTAGTTTTACTGCCATTTTTAGTAGCCGCATCTTGGGCTCTATTCAACATAGGTCGACTAGCTTTACAACAATTAAAGAGAATGTCATAAATCGGTACCTTATACAATACGATTAATGTAAAGAAAATTATTTTCTTTACATTAAAAAATATATTTTTTTTAACACTATTGAATTTACTTTATTATCTTCTTGAATATTTTTTTGATTATATTTTTAGAGTTTTTAGATTCTGTTTCGTCAAACGTCATAAAATTAACCGTATCACCATTCAATCTTTTCGCAATAATATCAAAGGCTTGGCCAACCTCTGGTAAATCCTCATCACCAATAGTAATTGGCTCCCCTCTGTTAGCTGCAACTATAATAGATTCACTATCAGGAATTACACCCAATAATGGAAGGCCTAAAATATCACTAACATCCTCAATTGACATCATATCTGAACGCTGGACCATACTTGGTCGAGTTCGGTTTACTATTAACCGGATATCTTCAATTCCACTAGTTTCAAGTAACCCTACAACTTTATCTGCATCTCTAATTGAAGTTACTTCTGGGGTTGCAACTATTATTGCTTCCCTGGCAGGCTGTGTAGCAGCTATAAAACCATCCTCTATACCAGCCGGACTATCTATTAAAATAAAATCAAAGTCATACTCTTTTTCTAAAATTTCAATAAATTTAGCCAAGTCTTCTTTTGTAAGAGTATCTTTTGTTTGATTTGAACATAATGGAAAAAAACTTAAATTGGGTTGTCGCTTATCCTGTATTAGAGTCTTTTTTAATGAGCATGAACCAGCGATTGCGTCCATCGCCGTAAAAATAATCCGATTCTCAATACCTAATACAAGATCCAAATTCCTTAAACCTACATCAGCATCAATTAATACTACTTTGTAATTTAAACGGGCTAGTGACATGCCTAAATTTGATATCACAGTCGTTTTACCAACACCACCCTTACCAGAAGTTACAACTATAATACGAGTCATAGCAAAATAACTAAATAATTAAGCAAAATATAAACTTTTTTAATGATAGCATAGACTACAAAAATTATATTTATTTCCAGCTTAGAAATTAAGCAAAGAAATTATTTAAAAATTAACCCTAATAAAAATATTCGTTAAATATACAAATATGTTACAATGTTCCTAAAAAGATAATTAAAAATTATTATTCAAGGTTTATGAATCAAAAAGTTCCAACAAAAGGGTTAAGACCCGTTTTTCCTTTTACTGCCATCATAGGTCAAGATGAAATGAAGTTAGCGCTTATTTTAAATGTTATTGACCCACGAATTGGTGGAGTAATGATTATGGGCGACCGAGGTACTGGAAAATCAACAACTATACGAGCTGCAGCTGATTTATTACCAGAAATAGAAGTTGTTTCTTCAGATCCATTTAACTCATCTCCAATTGATTTTGAACTTATGAGTGATGAAGTAAAAACAGCAATCTTAAATAATGAAGAGGTTGAAGTTAGCAAGAAAAAGGTACCAATGGTAGACCTTCCTTTAGGTGCAACGGAAGATCGTGTATGTGGTACTATTGATATCGAAAAAGCCCTGACGGAGGGTGTTAAAGCTTTTGAACCAGGTTTATTAGCCAAAGCAAACCGTGGTATTTTATATGTGGATGAGGTAAATTTACTAGATGATCATTTAGTTGATGTTCTTTTAGATTCAGCTGCATCTGGGTGGAATACAGTTGAGCGTGAAGGAATTTCTATTAAACACCCGGCAAGGTTTGTATTAGTGGGATCTGGTAACCCAGAAGAAGGAGAGCTTCGACCTCAACTACTAGATAGATTTGGAATGCACGCTGAGATTCGAACAGTTAGAGACCCTGAATTACGTGTTCGAATTGTTGAAGAGAGAAGCAGTTTCGACCAAGATCCTGATATTTCATTAAACCAACACGAAGAAGAGCAAAATCGATTAAGAACACAAATTGTTAGTGCCCAAGAGATCTTAAACGATGTTTCTTTATCTTATGAGTTACGAGTTAAAATTTCACAGGTTTGTGGAAGTTTAGACGTAGATGGTTTAAGAGGAGATATCGTGACAAACCGAGCTGCAAAAGCACATGCTGCTTATAATGGTAGAAAAGAAGTTACTATCGATGATATTGAAGCGATAATTTCATTATGTCTTCGCCACAGATTACGTAAGGATCCTTTAGAGTCAATTGATTCAGGAGATAAAGTAAAAACTGTTTTTGAAGAAATTTTTAAGTAAACTAGTTAAATAGGCCCAGTAGGATTCGAACCTACATTAGAGACTTAGAAGGTCCCTGTCCTAATCCCTTAGACGATGGGCCCATTACTGTAAATGGGAATTTAATATTGCATGTTTTTTTATTTTTATTGTATTATAAAAAAAGCTGCAAATGGGCGGTATAGGATTCGAACCTATGACCACCTGCTTGTAAGGCAGGCGCTCTACCACTGAGCTAACCGCCCTTTACAAAATAATAGTACACATTAATAGATTCTGTAAATAGCTTTAAGACAAGTCAACACGTTTTATTGAACAAATATCACTAAAAAGACTATTTTAGAAACCTTGATTAGACAATTTAAATTACAGTATACTTTTTTTAAGTTGAATAAAAGCAGAGTATAGAAGATTTCTTATTTTCTTACGAATATAGAAACCTAGAATTAATACTTTAAACTTTTTAACCTTTCTTCATAATCGTAAATTCAATACGCTAGAAGAAATTTAAGCACACAAGAAACAATAATATATTTAAATAAATAAGTTCTAACTAAAAACACTAAAATATGAAAGGTCTAGATACACTCGGTGAAGTCAAAGATAATTCATTATACGTTAACCAAAATTCAACTACTCTACAATCGGAAAACCTTCTACAAAAATCAACAACAGTTGAATTTTTTAAAACTTTATACAACTACCCTCCTAACTTTCGTTTAAAGTTAAATAGCACACAAGAAACTAATCACAAAAATAAAACTGTTGACAATAAAATCAAAAAGGAAACAACAGGAAAGAAAAAATATAACTTGTCTGATTATGTTGATGGTTTTAAAAATAAGCTTATAACCTCAAAAAAATTCCAAACTGATGATCTTACGCCAAAGTATTTTGATTCTGTTCCAGTTTATACTATTTTAAACGGTTCTGGGGAAATTGTCCTTGGTAAAACACTGTTAAGTAATTCAAACCAATTAGAAAAAGAACCCATATCAAACATTAGTGGAAAAATTTACGACGTATGCGGTTCTTTTGAAGATAATAATTTAACACGAGAATCACATTTAGGCCTCTTTTTTTTAAATAAGAAAGATGCTGAAGGTTATATGAAAGAATTACTTGTAAAAGATAGCCGAGGAGTAGGTATTCAAGGTGTTTCAATAAATTGTATTAGTTTATCCTCAGCCTATAAACTTATGTGTGAACACCATCCAGGCGTTGATTTTCGCTTTATACCAGATATGGAAGAAGTTATTTCATTATTGGAAACAAACCGATATACGATAAACACCATGTCAGTTATTAATTCTTCTAATAGCCCACTAGAGCTTATTCTTGAAAAGGTTGAACGGCTAGGAGACCCTATAACAAACTTCTATTGGGACCTTGTCTCGAATTCAGATATTAATAACAAAATTCCAATTAATTCTTCGAGTAAAGACTATTCTTATAATTGGTCAGGTGTACCTACTTATCTTGTTAATGAACCTAAGACTAAAACAACATACGTCTTTTTAAGCTATTCAGAAGCTAAAAAATTTGTAAACCCGAGAAAAGAAAATATTGAGAGCATAAACAAAGGTTATGAGTTTGAAACATTGCCAATTTCTAAAGATTTTTCAATACAAGTCACAAGCCTCGAAAACCTGCTAGAGTTTTGGTCTAAGTCTGAGACTATTACAAAAAGTGATAAAAAGTTTGTTGTTTATTATAGTGAAAACCAAAAAGAAGTGCCTTTTAAATACCCATTATATAAAAAATACCAAGAAGCCTTTTTAAGAAAATGCCGTATGGTTAACTCATTCTGGTCTACAATGCTTTATAGCTAAGATTTAAAAAAGGAAGATTGACAATTTAATATTCTAAACATAACTTAATAGAAGTTAATAAAAGAAAAGAAATTTTTTTTTGCATATTTTTGCAAATGTGAATTAGCGTTTGGGGCTGTTTTGGGTTCGACATTAAAATTTAAAACTAATCTTTTCAATAGTTTATAAAACTATAACTTTTTAAATAAATGCAAACAACATATTATCATTTAGCAAAAAATTAACTTTTGCTTAAAAAATTTTAATTTTCCTATTATCTTCTTTGTTTTAATTTAGCTTAAAATTTAGATACTTAAATACTTTTTCTATAAGATTCACGACGTAGTCAAAAGATTTTTTTAGTGGATTTTAATGGACGTGGGTTCGATTCCCACCAGTTCCAAAACAATTTAAGCATCCGTAGCCAAGTGGTCGAAGGCGCCGGACTCATAATCCGATTCTCATAGAGACAACACTGGTTCAAATCCAGTCGGATGCAAATTAGAAATTTGATATAGATAATATATATATATAGGCCAAGAGGGATTCGAACCCTCGACTTCTAGAATCGGAATCTATTGCTCTTTCCACTGAGCTATAAGCCTATATGAAACGATACATAACTACACTTTTCATGTGTAGGTAGCTTTTTAACTTTTTTAATGCACATTAGCAAAATTAAACTGAATCAAGAATTTTTGCTTTTTTCAAAATGTTTCTTACTGTCTCTGTAGGTTGTGCTCCTGTTTGAAGTCGACTTTTAATTTCGTTTACCTTAAGATATGTTTCTTTAGTAAAAGGGTTATAAAAACCTAATTCTTCAATAGCTTTACCATCACGCTTAACACGACTGTCAGTTATGACAATTCGATAAGATGGTTGACCTTTTCGCCCGAATTTTTTTAATCTAAGTTTTAACATTTAATATAAAAAAATTTAATTTTTAAACAACTAATTTTTTGCGCCCTGCTTTTCGACGTGAATTAATAATTTTACGTCCCGTTTTTGAAGCCATTCGAGCTCGAAAACCTGAAGTTCTAACTTTTTTTAATCGTGTTCCACGAAGTGTTTGCTGTGCCATTATTGTTGAAATATAAAGTAAATGTGAACTTTTTGAGAAATGTTACCAGCTTGATTTTGTCATGCCCGGAATAACACCTGCATGCGCCATTTCACGAAGTGCATGACGTGATAATCCAAAATCTCTATAGAATGCTCTACTTCGACCTGTTTGCCAACAACGGTTTCGTTTTCTACATGATGAAGAATTTTTTGGCAACTTTTGAAGTTTTTGGTAAACTGTAAGCTTCTCACCATATGATGTACTTATTTGGAGTTCTTTTTTTAAACTCAGTCTTTTATTTTGGTACTTCTGAATTAAGCGCTCTCGCTTTTCTTCTCGCTGCACCATACTTTTTTTTGCCATAATCTAAATGTGAGTGGTGTTTTTTTTAAATCTTAGTTGTATAATCGAAAAAGAAAAAGAGTTTATTAAACTTAAACTATTTACTAGCAAACTAGTATATATTTTAAGTTAACAAGGATCCATTCATCTAATAAACAATGTAACACAAACTAACTATAAAGTAAATTTATGAGCCAAAAAAATGACAACTTTATTGACAAAACATTTACGGTTTTAGCTGACATTTTACTTAAAGTTCTTCCCGCAACGCAAGAGGAGAAAACAGCATTTTCATACTATCGAACTGGTATGTCCGCACAATCGAGTGGTAGTTATGCCGAAGCCCTTGAAAACTATTACGAAGCTTTAAAATTAGAGGAAGACCCGTCGGATAGAAGTTATATATTATACAATATTGGGCTGATTTACAGTAATAACGGTATTTATTCTAAAGCACTAGACTAC
>Ga0209404_10002659_pt1 | contig 10892 bp, 6 predicted proteins | sample TroAtlMetagenome_2_FD_187447 | JGI IMG/M metagenome (GOLD analysis project Ga0209404, IMG submission 187447) | Marine eukaryotic phytoplankton communities from Atlantic Ocean - Tropical Atlantic ANT8 Metagenome (SPAdes) (version 2) | ecosystem: Environmental > Aquatic > Marine > Oceanic | place... | reverse complement strand
TCTTTTAAGATTTCTTTTTTCATTTTCTATAATTTTATCAAGATTATTCATTTTATTTTCATCTAATTTTAAACTTATCTTATAACAAAATTTTTGTAAGTACAAGTGTGTGTACAAAGCTAGTTGTTATTCAGCTCCTTTGTAGGCTTGATTAAACCCAAAGGTATAGAACCATCTGGAGTTCATTCGATTAATAACACGCTTAGGGTGTAGCTTTACCCCGGTGGCAGCATCGTAATATTGCTCATAAATATGGGGGAAGGGTGAAAAACGATAGGTTCTGACCGCATGGGAATGCGGCTGATCTTTTCGTACCAGCATCGGTAGTGAGTAAGACCCTCAGTGGTCCAAATCACACCGGGCTTAACAATTTCATTTTTACAGTATGGGCAGGTTGGCATAATTTAAATTACACTGTAGATTTGTACAGTATAAAAATTTTTATTTTGCAAACCCGATCACCATAAAAGGATTAAAAAATGAGCGATGTGAAGTATAAAATAGATGAAATAGATAATGAGACTTGGCTCAAAGTTTTGGACAGAGTAATGCCTTGGTTTAATGACAAAGATGATGCCCTTAACTGGTTTTTTTACCAGAAGCTTTATTTCTTTGGTGGTGTAACACCAGAAGAAGTTCTGACAATGCGAGGCGATAGGGGGTACATAGCTTTGTTGGAATACATTGAACTCAAAGAAAATGGTAAATTACAGTGAATGTATTATTCCTTTGTACTTCAAATGTGAATAGAAGCAAAACTTGTGAAGACTACTTTCGCCAAGTTAACCCGGCTCATAATTACAAATCAGCCGGGTTAAGCTATAAGAACTGCGAAAGGTTCAGTAGTACTATTTGTACGCACGAGCTGCTGTTGTGGGCTGATGTCATATATGTGTTTGAGGATATGCATATTGATAGGCTTAAGGAGCATCATGGCAATCCTGAGACGTTTGATAAGATCGTTAATTTAGACATTGATGATGTTTATGAGTACATGTCTGATATTTTAATTTCCAAACTTTCCAACCATCCTCTAATTGCCTTATAGGTAGCTATTTTTTACAACAGTGATTTTGGCTATTTTATTAGAAAAAGTGTTGTAAATTTCTTTAAAAAAGTTCCATGAAAATAAATTTTATGTTTTTACAGTTATTTAGAAAGCCTTGTTTTTATTGACGTTTTGAGGTTTTTTGATAGATTTTAAAATTTACAACATTTTATTAGTTTATTAGTATATTTTTATGTCGTTTTACAACGATATCAAGATCCATTGTTTTGTTAATGTCATCCCCACCAATCCCTCTCGTATTTAAGTTGTTGAAAAACATAATAAAAATATTTATAATTTACAACAGGTTTAAATGTGACATAAAAGTGTTGTAAAAACACGGTTTTTTATAAAAACGTCAAGAAAAAAAACTATAAATATAAGATACTTAAAAAATTTACAACAAATATAAGTGTATGTTTTAAAAGAGTTATTTTATACTAATTCTTTAATAATTTCGGGCGTTTTGTTTTTGGTATAATGTTTACTATAATCACTTTAAATGCAAGTTGTTTTATGTTGGTGATGTAAATGAGTTATTCAAAATTAGAGAAGTCCTTAAGAGATGGTATTGAAGCTAATGATTCAAATAAAAAAGAACAAGCTAAGTTCAGACAGCTTCTAACAGCATTAAATAACGTATCTAAAAACAACCTCTGTAACACAGAGAATTTTACTTTTGTCATGACCGATGGCCTAGATGAACTATTGGAAAGTTACAAAGCTATTTTGAAGAAGCAAAATAAGAGTGATATTCGAGGCGCGTTAACAAGAGTTAGAAACCTATCTAAATATTACATTGAGCTAACAGAGTTCAATACGGAAAATTTAACTTTTTCAGAAATAATGAAAGAGGGCCTGCGCAGAAAATATGGTTCTTTAGATATTTTCTATGAAGATGATTTTAGCCCTAAAGAACAGGCTGAAATAAAAAGAAAGTATAAAACCTATCGAGAAGCATGTTTTGAAATGTTAAAGGTTGGCCTGAAAGAACATCCTGAACTTTGGCCTAGAATTGATGTTTCTAATCCAGATTTAACGCCAACTCAAATAAATAAAAAACTGGATAGTGCTGCTAGAAATATTCGAGATTGGATAACAGGCGATACAACACCAGCGAATCATATCCCTGATGGCAGATTAAGCTTTATAGAAAGTTATCTAGGGTTGCCCAAAAATTGCCTGTTAAACAAGGCAAATCTCATCAATAAGAAATCCATTATTCTCAAAAAAACCGAAGCAAGAACTAAAGCAAAGGTTAGAAACAAACCTAAGGGCTTTAAAGTAAAAAAGCTAAATGATGCATTTACAGGTTATTTTAAAGAATACTCTGATTACAAAATTTTTGGCAAACAGCCTGAAGTAAAAAACGTCACTCAAGAAATGATGGATGATAAATATGCATTGCAAAGGTTAAGGGTAAGAGAGCTTCAGGGAACAAAAGAAAAAAGATGGACAGCAGGCAGTAATGGCGTTATCGGTGCTGCCGAAAAATTTCAATATTCATTAAGAGGATTTGTAAATTACTGTGTTGAAAAAGAGGGTGTACCTGAAGATGAAGTTAGCTTATCGCACTTAACAGACCCAAAAGTACTAGAAAATTTAGTCGTGGCAGCACAACAAGGATTTATAGGTGGCAGTGTTGTTTATGATATTTTATCAATAGTAAAGGCCAGTTCAGGTAAGAGAGGTTACCTTAGATTATGTGGAGATCCGGGTGATAGAACACTCGATGAGTACTTCAACGATTTAGATTTTATAATTGAAGAATCTCCAATATGGAAAGATTCGGCTAGTAAAACAAAAAAAACTCATGGCAAAGGAGTTGAGCAAGGGAAAGAAAATATTCAGTTTTTACTAAAAATGGATCTTGATGAACGCAAAGAAGTATTAAAAAAAGCAATCAATAAGTTAATTGAAAAGTCCAGAGCAAACCTATTGGAAGCTGATCGATTTATACTTTTTAGTAAATCAAAAAAGAAAAAGCAAAATGTTCGAGAAAAGTGCTATAGAGAAGCAATATCAGCAATAAAATCTGCATATCATGAAAGTGCAGCAGCGATGATTATGCATACAGCACCTATAAACTGTCCTAGGGTAATTAACTGGGCAACTCTCACGTATTTCAATTCGGTTACTGATAGAGATATTAGAATTCCTTCTTTAACTTATCATCGCCATAAAAATCAATTTGAAATTCACATTCCTTTGTTTGGGCCAAGTCCTATTAATGGGGAGGAAATTCGCTTTATAAAAAATTCTGACGCAGCTAAAGCTAATAAAGTGGAGATGATGTTCCCTGAATATATAACTGCAACAATTAAGAATTTCTTGAAAGTACGTGAGTATTACATCGAATACTGTTTAACTCATGAAATACCAATGATGTATAAGCGAAACTTAGAGAGCATTGAAAAACTCAAGAATGGTGCGGTCAAGAATCTTTCTGAAGATGCCATTAAAAAAACCATATCTGTTTTAGAGCTTGATAATGAAGCTTATCAAAAGTTCGACAAAGATGATGTGCGTCCGCTGTTTGCATGGTGTGCAATTAATAAGGACCTGTCTTCATTCTCAAGTGATCAAATAGAGGGCTGGTTGGGATCAAGCGTATGGCAATCTAAAAGAGAGTTTGGAAGAAAAAACTTCATGATGAAGACAACCCTTGGAACTCAATTTAAGCTGAAAACTAGAGATGCCTTTTATGAAGTTGACCCATCACTAGAACAAAGTGGGATCAATATTCATGGAATGAGGCACTTGTCAGTAGAAAGTCATTTAGAAGAATTTAAGGGCGATTTTACTGGTGCTGCCCACATTATCAATGACACAGTGGGGATGATCATAAGCACTTATGGTGAACAAGATACAAGTAAAGCTAAGAAGCGATTAAGTGAAAAAAGCGAGTAGATGCTTACGTATCAAAACCCGGTAACTTTTCGGGTTTTGATTTTTGAACTTTATCTTGAATATCGCCCTAGTTTCCTGCTTGGTTCAAAGAGTCTTGATGTTGGCCTTTACTCCACGGTGATCACTAACTGGTCCCAAATCAAAAGAAGTAAATAAGGCTCCGGGCAACAAGTCATCAGACACTAATATGTGATCTATTAACTGTTTTTTGTTCTGATATGTATAACTGTATTCATTTGAGTTAATTACATTAAGGCCGAATGAAGTTAACTGATCGAGTGTAATTGAACCCGGTACGTCATTTAAGTCCCCCATAACAATGTTATGGCCTGTTCTATTCTCTAAGTATTTAACTATCGCATTAGCCTGAGCTGCACGTTTATCGTCATTGCTACTTCGTTTTGATATTAAGTGTGCTATAACGACATTGTACGTTTCAGTATCATTTTTAAGTATGGCACCTAATGCCTTAGACGGTATCTTCTTTGTTCCATTGTAGCTTCCTTCTATCCCGTTAAAGTTATTTGGCTCACCAACTACTTGATAGCGCGTTATTAATGCAACATCTTGCCCGGTATAATTATCACGGCCTTTTTTAAACACTAGCAGATAATCATCAGGTAGATATTTCATGATCTGCTCAACAGCCGATTTCCCCTCGATTTCAGTCAGACCAATAATATCAGCATCGTTATAAATGATATGAAGTGCTATTGCATAAGCCTCAAGTTGTACGCTTTTAGGGCTTGGTGGATTACCGACAGCCCCTAATGCTATTTGACCTTCGTGTGGTGGTTTCGAGTCCCAAAAAAACTCTGTATTGATAACTAAAATATTTGTGGCGAAAGCTGGTAAAGTTAGTGTTACCAATAAGGTTATGGTTATTATTATCTTAAGCATTTGAGAAACTCCCTTTTATTTTTTTAATGTTAAAACCTATTGGGAAAGGCTTTTATTTTCAATGTTTTTACATATAATGAAATACAAATTTGTACACACAAATGTATTTACATTTTTTTGATTTTGTTGTAATGTGTAATGAATCAAGTTATTAATGACAAAAGCAATGATAGCTTAACAATTCAAAAGGGCAGAACATGAGCGAAGAAATTAAAACAAACGAAGTATCAAATCTATCTAGTTTCATATGGAAGATTGCTGACAATCTGTGGGGTGACTTTACTCACTCAGACTTCGATAGAATTATCATGCCTCTTTTGTTACTTCGTAGATTAGAATGCGTTTTAGAAGAAACAAAAGATGCTGTTGTAAAAGAGTACGAAACAGAAAAAGATTCAGGCATGGATCTGGATCGTATGCTTCGATATGTATCGGGCTTTGCTTTTTACAATACAAGCAAGTACACATTAGAGTCGCTTGGCAGCACAAACACAAAAGAAAATTTAGAAAATTATATTAGCCACTTCTCTCCGAATGTTCGCAAAATTTTTGAAGAATTTGGTTTTTATAACACTATTGCCGAACTAGAAAATGCTAAGTTGCTTTATTTCATTGTTAGTAAGTTCGCTAATATCGATCTGCATCCTGATGTAGTTTCTGATCGTGTTATGTCTAACACATACGAACAACTTGTTAGGGATTTTGCGGCTTCTGTTAATCAGAAGGCCGGAGAATTTATGAGTCCTCGTGATGCGGTACACCTAGCAACATCATTAGTTATTGCTCCAGATGAACAGCTTTTCAATGAAACTGGTGTTATCAGAACGTTATATGATCCAACAATGGGAACAGGCGGTTTCTTATTTGATGCTATCTCAGAAATCAAAGGTTTCAGTAACACTGTAAAAGTAATTCCCTACGGGCAAGAACTGAACCCGAAAACCCATGCAATGGCCCTTACATCTATGATGTTCCAAGGTTTTGAGACAGAAAACTTAAAGCAGGGCAACACGCTTTCAAATGATCAGCTTTCAGGCAAGAAGTTCCATTATTGTCTAAGTAATCCACCATTCGGGATTAAGTGGGAAAAAGATAAGAAATTCATATTGGATGAGCATAAAACTCTAGGCTATGCAGGCCGATTTGGGCAGGGGTTACCTCGCGTGAGTGATGGCTCAATGCTATTTCTACTGCACCTTATAGATAAAATGGAATCGCCTGATAATGGCGGTGGTCGTGTAGGTATCATCTTATCTGGTTCTCCACTATTCACTGGTGATGCTGGCTCTGGTGAATCAGAAATTAGACGTTGGTTGTTAGAAAATGACTATGTTGAAGGTATTTTGTCGTTGCCAAATGATATGTTTTTCAATACAGGCATTGGAACTTATATTTGGATTTTAACCAATAAGAAATCAGCAGAGCGTAAAGGTAAAGTTCAACTAGTTAACCTGTCAGATGAATGGACGCAGATGCGTAAATCTGAAGGTAGTAAGCGTAGATTTATTTCGCCAGAGCAAATAAAGCAAATCGTAAATGAATACGATGAATTCGTTAATTCAAAGCGGACTAAGATTTTTGATTATACAGATTTTGGCTATCGTAAAGTTGCCATTAAACGCCCATTAAGAGCCAGCCTTGAACTTACAGCAGAGAAGATTGATGCACTTAGTGAAATCAAAGCATTTGCCAAGCTAGACGAAGAATTACAGTCTAATTGGCGTACCGTATTAGTTGCCTGTGCTGATATGCCTGAGTTGCAACCATATGACTTTTTGCTTTCCCTTAAGTCATCGAAAGACGAGCTTTCAGAAACAAAAACACCACTATTGAATGCGATGCAAAAGCATTTCATGGTACGAGATGAAAATGGCCCTATTGTTACTGACAGCAAAGGTAACCCAATAGCCGATACGTCATTAAATGATAATGAGTCAGTACCTTACAATGAATCAGTAGAGGAATATTTCGAGCGTGAAGTTTTGCCGCATGTACCTGATGCCTTCATTGATTATTCGGTACGTGATGAAAAAGATGGTCAGGTTGGCGTTGTTGGTTATGAAATCAACTTCAATCGCTACTTCTACGAGTATGTACCTCATCGTTCATTAGCTGATATTGATGCTGATTTGAAAGCAAGTGAAGCACGTATTCAAGCGTTGCTTGAAGAGGTGGCTGAATGATGAAAGCTTATCCTGAATATAAAGAGTCTGGTATTAACTGGCTCGGTGAAGTACCTAGCCATTGGCTTCTCAGTAAAAATAAGTTCCTAGCTAAATTTACCAAAGGGAAAAACCCAACGGAATTGCATGATGATAAAGCTCCTAGTTTATATCCATATCTTGCTATGGACTTTCTTCGTGGTAAGAACAATTCTCCAAAATACGCTCATTTAGAAAAGTCTTCGTATCTTGTTAAAGATGGGCAAAATTTAATAATTTGGGATGGTTCCAATGCGGGTGAATTCGTTGTTGGTAAAGAAGGAATACTTTCTTCAACTATGGCTGCGGGTGAACTATCTAACAAGGTAACGGCTAAATTTTATAAATATCTTACTACTATAATTGAAAAAGAAATGAGAAGGTTAACGGTAGGAATGGGAATACCTCACGTTGACGGTTCTGAATTAAATAATTTATCTTTACCTTTGCCTGAATCTTTCCAAGAGCAAGAGAAAATCGCTGATTACTTGGATGTGGAAGTTGGTCGAGTAGACAACCTCATTTCTGAAAAAGAAAACTTCATCAAGTTACTATCAGAAAAGCGCCAAGCGTTGATTAGTCATGTTGTGACCAAAGGTTTGAATCCAAATGTGCCGATGAAAGATTCGAGTTCCAAATGGAATACTGAATTACCTAAAGAGTGGAAAGAAGTACAATTTAGAAGAGTCGTTCACTTATCTCAAGGTTTGCAAATAGCACAAACAGAGAGGTTAGAAACTAATGAATCTGGTTCTCTTGAATATATCACAATAAAATCAATCAACGCTGGTGAATCAAGCACTGTAAAAGAATACGTAGTACCGCCAAGTGACAGAGTTATTTGTTCAAAAAATGATGTGTTAATGGCTAGAACAGGCGCTACAGGTCAAGTTGTGACAGGGGTTGAAGGTGTATTTCACAATAACTTTTTCAAAGTGAGTTTCAATCAAAAAATTGATAAAACGTATTTGGTGTATTTATTATCAATCAAAGAATTAAAGGAACATTTATTACTTTTGGCTGGAACAACAACAATTCCAGATCTTAATCATGGCGATTTCCTAGGAACTCGAATTCCATTACCAAGTATTGAAGAACAAACAGAAATAGTTAATAAGCTGAATGCAGAGCTTTCTAAAATTAATGCTTTAAATACGGAAGTTCTTAAATCTATAGCACTATTAAAAGAACACCGCATTGCTTTAATCAGTGCAGCAGTAACAGGGAAAGTAGATGTCAGGGAGGAAGTAAAATGACTAGTCATCATGAAGTGCATTTAGAAGAATATGTAGTAAAAAAATTAGTAGAAAACGGTTGGGTTGAAGGCAAAAGTGCTAATTATGATCAGCAACGATGTTTATACCCGGAAGATGTCATTAATTGGGTTAAAAAAACGCAGCCAGAAGTATTCAGTAAACTTGAAAAACTGAATGGTTCTGACACTGAGCGAGTTATTTTAAACCGTCTAGAAAAGGAATTAGGAGCCAAGACGGGCGGCACAATGTCTGTTATTCGCAATGGCTTTAAAATTACGGGCGCTGGCAATATCATCATGAGTAAAAAAGCGCCAGAAGATGCTCGTAACCCCGATGAAATAGCAAAATATAAATCCAATATCTTAAGAGTTGTAAGGCAGCTTAAATACAATCCTGCACGCGAATTCTCTATTGATCTAGTGTTTTTTATCAATGGTATTCCTGTTTCAACAGTAGAGCTTAAAACAGATTTCACTCAATCAATTGATGAAGCGGTTAAGCAATACAAGGAAGACCGAAAGCCTGTTCAACATGGTAGAAAAGAGCCTTTATTAACAGTTAAGCGCGGTGCTGTGGTTCACTTTGCCATGTCTGATAGTCAAATCCAAATGGCTACGGAGCTTAAAGGTGATTCAACATACTTCTTGCCTTTCAATAAAGGTAATGATGGTTCATACCCAGATAAAAAAGTTTCGGAGAATGTTAGTGAAAACGGTGAATACCCAGTAGCTTATTTTTGGGAAGAAGTTTGCAAGTGGGATAACTGGCTCAGAATATTCCATAGTTTTGTTTACACTGAGACATCAACTAAAACAGATAAACTTGGCAAACCTTATACCGCGAAAGTGCAGATTTTCCCTAGGTATCATCAGCTATCTGCTGTTAATGCGATGATAGAAGATGCAAAAGAGAAAGGCGCTGGTCAGCAGTATCTATGTGAGCATAGTGCTGGTTCAGGCAAAACAAGCACTATTGCTTGGACAGCCCATGATTTAACAAAGCTGCGTACAGAAGACGGTAAGGCATATTTCAATTCTGTCATTATTGTTACTGATAGAACTGTTTTAGACTCTCAGTTGCAAGACGCTGTTCAACAACTCGATCACCAATATGGCATGATAAAGGCCATTGATAGAGAGCAAAGCAGTAAGCCTAAAAGTGAACAATTGGCCCAAGCATTGTTGGCAGGAACTCCGATCATCGTTGTTACCATTCAAACATTCCCGTTTGCGATGGAAGCTATCATTACGAACAAATCGCTTAAAGAGCGTAACTTCGCTGTTATTATTGATGAAGCTCACACCTCACAAACAGGCAGTACTGCTCAAGGTTTGAGAGCTGCTTTATCTTTAGATTCAAAAGATAAATTGGAAGATATGTCAGTTGAAGAACTGTTATTGGAAGTTCAAAAATCTCGCGTTAAACCAGCTAATGTTAGCCACTTCGCTTTTACGGCAACACCAAAGCATAACACCATGACTTTATTCGGTAGATTAAAAGATCCAAGTCAACCTGCATCTAAAGATAATCCGCCAGTTCCATTTCATAAATACACACAGCGTCAGGCCATTGAAGAAGGTTTTATCCTTGATGTATTGAAGAACTATATTAGTTATGAAACTGCTTATCAGATCGGTAGTCAGATAGATCTTAAAGATAAAAAGGTCGATGCCAAAGAAGCTAAGAGAGCGATAGCTCAGTGGAAGAATTTGCACGCAACAAATATCACTAACAAAGTAGAAGTTATCATGAAGCACTTCCAAAAGAATGTTGCTGGCTTGCTAGATGGTGAAGCTAAAGCAATGGTGGTGACTTCACGTAGAAATGTAGCTGTTAAGTATAAAATGGCTTTCGATAAATACATTCAAGATAACAATCTACATGGTGTTAAATCGCTTGTAGCATTTTCTGGCAAAGTGCTTGGTAAGGAATGTGGCAAAGATGAAGACTTTGGTATCGATCCAGAAAAGGAATACACCGAATACAATCTAAACCCGGATATGGGCAATCAAGATTTAAGACACGTATTCAATCAACAAGAATACAAAGTTATGATTGTTGCTAATAAATTCCAAACAGGCTTTAACCAGCCAAAGCTGGTTGCAATGTATATCGATAAGAAGCTTACCGATGTTGATGCTGTACAAACGCTCTCGCGCTTGAATCGAACCTATCCGGGTAAAGACACCACCTTTGTTTTGGATTTCTTTAATGACCCTGCTGATATTCTCAGTGCTTTCCAAAAATATGACACTGGTGCTGAATTAGAAGATGTTCAAGATTTGGATGTTGTTTATGACAGTAAAGACTTCTTGGATGACATGCATATCTATAATTCTCAAGACTTAGAGAAGTTTAAAGCTGTTAATGCTGTTGGTTTATTGCAGAGTAAAAAAGATAGTGTTGCTAAACAAGACGAACTTCACAAGAAGTTATATGCAGCGACTCAAAGACCTACAGATGTATACAACTCTAAATTAGCTGATTTGTCAGAACAGATTCTCAAATGGGATGAGTCGATTGAAAAAGCTGAAAAAGCGGGTGATATAAAAGCAAAAGAAGCTGCTGAGGCATATC
>Ga0209404_10002641_pt1 | contig 10925 bp, 10 predicted proteins | sample TroAtlMetagenome_2_FD_187447 | JGI IMG/M metagenome (GOLD analysis project Ga0209404, IMG submission 187447) | Marine eukaryotic phytoplankton communities from Atlantic Ocean - Tropical Atlantic ANT8 Metagenome (SPAdes) (version 2) | ecosystem: Environmental > Aquatic > Marine > Oceanic... | reverse complement strand
GATCCTTTTCCCTTATATTCAAAACCTTCAGCTTTAATCGGGAGCTGTTGATAAACTTGACCGCCGAATTTTATATCTACAAAATTATTATTAATCGTGTTACTAGAAGCACCATTATGAAAATAATAGGTGGGATGAACAGCCTTCCATGTCACTGTTCCATCTGTGACTGTTCCTCCTACTGAAGTAGGCCATGTAGGTTCACTTGCACCCGTAGTGCCAGGGACTGTTACTCGAAAAACAAGACCACTTGCATGAGTTACACCACTTCTAACTTCTTTTCCATATCTTTTATCTTGATTTGCTCCCCAAGGACTCCAGCCAGCCGTCCTTGCGTTGCCATGCAAAGTTGTATCTAATTCCAACTCAAACAATTCAATAATTGCAGTTGGATTTGAACTTTGTAATTGACTAACTGGTACTGGCATTAGCTAGATTCAAATACCTGTTTAAATTCCATTGAAATATTGTTGTTATTAAAAGATGTCATGTCAACCTGCCAACTTTCACAAACATATTTCTTGTAATTGGTTGTTGTGGGATCAATCCAGTCAAAACTTTCTTTACCATTTCTGTCTTGTAAGAAACCAACTATTTTATCTCGGTCAGCATTAGTTCTATTGTCAAAAGTAAGACTCCATTTTTTTCTTCTTGTGTTCATGCCCATCGTATTTCTTTGTTGATAACCATCGCCAAAGGAAGTAATACGAAGATCTGGAGTTTCACTAACTTGTGCAGAATAGCTTGGAGCCGTCACGCAATTTAAAGTGGTGTCATCAAAAGTAGCCATAAGAAATTAAGTTAAAAGTCCTCCTGGTCGTCTCTCCTTAACGATAGCTGCTTCAACCGCAGCTCCTAACATTTTACCTAATTGAGCCATTTGCTTACCATCGCCTTCGACTTTAGTACCTTTCGCATCGACTGACACATTCACAGTAGTAACACCACCACCACCAGAAGATTCAACACCAAGCCTTCCTCCCTTACCACGCTTCAAAGGCATAATGGCTTCTGGCCCAGCTTCTCCCATCAGGCCAACTCCCTTGGCAAATGGGAAGTAGGTAGGGGCATCAACTATGCCTCCCTTCTTGAATTGCCTAATTCCATTTGAATAAACACCTCCTTTTGCTTCTTTTGGCCCAGGGAATAAAGTTCCAACAATAGGAGCAATGATGGCTTGTCTAATAGCAATCCTTGTTATATCTGCAATAACAGAACGAGCAAATTCTTTAAAATTTAACTTACCTGTCATTACAAAATCAACTAAAGCATCTTCCATTTTCTTGAAAGTTCCAACTATTAGATTCTCCATCATGTCAGTAGTATCCATAATTTGATCTCTAAATTTCGCTAATGGCCCTTGATCATCTCCACCATCTTTTAACCAAGGAGGAAATTCAACTTTCCCTCCAGTCAATTCCTTCCACAATGCTTCAATATCAACTGCTGTATCTCCAGCAACCTTCTTAGCTTCCTCAAGCATCTCAATAAAGATCCTTATCTCATCTGCTCTTAAGCCTCCCCAGATAATCTCAGGTGCTGGCCCACCAACTATTCTTTGATCTCTACCTATACTTAATTTTTCATCCACATCTCCTAATTTGAGGTAATCACGCCTATCGAGAGGATTTATGCCCATCTTCTCAGCTTCTTGAATAGACTCTAATCCTTTCTTTAATTCAATTAATTTTTCATCAGCTTGCTCTATAGATTTAGTACCATCAGCAACCTCTTCAATAAAACTTTTTACTCCTCTTTGTGCTTTTGTATAACCTAAATAGACACCACCTAAAATAGCAGCAATTCTGACAGCAGGACTCTTCAGCCAAGCAAGATTTAATTTACGCAATTCCCGTCTTAATCTAACAATTACTCTTAACAACGCAAATTTGCTTGAAATTAATATTCCAATACCTCCAATCACTTTTCCTATTACAAACCCACTTGAAACAGCTATTAAAACATCACCATAAGTTTTTAAAGTTCTTATGGTTGCTTTCAATACCTCCGCAAACTTCAATAAAAACTTACCTGAACTTTCTGCAAATTTTATTAGCGCAGGTAAAGCCTGTTTTAATACATTTGCTGCAATTGATTGAAATTCAGCACCAGCAGGTTTTAAAGAATCACCAACTGATTTTCTAAGAGCATTAAACATAACCGTCATTCTTGCTCCTGCTTCCTCTGTACTTCCAGCAATTTCTAAAGCAACTGGTAAAAATTCTTTTCCTAAACTTGCAACAAATTTACTCAACATATCTAACCCTACAGTTCCATCTTTCAAACTCTTTTGCAACTCATCAGCTCGTAAATTATTTGCATCAGCAAACTTGGTTACGGCTGCTGGAAATCTTTCACCCAACTGGCCAGAAAGCTCTTCAGCACTGACTTTTCCCTTACTGAAGATTTGAACCATAGCTGTTATTGCTGCCTTTACATCTTCCGTATTTCCAGCCGTACCTTTGATGGCAGAAGTGATACTTAAAAACGCTTCTGAAGCATTATCAACATTACCACCAGCACCTATAACAGCAGCACTTAATCTAGTCATCCCTTTTATGGCTACTTCTTGTGGAATATTTAATTCTTCAATAGCAAATTTTGCTGTCTTCATCGCCTTCTCAAAAGAGGCATCAGATAAACCAGGAATTACGTTCTTATCCTCATCTTTTACTTCGGTGGCTTTTCTAAGAGCTATTTGACTCTTCGATATATCAGAAGCATAAGTTGTACTTCCACCAACAAATTGAGCAACAGGATTAAATATCTGACTACCTAATAAACCTCCTCCTATAGCACCAGAAGCAAGATTTCCACCTGGCCTTAAAGCATTAACTCCCATCCCCAGTCCAGCACCTAAGAATCCAGCAGGGCCACCAAAATAACTAGCAGATAAAACAGCTCCAAATCCTTTTGCTAAGTTTCCTCCGCTAAATTTCTGACCTCTTTGCTGCATCCTTGCCAAAGCTTTATCAGCCCTTTGAATATCAGCAGTTAATTTTTTAAAACCAGCACTTGCTGGATCAAGACCAGCTCTGAGTTTCTCAAAGCCAGCCTTTTGTGCTGTTACAGCATTAATGCTTCCTTTAATTGCATTAGTATTTTGTTTTATAGAACGTCTTAAATCATCAATACTTTTCTTTTGTTTCTTAACTGAAGGAGCATCAAATTTTTGCTTTCCTAAAATATCTCTTTGCTGTCTTGTTACAAAATCCTTCACCCCTCCAGCAGGAGCTAATAAATTCTGATTTAGTTTTTTAGTTTCATTTGATTTTTCTTTTAATTCTTCATTACTTTTTTCAAGAATATTATTAAATTCCTTTTCAACAGAATTTAATTCTTTTAACCCATTTTTATATTCAGGAGTTGCAAGCGTTAAGTTATTTAGATTAGTTTTTAATTCTGCAATTTTGGCACTATAACCAGAAATCGTTTTAGGAAACTTTAAATCACCTACTGCTGCTTCAGTTATTTGAAATTTTGGTTTATATCCTGGCTTATACAGTCCTGCTGGTAATTGAGGACCATAAGGTTTCTTTGCTGCCTTGGGATCATAAAGATTATCTGCAAATGTCTTAGTTGGAGTAGTAAACAAAGGAAGAGGCATACTCCTCTTCTCTCCCATCATCTTTTGCCAATTAGAAGTCTCTATATGAGACTGAAGAAACCTTTCTATCCAAGATTGATTTTTAAACTTGTCTTGTAAACGAGTGTCCTTCGGAACAGGGCCAATCCCAGGAATACTTGGCCCAATACTCATCCCCTTATAAGAAGGAACCATTGTGCTAGTACTGATCTGACCAAGCGATCCCATGCCTGGCCCCATCCCTTGACTCCACAATGCACCTTTAGGAATCTTGTTTAAGGTTTCAAGCCTCTGTTTATCAAGAAGAAAACGCTGACGATCCATTGCCAACGCTTCAGCCGCTATATTTTTTTGCCTTTCAATCGAAGCAGAATAATTATTAGTTGTTGACGCTAAATTCTGTAAAACCTTTTGATAATTTTCTCCTGTAATATTTAATTCTTTTTCTAAACCTAACTTCTCTAATTCTTCTGCTGTTAATTCACCAAGAGATGATTGCAGCTCATTAATTCTAAGATTATAAGATCTAGCATTTTTTACTTGGTTAGCAAACTGTCCTTGACTTCCTGTAATTTGAGCTAATGACCAATCTGATCTTAACCTTCGATTAAAAGTCCTTTTCTGTTGAACACTTTTTTCAATTGCTAATTGCTGATTTAATTCTTGATTTAATGTACTAATTTCTTTTGATAATCCCTTATAAGCATTTCCCGTTATAAGAGCTTTATTTCTCAACTCAGTAAAAGCCTGTATCTGTCCTCTTATCGAATCAGTTGTCTTTCTATTCTCAAGTGCAAAAGCTTTTATACTCTTAACTGCATTCTTAATAGAAGCATCTGAACTTTTAGTTGCCTCCTTTACTTTTCCAAGACCTTTCGCTAAACCATCAAGATCTTCAAAACCTTCGCCAACTATTTTTATCCTTAAATCTTGTAATTGTTGAGAAAGAGCCATTTACTTTGACCTCTCCTTTTTATTAAATTCCTTCAATGCCGCAGTTTCCATAATTTGAAGTCCTTCTAATACCTCAGTGCGGTCTTTTATATTGTAGAGGTCAAATAGACCTCCAGCCACTAATAATACTTCATATTTTAATCCAACATAGCCTGACATCGAGACTTGCCATTGGGTTTGCATCTTTAAGAAAAGAATAACTATCTCCCAATTGCAATCCCAAACCTCAAATTTATCCTCTACTTTTGGACTTTGAGGAATTTCAATGCCAAACGCCTTTGCGTCTTCTTGAGTCAAATCCTCTACTTGTTTGCCGCCAGAAGTCCAATAGATAGCGGCCTCTTTTAGTTTCCCTCCTTACCTTCTGTATAAAATTTCTGAAAAGCTGTAACGACTCCATTTACAAAATCAACATCTTCAGAAAACTCTTTTAAGTTTGCTTTGGTGAAGGGGATCTCTGTTCCATCTTCTTCTGAGATCTCACTCCATCCTAAAACGATCTTTTCTAAAGCCTTATCTTCTTGAGCTTCAGTAAAACCATCTAGTTCTTTTCTATTTAATCTTTTAAATCTGATTGTAAAAGTCTCAGTGTCTAGCTCACCAGGATTTGTCTCAGAAGGACGTTTGACTTCAACAGGCCAAGGATAGGCTTTTGACTTTCTACGGATAAATGCCATAAAAAATAATGATATTCCCAAATACCATAGCTCAAAAAAAGGGGGGTATAAACCCCCCAACACTTAGAAGTGAAGATTTAACTATTCAAAGATGATTGAAAGCTCATCGTTACCACTTGTAGAAGGAATCATTGTGTAAGGGCAATCCCACATCGCAATTCCATCTTCTTCGGAGTAACCAATAGAACCTAAGTCAACACGATTCTTCGTTGTCTGACTGGTTACAAGACCTGATTGGATTGTGACCTTGTTAAGTGCAGTAGTTCCATGAACGAAACTAATCTCACCTAATGTTCCATCAGCAAGTGCAGCAGCAAATGGGTTCCATTGCTGACTACCACCACTAGCTAGATTCACAGCCTCAACAGTTACTGATCCACTAACACTTCTGTTTGTGATCATTACTTCAGGGCTACCACCAACTAACTCACGGTAAATAACTTCATTACCAAGATCCAATGAGAAGCTGCTCATCTGGAGTCCTGTCTCACCAAAGATCTTGAATGTACCAGTATTGGTGTTATTGAAGAGCAATGGAGTTGCCTGCTTCTGATAAGAAGGAGTTAATGCAGTTGCGTCAGCAGGAGCTATATACACTCCAGTAAAAGTAAAGTCAAAAGTAGGAATTTCACCAACAGAACAATTGATCGAAAAAGTTCCTTTTGCTCCTTTTACAGTGTGCTGGACACCATCTATGTTGTAGAGAATACTGACTGTTGTGGAATCAAGAGAGTTAGGAGTGTAAAGACGTTTTGCATCGTCTGTTGTCTCCGTAGTGAATCCACAAGCTTCAAGACACTCACCAAAGTTAGGAGCGTTATCAGCATCTTCATTACCACCAGCGTTCTGTCCGATCCCTGCCATTTCAACAGAGAAAGTACATTCAACCCTAGTGTTTGCCTGTAGCTGTTCGCTGGCTCCAAAGTAAGGTCTGATTAGATCACGACTTACAACATCACTCTGCTGTGGAGTGATATTTAAGTCACGAACTAAAAGACAGTTAGCAGCCTGTGGAGCGTTGTAAGTTCCAGCAGTGCTTTCCTTTAGAACAGCAATGACTCGTTTGCGTGTTAGTAAGGCCATTCGTAATTACCTTTGTTGGAATTGGAGCAGGAACAAGGAATGATTTCCCGCCCTCTCCCAAGAATTTCAATTATCATCATAAACAATATGGGTTGTTAGGGGTCAAGAAAGACTTCCATAAGTAGTTCTGTAATCAACTTCAAATTCGCACATTATTAATCCTGCTGGCTGATCTGCCTCTATTAACTCGAATGTTGTAGTAGATGGACGCACATCTATTGCTAAACCGCCAACTGTAGGATCTGCTAATAATTTGGAATGTAAACTTACGACTGTTGCATCTGCCAAATTATCTGGGATTGCTCCCCTAGAAATGACCACAACTCTTAATCGTAAAGTCCAATCAATATGACCTGTTGTACCTCTAATCGAAGGTTGATCATTACTCCATTCCAGAACTAAAGCTGGTGATTCTGCCCTAGTCGTAGGTTCTGCTCTTGACCTGTAAATACGAGTTGATACTCCAGTTGTTCCAGCAAGAGTCGTTTTCAATGCTGCAATAATCTGTTCCCTTTTACTTGCCATGAGTTAATTCTTCATTAATGAAAGGATACAGAAACTTCCATCATCTATCTTTCTTGTACTACGAACTTTATAAGCATCTCCATTAACTGTTAAAGCAGCATCAAAGATCAAAGCTCCTAAATCAGTTGTCTTAGCAGTCAACATATAGTCGGTGGTCATCACGACACCATCTGCAACTATCTCGTCAGGCTGCTCCAAAATACCTTTATAAGTGGCACTGTTATAAACAACAGTGTCATTGAAATCAGAAAAGAATACGTCTAAATCTTCAGTAAAAGCCATAAAAAAAAAGCCCCAATTAAGGGGCTAAGGAAACTTAACCGTACTTTTTAAGACCAACTAAGTTGATGCTGTAACGATAGGTCTGAGAAGAACCACCAAGAGTTTGAACAATCTTGATGTAACGCTTGCACTCGTCTTTGTTAAGAGCAAGTGTCTGCAATGAAGCAGAAGTAGTTACTTGCGTAAAAGCAGCACCAGAAACATCTGTATAGCTACCACCAGAAGTAGCACAGTCTTGGATCTTAACGTCCAATGTAGGACTAGAACCGCCACTAGCAGATGAATCCAAGATCAAGATGACATCTCCATCGTATGTAAGGAGATCTATAGCACTTGATGTTTGAGTAGCAGTTACGTTTGCTGCTGGAGTAGGTACACCAGCGAAAACACTCAGCTTCTCTAAATTTTGCTGAATAATAGCCATTTTATTTCGCTGCGGATGCAGGAGGAGTAGGAGTATCAGCCTTTGGAGCAGGAGTCTCTTTAGGCTTTGCTGTTACAGGTTTCTTAACAGCTTTCTTCGGAGCAGGCTCAACATATTCTTCAGCCTGTCTTTGGCCTATTAATAGTTGAGCAACATGATCGTCAAGGTCGATGGAAGAGCCAGAGTCCTGTCGGACTCCAGCTACCATTACATCACGGAGGATTTTAACCTTCATGTTTTATGTTCCGTAACAAAATGCGCCAGGTTGCTTCACAGCGAAATCTACATCTTGTAATGCAATTACTCTGACGTTTCCACTTGTTGCACCAGCGTAAGGATCAACAGTCAAGTCAACACCAGACCATGTACCCATTACAAGCTGAGAGAAGTCTCCGAAGAGAACGTCGTTGTTAGCAAGCTGGTTAGAAACAAGAGCAGGATAACCATTGATCTCGTTGCCTTCCCAAACAAACTGTGCTGTGTTTGATGCCTTCTCAGTAGACTTCAATGCGCCTCTTGCAGCAGCATTAAGGATGTACTTAAGAGAACCAGCATCAGCGTTTGCAGAAGCTACGTCTGTCTCCATACCGATGTACTCAGCAAAAGTTCCATAAGTAGTTATGGTCTGAGTGCCGATGCCACTGGTATTAACTAAACCTGTTGGCTGGTTAGAAGAACCTGATCCGTAGATACCAGCTCTGTCTAGCTCAAGAGCTAAAACCTTCGCTAAATCTCCTCTTACAAACTGCTCAACGTCAATTGAAGACTGAAGAAGAGTCTTTCTTGAGAAATCAACATAACCACCCAAAGTTTTTGGTGTCATGTTTACCTGATCAAAAGCCTGTTGGCTTTCTGTAGGCGCAGATCCTTCTCCAACCCAGTATGCAGTTGACGCTGAAGTTTGCCTGGGGATACTGATATTTCCAGTTAATCCAGAAAGTACAGTTGTACCTGCCTGCATGATCGCCATTCTGTTACGAAGAATGTCGATGAATGATCCAGCAAGTAAATCAGTAGCAACTAAGTTACCACCTGCTGTTGCTGTACCTACTGTTAAGTCTCTTTTTAGGACTTCATTAGGAACAAGGAAGCCGTTTGCTGGCTTGCCATAACGCTTAGAAGCTTCTTCAGAAACTTCACGCTCAAAAGAAGCAGCTTCTTGAGCTTGTCTATCGGCAGGATTAGAGAGTGCGTGTAACGCTCTAATAAAGGAGAACTTTTTGACCTCTTTGGCCTCAAGACCTACTTCGTTTGATGACATGTCAGTTGACCGTATAGGAGTGTTGCTTGCCTCAGATCTCTTAGATATAAGATCGAGAATTTCACCGTTAACTTCACTAACAGACTTACCGTCTTTAATGAAACCTTGGGTGAGGTCGTCTGCGCCATGTTGGCGACAAACAGCGTAAATAGATGAAGTACGAACTTGCTCTTCTTCAAGCGCACGTTTTACTTCAGCAGCCGTATCTACTTCAGCAGATCTCTCTACCTTTTCAACAACAGGCTCTGGAGCTTCTACGGCAGTTGCCGTATCCACCACAGTTTCTTGTGATTTTTCTTCCATAGATGGAACCGAGGGTGATGCGGTTGTTGCCGCAGAACGTATCTCCTCTTCAGGAGATTTGTTATCAATATTAATAGTATTAGGTTGTGAGGGGTCAGACAAATCTTCGTTAGACGAGATTAACGACCTTCCGATCCCAACAGTAGGGTCTGCTGGTATGGGAGTAATGCTTACCTCATGGACAGCCCAGTCATCTGCGACGAATGTTCCGTCCTCTTCCTCCATATTCTTAATCTGATAACCGAAGGAAATACCACGCAAAATTCCATCTTTAACGTCATCTAAGACTTCAGAAGCAAATTTACTGCGTGAAAAGCGAACTTTTGCATAAGCACGTTTGCTGTCCTTGTCGATGTATGCCTTTTCGACTATCCCTATGTGTCGATCTGGATCATGGTTCCAAAGAAGGGGTGCAGCACCAGAATTAAGACGACTAAAATCAACAGATCTGTCATCATGCTTTAACACTTCTTTACCAAAATACCTTTCTACTGGGTATTCAGAACTGAAAGGAAATTCAAAAGTACGACCTTTACCGACACTTCTAAACTCAGTTACTTCTGTTCTTTGATGTGTTTCAGTAGGATCTAATCTTGTCGAAGATTCTTCCTCGACCTCTTTATCTTTCTCCATTTCAGGAGAAACTTTTTCGTTTTCCATAAATTAAATCGAGGAACCTCCTCCAATGATAGTTTATCTACCCAATATCATGCCTTAGCTCTTCTTTTTCTTCTAGTAATAGGGGCAGATTTCTTTTCAATTGGCAGTTCTAATTGTTCTTCAGGAACAGGAACTCCAAGCTGATCTTTATCTAAAACGACTCCTGCTTCCTCTGCTACCTCCTTCTCTCTCGCTAACTCAGCAACTATATCGTCATAATCACCGCCATTAGAAGCAGCAATAACTTGAGATTTAGTCATGTAACCAGCTTGCTCTGCTTCTCTATATGCTTTTACTTCCTTCAACGGATCAACAAAATGTTGTGCTGGTGGTGTCCATCTTGGCTGACAATATCTTTCTGGCCTCGCTGCATAATCAACAAAATCAAGATCACCAGATAAAGAAGCTAAAGCAAGCCACTCTTTAAAGATCCGATAATGGAAATTATCAATTAAATACTTCTGAACAACTCTCCAATGTTCTCTATCTTCCAACAAACTCAATCTTGAACTCGAATAATTTGTCTCACTGAAATCCCTACTGACTGTTTCAAAGGAACATCCAAAGCCACTAGCAAATCGACGAACCTTATTCTTAACGAACATCTCATACTGCTGACTTGGATAATCAATGTCTGGAACAGTGATATTTTCATTCGGAGCTAAGTACCGAAAGGTTCCTGGCTCGAAATTTTGTACTCGTTGATTAGCTTCTACTTCATCTCCAATTAACTCCCCCTCATTATTCGTCACAAACCCCATTATGCTTGCGCCCGCCCTCGCACGAATTACTGCGGCTTCTTCGTAGCCCTGCAATTGGTGCATGTCTGCCATGACACTATGGAACCAAGGCACACCCCTGTTCTGTCCTGGCCTTTCAGGTAAATACAAATGAATAATATCTTCAGCAGGCAGGAAAACATGCTTCCTGTTATCAGTTATCGAAGAAATATAAATCGCATCACCTGGATGCTTAGTCAAAACCGCATATCGAACTGCTCTTCCCCACTCATTAACCTCCACTCCATTTCGCCATTCATTATTCTTGCTCAACGTCTTGCCGTCATATTCCTCATCCAACAGATCACTTTCAATCATCTGTAATGCCAATGGCACAACAGACTTACCTAAAGGTTTTCTGATAATCCTAAAGATCGCCTCACCCGATTCA
>Ga0209404_10002639_pt1 | contig 10937 bp, 8 predicted proteins | sample TroAtlMetagenome_2_FD_187447 | JGI IMG/M metagenome (GOLD analysis project Ga0209404, IMG submission 187447) | Marine eukaryotic phytoplankton communities from Atlantic Ocean - Tropical Atlantic ANT8 Metagenome (SPAdes) (version 2) | ecosystem: Environmental > Aquatic > Marine > Oceanic | place... | reverse complement strand
CGGGGAACCCTCATTTAGAAGCGGGCCCGCGCGTCGCGACGGAGAGCCTCGACCATGCGGCGCCGGCCCGCGTGCTGGGGTATGCCGGACACATCCCCGGCCGGATCACGCGCTACGCCGAGACGTTCGGAAAGACGGCCGAGGCGTCCTTCGCGGAGCACCGCAAGTCCGCGTCTCCCTCAAAGCATCGGATCGTGTCCACATCAACCACAGAAATGCCGTCCGGGACGAACACGATCGTCCTAGATCGCGACGAGGTACGATTTCGGGAAGGCAAGGCCCTGGAGAAGACGCTAGCATTGAGGCACGAGCTCGAGGCCTCGCCGGGCTACACGGGCTGCATCCGGGGCGCGCAGCACTTCTTCGGGTCGACGTTCGCGCGCGTACAAAAAGAGGCCAAGACCATCTACCCGCAGAAAGGTATCTTGAGCGGCACGGACACGGAGCGGATCCCGCGGGACCGCATCAACGGCTACACGGGGCACCTGCCGGGCGAGAAGTCGGCCTACGGGAGCACCTTCGGCCGGACGTGCGGCGACTGCCTCGACGAGTTCCAGGCGTCCGTATCAAAGACGGCGGCGGCGGGCTACCGGATCCTGCCCCTCGCCGAGTTCTCCGCCGCGTCGCCGATCAAGCGCGAGTAGTAATCTTTATTCGACCTTTTTCCGCGTTTGAAGACCAGTCTAGGGATCCACGGGCAGCACTTGACCCGCACTCTCCGAGTCCATTTTCAAATGCCAGATTGGTTCTCGGCGGCGGCGGCGGCGGCGGCATGAGCGACTACTAAGGAGGCGTCGCCGCCGCGCGGACGCTCCCCAGGGGCCGACGCGCGCGCAGTAGTCTGAGTACATTATTCCCTAGCCTAGCCTCAATTTAACCGACGGGTTTTGCGCGGTTTCGCGGGACCCCTCCCCGCCCCAGGGACTCGTCGATTCGGCTAGAGCCTTACGACGCTAGCAAGCATTTTTGCTTTTGTCTTTTGGCAAGTTTGCTCCGGCTACTGATGCAAACTCGCTTTGAATCGTGCCACGAACGATGGCACTGGACGCGCACAAGTTGGCACCACTACTGCAAAGCCTCGAGGCCTTGGCGCTGGCCGGGTCAGAGGTGGATGATGCTGCGCGCGAGCAGGTCTGGGATAGCTTGTCGCCTGCTGCAAGGCAAATGGCGCAGGCGCTCTTCGCGGGTCGCCCGCGCGAATCCGCAGCAGCAGTCGTGACGCCGCCGCGCACATTCTGCGGCGTCGAGCGATTTCCCGAGGACGTGCTCGGCGCGATCATCGCGTTCGTTGACCTGCCGATGCGGTTCACCTGCGTCGCCGCGTGCAGCACGCTCCGAGACGCCTGCGCGCGCCAGTCGCCGCGCCTCGAGCATTCCCTGCTTGCGAAGCGCTTCCCGCTGCTCGCGACCATTGGCCTGACCGGCGCACCGGCGCCGCGGGAGCTGTTCCGCACGTTTGAGGACTTCTCTCGTCGGGAATTTCTCCGCGCTCCGCCGTTTCGTAGGCCGACCGCCTCCCTCGGCGCGTACACGTTGTGGTTGGAGTTGGAGCTTTGTAAAAAAGAGCGTGGGTCGGACCCTCGGGGGTGGCGTGCTTGGAGAAGGATGGAATCCATCCAAGTTGGTGCAGGGGCGCTTACTAACGCCGAGGAAGGACTCTACAGATTTACGGTACCGGACGCAGGGCTTCATGAGCGCTTCAATCATCGCATTTTGAACCAGGCGGGTGGATTCAGGTCAACGCCGGAGTCGGATGAGAGGTGGAATATAAGAGCGAGGGTCGTGGCCACGCGCCGGAACGCGTCGGGCCAGTTGCAATTTGCGGAGGTCTATTGCTCTTTTCTTACCGACCATCATGGTTTTGCAGGAGGCGTCACGTGCATGCAGTTCTTTTCCGGTAGATTTCCGGTAGACAGAAAGAATATTGCGCTGGAGTTTATTAAGCGGAAGTTTGGTGATAGAGATGAATTCATGGACCCGGGCCTCCACATGGACTGGCACTCGGGAAGCCCATCGACAATCCACGCGCAATGGAAGTGGAGCGTCATCGATACTTTTGAGGACATGGACGGCCCGGATGCATCCATGATGCTCGAGCACCTCGCCGACTGGAAGTAAGTATGTTAGTAATCTTGGTCTTACCCGGCATCAGCTACTAGGCCCGCTTCGCCATCCTATTCTTCATGCTCGTCGGGTCCTCGTCCTCGTCCCTTTGCACCACGGCCGGGTCCCACTTTTCTGAATTGCGAGCTTCGACGTAGGCGGCCACGTCCGGCCAGGCCATGGGCGCGCGCTTCTTCGGGTTCACGGGCTGGTTCATCGCGGCGGTCATTTGTAAAGCAAGCTTCTGGTAGTTCATCAGCTGCGCCAGGCGTTTTGCCGTGGGGTCCATGTCCTCGATCGTACACCCGAGCTCCGACGCGAAGAACTCTAGACCCTCAGCTTCGGACATGCACTCCTCGGGCTCGCCTTCCTGGGGATGCGCCTTCCTGAGAACTTTTCGGAAGACCCGCTGCTCCTTCTTCTCCTTCTGGAGTTGGTCCCAGGCGTCCGTCGCGGCCGTCTCCCGCGTGCGCCGCGCTTCCAGGGCGCCCGCTTTATCGTCAATACGTTGCGCGAGCCAATCAATAGCTCGTTCCACGCGCGGGTCCAGCGCGCCGTTGCTCTTCTGGGGGTCGCCCGTGACCGGACAGACGGCCACGTGATACCCGTCCCGCTGGTAGGCGTCCAAATCTAAAGCCCGCGAGACTTCGTCCGGCTTCGACGCATTTTCGAGGTCCTGCTTGTTCGCCAATACCTGCGTGGAATTCAAATTTCGGGCGCCCCACGCCATCGACGCGATGATGTCTCTGCGATAACCTAACTCACTGTTTGATTTCCACACAGGCCAGCACCAGCAGCGGCTTGCCCTTGAGCATACTTCGGCGCTCGTCCTCATTTTCGTTCGTAGCTCGAAAACAATAATCGAAGCACGTTCTCGCTTCAGCTAAGTCACTAGAACAATCCACGACAAACACTACGGCATGACAATCCGAAAAGTACGCGGGCCACCGAGCTCTTGCTTTCGCCTTGCCCGACACGTCGAAGAAGGTCAAGGTGGACTGCGGCGCGTCTTCTGAGAGCTGATGGCCGAGATCGAAGGTCTTGAAGCCGCCCGAAGGCTTGGCTGATGGCTCGAGGTCGCCCTGCATCGCTTTCAGTAACGTAGTCTTGCCGGATGAAGTATCACCTAAGACGAAGATGCGCTTCTTTTCGAGCGTGGTGGTCGGTTTTTGCGATGTGACAGCAGCATCAAAAGATATGGCATCTCTTAGTTTGGATACTGATTTGGGAGCAGGCACGTCCGTAGCCTGCGCCCTTCTAGATGCCAACCAAGCTATGGAGAAGTCCACCGGAGCTCTAGGTCGTGCTCGCACCACATCTGATAATAGATCAGTCAATAACGGTTTAACATCGCGCGCCATGTAAGCCCTATCTTCCTTGGACACTTTGCGCTGCGAGTCCATCTGGATTTGAGGGGTTGTCCCATCTCTAACACCTCGGAGATACGATAACATCTCCTTGGTCACATCAGCAGGCTTCTCCACGAGGAGATGCGTCACCAGTTCCCGCATGACCGGGTCGACGCTGCGGCGCATGTATTCACCCACGATCTCTCGGCGTCTTCGCGACGCCGCAGACGCGGACCGTCGCTTGATGTTCTTGGCCGTGCCCGGTCGCAGCCCGGCGTGGGCGTCGCCACCCAGCGGCGAGGCCGGGCCCGGTAAGGCGGTGCTCGTGGCTACCGGCTTCCTTTGGGCCGGCGCGGACCGCGGCCGGTTGCTTATGTTGCGGAGCGTTTGCATGCGCCGCGACATCGTGGGTGGTCGTTTGCGCTGCCCTTCAGCGTTTGCGCTGCCTTCGGCGCTGCCCACAGCGCGAAGCTGCTGATCAGCTAACGGGCGGGCTGCTGGCTTCGCGGCGTGGGGAGACCTGCCTCTCGTCGTGGGGCCTTGGAGATCTCCTTTCGCGGAGGAGTGTTCGGAGGTCTCTCGCATGCGCTAGTGCGGTAAGACACTAGCAAGCCACCGATGCAAAAGACTCGCATCGCAAGCATCGATGCGCAGCCCATGCAATGCAGCGTAAGCATGCAGGAATAGCATAGAATCAACGATGAGAAGCGCTACATTGCTGCTCATCACCGCAGCGCAAGCGCTCACACCGCTCAGCACTCACCAACGAGCAGCAGAGCACGCTAAAAACGTGCAGCGCCACGAAACCGATCTCGCGGACTCGGCGACGCGCTGGGGCGCGCCGATCACTGTCCCGGGAGACGGCGATGCGAGCTGGCGCGCCGTCGCCGCGCCGCGCACTGTGCTCGCGGCGCCAAGCGTCATGCCGCGCGCTGTCGCGCGGCGAATTAAAAGAGAAGCCGACGCGCTCTTTTCGAGGCAGACGTCGATGTCGCGCTTCTCGATGACCGAGGACCTGCGGGACTGCCACGCGGACGAGCTGCCGCGGACCAAGTTGTGGTTAAGGGCGTTCGTCGCTTCAAAACGCTTTACCGGGGCGCTGCGCGTGCCCGAAGCGCTGAACGCGACCAGTCTAGCGATCTACGACGCTTTAATAGTGAAGTACGCGCCGGATTTAGCAAGGGACCGCGCCGCATCGGGCCAGCCCGTGCACCGCGACTTCTCGACGCTGACGCTTAATATCGCACTGAGCGACGCTCGTGATTTTATTGGAGGCGGCACGCGCTTCGAGGGGCCCGGCGACGTGACGCTCACACCGGTGCGTGCCGGCGACGCCGTCGCGCACGCCGGCCGCACGCGGCACGCCGGCGCCGCGACGACGGAGGGCGAGCGCTACGTCCTCGTTTGTTTTTTGGCGTCCGTAAAACCGGACCACGCGCGGCTGGCCCTGGCGCGGGCCATGGATTTGCGGCGTGCCGGCAAGTACGCGCGGGCCGTGCGCGCCGCGAGGTCGGCGCTTCCGACGGATGCGGTCGACGCGGCGGAGCTGCACAAAATCGCCGGTCTGTCGTTGCGCGGGCTAGCTGACGCGTCGGCGCGACGAAGGCCCCGGTTGGCCGAGGCGCTGGCCGACGCCGCCGCCGCGCACCTCTCGGAAGCGGCAAGCCTGGCGCCCTACGACGTCGCCGCGCTGCACAGCGTCGCGTCGCTGGCGCTCGCGCGCGCTTCGTCGGGAGAAGACTTCCGGGCCGCCGCGGAGCTGTGCCGCGCGGCGTTGCGTGCGGCGCGGACGGACGTGGAGAGGGCGTACCCGGCGCACGACCTCGCCCTCGCGGACGCGGAGGCCGAGCGGCTGTCCGTGGCGGTGGCGCGATGATACTTCTGGGGGAGACTAGTAAGAATAGTGTGGTGACTCTATCGTGCGGGGTAAGCCCCTGCCAGTGCCGGTAGGCAGCGCGCAAACATGGGCTGCCCCGACGGCTGACGAAGCGAGACTGCGCGTCCGCAGACGCCATCGAAGCGCCAAGTCCGTCGGAGCATCGCTGCGCGTCAACGAACCGCGATGCGAGTGCTACTCCTCCTCTGCCTCCCCCTAGCAGCGCCGCAGGAGCCGAGCTCCTGGGAGTCGGTGGGCGAGATCGACTGCCTGGCCGAAGGCGCGCGGTGCTTCGGGTGCCACACGCTCAATTATTGTAATGGCCACGGCAAGTGCGAACAAAAGGGCGGTCCCGGCAGCCCCTTCGCGAATTGTAAGTGCGACCCCGGCTGGGGCGGCGACGCCTTCTGTACCGAACGAACCTGTCCTTTTGGGAAGGCCCAGAGTGACATGCCCACTACAGTCACTGAGGCTCATTCGATGAAGGAGTGCAGCAACGCCGGTTTTTGTGACAGGTTAACAGGAACGTGCCAGTGCTTCCCGGGGTTCGCCGGCACTGCTTGTCAATCCAAGACGTGTCCGAACGACTGCTCGGGCAAAGGGCTGTGTCTCACGATGCGGCAACTCGCGAAGATGAAAGACGCTCTCCCATTAAATGATGGGTTCACGTCCGTCAACAACACGGATGATCTCACGAATCTCCCGGAACCGGGCGACCCGAAACAAAACATATCGATAAGGTACGACGGCGCCATGTCGCGGTCGGGCCTCGGAGGTCCCACGTACGACCAGAACTTGAATAGAGCCTGCCTCTGCGACTCGTCGTGGCCCGTGGGCTTGGGTCCGGGCGAGCGACAGCAGGCCGAGTTCCACGGGCCCGACTGTGGCCAGAAGCGGTGTCCGACCGGCGACGACCCGATGACGGAGCGCGACGAGACGAACTGCACGGGCGTCGTGGCGGCCGGCGGCCGAGGCGTCGGCCGACCCGGGAACATCTGCCACGTCGACTGCTCGAACCGGGGCACGTGCAAGGACGGGCTCTGCAAGTGCTTCAAGGGCTTCTACGGGATCAACTGCGGCAAGCGGACGACGCGGTACTAACCTCCTTGTTTAGTCTTTTTGTTAGGATGGGTCGCGGCGGTGGCGTCTCTCGTGATGGCCTCGCTCGCGACCGCCGCGGTGTTGGTTAAGCGCTTCGCCAGGAGACGGCCCGGAGCCCTCCGCACGGACCGCCACGCCGCCGCTGCGCCCCCGGCGGCGCGTCGACGGCTGCGTCCGTCCCCGCACGCTCATAACTACGACTTACGCCTACTCGGTGGAGCGCCGATAGCGGGCAGCCAATATAGCGGCGCCGACGCAGCCACCATGGCGTTAGAACGCAACCCGGCCATCGAGACGGACCCCTTCCGCGGGAGCGATGACGCCATCAAGCAGCAGGCGAAGATCGACTTCATGAGGAGGCGCAACGCTGATAGGGTGAAAAGACTGCTCAACTCGAAGCAGCGCGCCATCGGCGCGGACCCCGCGGCGTTAGCGAGACAGATCCAGGAGCGCGAAGAAGCTAAATTAGAGGAGCAGGAGGAGACGCAGGCCTACGTCGAGTACGAGGCCCATATGAGGGACGTCGTCGAGGAGCGCGAGCAGAGCTTCAAGGCGCAAGATCGCGAGTTCGAGCGGTCGCTGGCCAAGGAGTGGGACGGCGAGGTGGCCGAGCGGGCGGAGCGCCGCGCGAAGATTGCCAGTGAGGATTTGAGATGTGACCCGGCCAAGACCGGCCCCGCGGGCGCCCAGGTCTTCGAGGGCGAAGATCCTACCGCTGAGGAAAGAACCAAACTCCAGAACTTGAACGTGCGGTCCTGGCTCGCCCAGCAGGAGGCGGAGAAGGCCGCGCGCGTCGACGAGGAGAAGGACGAGCTCCTGAGATATGCGGCGTATGAACGGTTCGTGGCTGCTGAACGGGCGGACCTCGAGGACGAGGAGAACGAAGAAAGAAGCAGGGTGAGGTACGAGCTTCGTCTGAAGAACGAGGAGGACGCCGAGAGGCGACGCAGTGTTGCGGAGATGAGGAAGCGCGAGGTGGCTCAGATCGAGGCCGCCGAGATCGATCGTCGTCTAAGTGATCCGGAACTCTGCGAGAACACCGCTGTTGCGAGATCAGCGTTGGGTGCCCACCGCTACCGACCCGATCATTTCAAGGGCTTCGCACGGGAACAGGTGGCGCAGCTCCTCAAAGAGAACGATACACTGGTTGAGGAGAACTACGCCGCGAAATCAGAAGAGAAGCAGATCGACGACGACTACGACGCGAGCCAGGCCGAGTTGCTCCGCTTAGCTCACGACGAGGAGGAGCGCTACCGCCACGACGTCTGGAGGCGCAACAAAAAGTACGAGGACGACGTCGTCGCCCAGCGCGCGGCGGAGCGCGAGCGGCGTCGTAAATCCGACCGGGACCGCTTCGGCGCGATCGCGCCGGGCGGCTTCCTCGACGGCTTCGGCAAGTCGGCGCGGTAGACTTGGTAGAGTGGCTAAGTTTACTATCACACATTATAAGTCTCTGGTGTTCGCGGCCACGCGCGCCCGCGGGTCCCTGCTCTTCAGAAACGCCTCGTAGGCCCCGATGGTCGCCGGCGTCCAGCGGCCCTTGACGACGTCCGTCGACGCGTAGAGCTCGCACCAGTCGGAGCCGCCGATGCCGTCGGTGAAGACCGCGCCGCGCTGCGACTTTACGCCCGGGACGCAGAGCTGCGCGTAGCTTTCCTCGGCGCCGTTCGCGTCGCCCAGCTTGTAGCGGATCGCCGCGAGCAACGCGCGGCCGTCGACGAAGTTGGGGTCCCTCCGCAACAGATTTTCGGTCCGCCGCGCCGCGTCCTTCAAATCGCCGAGCTCGACCGCGACCTGCGCTCTATTGGATGCGGGGATCGACGCGAGGCCGCGGTCGCGCTTCGACGCCAGCGCCGCATCCAACGACTTCTGGTACGACTCCGCGGCGTCGTTCCACTTCAATAAAACGGCCTGGGCGTTGCCCAAGTTATTCAGCGTGAGAGCGTCGTCGGAGAGCGACGCCGACCGCTGCAGCGACGCCACCGCGCGCTCGCAGAGCTCCTTCGCGGTGCCTGTGGGTTCCGCGCCGAGCGTCGCCTTCTGCGAGCCGAGGATCAACTCCACGGTGCCCTTGCCCTCCCAGGCCGTCGCATCGGCGGCGTCCGCTGCCGTCAGCGCCTCGAACGCCGTCAGCGCCTCGTCGTACTGGCCGGCGTTGAACGAGGCGTAGGCGCCCTGCAGCGTCGGCGGCGGCTTGGCATAGGCTCGCGGCGCTACGACGGCGGTCGCACCGGCCGCGAAGCGGTGCAACGCGCCGCGACGGTCGTGCTGTGGGGCCAACGCCGCAGCACTCACTGCTAGGAGCCAGAAATGCGTCAGCATTGGTCGCACACTGTCAGCAAGTCTGCTGTGTGCTGTTATGAGTGCTCTCTGTTGTCCCGACGGCTTGCACAGGTGTATCTGTGAGTCTTGGCGTAGGATAGCTTGCCTTATACCACACGCACGCCACGCTGAGCAAGTTGAACTGCGAACGAAGCTAGCGGCGTAGGACACTAGCAACCACAGCTTGGCGGAGCTTGTATTCAGGGCCTGCAGCAGCCATACTGGGCGTTACGCAAGTAGGAAGTCGCATCGCTCGTCCAGGACCGGAGCCAGGCGAAAGCCGCGCACCTAGGGACCCCAGCAAGGCGGTGCAGGGCGAGTGCTCTCCAAGAGCCACTGCAGCGACGCCGCGACACAGACATGTCGGTGGAGGCGCGCGCCGCGGCCCTTGAATTAGCCGACGAAGTACTAAGGGCCTTCCACGGCGACGCGTGCGCGCGCGTCGGCGCGCTGCTCCTGAAGCACGCGGACGGCCTGACGTTAAGAGACCTGAGAAGGCGCCTGCCGGACCAGCCCGACGTCGCCACGGCATTGGTAGCGCTCCTCCAGCACGGCGAGGGCCGCGCGCGGCATTCATCAATCGACGAGAGCCGCCCGCCGGTCTATTCGGTGGACCTGAACGCGGTTTTGCGACGGCCGCGCCAGGCCCGGGCGTTACGGGCGCTGCGACGGCATACCCAAGCTGGTGCTAAAGTAATAGAGGCGTGCTTGGAGGCGGGCTGCTGTTCTACACAAAAGCTCCGGGAGGTGGCCCGAGATGATGCTTTACTTACGCAGTTAGCTACTTATGGTGTATTAGCGAAGTGCGACGGCGTCGAGGAGTACAAAGATGTGAACACCAATACCTTGTTTGATGAAAAAAACAGAGACCTCCCGACGGAAACGGCCTCAAAAGCAAAAAGCCGCGCGGCGGCCATGGGCAAAGCACTGCATTCCGACGATGGGTTGGTGTGGCGCTGCTCGCATAGAGCCCTGAAAGCTTTGCTGAGACGAGAAGCGACTCTGGATGTTATAGAAAAAAAACTCAACAAGCGCATGCGACGCGTCGCCGCCGCGTTGTGGGATCTTGGCGCGGTACGGGCCGTGCCCGTCACGCCGGCGCCGGACCCCGAGGACGACGCGGACCAGAGAGAGGAAAGGGAGAATTCGTACGTGCTCAAATACGCCGCGAAGGTAGCAGACGTCGAGTCATTGATAAGACGAAGGCACGGCGACGCCGCCGCCAAAAAGGTCGGCCAGGACCTTGAGTTATTGCAGGGCGACCACATCCGTGTTGTAAGTTCGCAGCGGCAGAAGTACGGGAGAGGTGAAAGCCAGGAGACCTATTTACTAGAACCTGAAAGATGCAGAGCTTATGTTCGATCGGAGACGGTCCGTGCTCTTGTCAAACAGAAGCTCGATTCAGATGCGGCTAGACTACATAGGGCGCTGTCGGAGCACGAGCACCTGGCCGAGAGCGACATTGCCGAAAGGGCCTTATTACCGCCCAAGGATGCCAGGACGAAGTTGTATGCCTTGTTTCATTTGGGATTCGCGCGGCACGTCGAACTGCCACGACAGGCTGATAGACCAGGCGGTGCCATACAACTGTGGAAGGCCGATTGTGAGAGGAGTAGGGTGGTGGTCCTGGCGGACACGCGGCGGGCCTTGGCCCGCTTGCTGAAGAGACGGCGCTTCGAGTGCGAAAAGGACGAGGGGCTGGACCCGTTTTCATTGGACGATTCTCGAGCCGCGGACCCGCGGAAGCGCGAGCGGCTGCGAGGTCGGTTGGATCGTCTAGATAGGGCGATCCTGCAGCTCGACGAGGCCTGCGAGCTGTTCGAGGACGACGACGTGGCCGCGCGGCTGCCGGATAATGATGATGGGGACTTTGAATGGAGGGAGGCGACTTAAGTATAGCTAGGAATGTATTGCCGCTGTGAGCCCTGAAATAATGGGCTCTCAAATTCACAATTCATCACGGTCGTTCGCCGCGACCATATATCTCAGAGGAGCGGCCCGGGAAGATACCCTCGTGGCTCCCGAACAGAGCGGGAATTAAGCTCTGAACTTCACTATTCGGGGGTCAGTCGGAGAGGTCTGTTTTCAAAAGCCATCCGCCGCCTAGGCCTGTACATGTATACTTATGTATGTATATACATACATACATACATATATACGGATTCCTAGTGTGTCGATACGCTAGA
>Ga0209404_10002637_pt1 | contig 10938 bp, 10 predicted proteins | sample TroAtlMetagenome_2_FD_187447 | JGI IMG/M metagenome (GOLD analysis project Ga0209404, IMG submission 187447) | Marine eukaryotic phytoplankton communities from Atlantic Ocean - Tropical Atlantic ANT8 Metagenome (SPAdes) (version 2) | ecosystem: Environmental > Aquatic > Marine > Oceanic... | reverse complement strand
GCGAATACCATGAGGGTGAAGATGGGTATGACGCATGGCATTGCACTGACGACTTAGGACAGAGTGAGGACTACGAGCACTCAGCAGGAGAAAGTCTGTGGTCAGAGTCTGACGAGAATGATGACGATGATGAGGTTTGCATGTGGGAAGACGAACATGGCGTTATCCACTATGGCTGCGATGACGAAGAGGAGTGGTACGACTTCCCGATGGTCATGCACGCGCATGTTGTGGATCAGGTGGCCAACGCGCCGATAGCCGACTTCGAGCTCAGGATGCTGGACTGCGATGAAGACGATATGGATGCCGGGGATGACATGGAAGATGATTCAGAACCGATTTGGGACGAGTGCACGGTCGTCATGGCCTTCCCGCTGAGCGGCGGGGAGATCGACGGAATCGTAGTTGACTATGTGGACAGCGACGGGGATGGCATGGTCTCGAGCGGAGATATCTCGATTGTGAGCGGTCCCGTTGGCGAATATGAGATTCAGCCCTATGACACGTGGGCTGAGGAGTACTCGGCGGACTCGGCCCTAATTGGGCAGGAGTTGCCCGGATTCGGTGCGTTCCTGGGTATTATCGGTCTGCTGGGTGCTGCTCTCGCCGGTCGAGATAGAGACGCCTGAGAAGGCGATAGGTTCACGGGCACGGGGGGGCATGGCCCCGACATGTCCGTAGCACAACTGATCGGCAGAGGCCTGCTAGCTGGAAGCATAGTCGTAGCGGCGAGTGAGCTGGCGAAGAAGTCCGCAGTCTTCGGGGCGCTGGTCGTCTCTTTGCCACTGACCAGCATCCTAGCGATGACGGCACTGTACCACGATACCCGGGATGCGTCTCAAGTCGCAGATTTCGCTGAGTCTATCCTGTGGCTGGTCGTCCCATCACTGGCGCTTTTCATTGTCCTTCCAATAATGATCAGGAGAGGTTGGGGTTTCGAAGTGTCTCTGGTGGCTGGGATTATAGCGACTATTGCGGCATATGCCTTGGGCGTTTGGTCGGCTCAGATGGTCGGCGGGCTGGACTGATCTTCATCGGATTGTGTGCTGTCCTGCTCTGGGACTTGGACGGAGGATATTCGATAGCAAGTCATAACCTCCCAACAAGCCTCCAATTATGATGAGGGTCAACCCACAGCAGACCCAGTCGAGGCTTCCAAGAATTGACACGATGAGACCGATAATTGCGATTGTGAAACCGATTGAAAGGAGATTGGCTGATTGTCCGGTGATACCAGTGGAAATTATGATCTCGCTCGGCGGGGCGTCATTTTTGATGAGCGCTCCGAACTCAGCCACGTCTTGATGACGATGGCAGTATCCGGTCTCTCTGAACTCTACAGCAGTACAAGATGGGACGGCACAGCTCCTATTTCCCATAGAGGACGGATCACGCCGGAGATAATGAGGAATTTGGCGGCTTTATTCCTCGAAGACTTGAATCTCGGCTTTCTTGGTGACCATGTCGGTGAATCTGTCGGTGTAGCGGGTCGCTCGGACCACATGGTTATCGATCCAGTGATAGTTCCCTCCACGGGGCTTGCCCATCAGAAGAGTATGGTATCTGAATCCCTTCTCATTTAGCCAAGTCTCGGTTATCTCCCTGTGGTGCTCTGTCCTGGCTGTGAAGAAGCATATCCTATGACCGGCGTCATACCACGCGTTGATCGTCCTAATCGCATCAGGGAATGCCTCCGCGGTGACCATGCGATCGGGCTCCTCGTTGGGGATGTCCTCGCCGACGGTCCCGTCGATATCGATGAGGTAGTTCTTGATTCCATCCTGAAGGATCGGGCTCAGCTGGCTCCCATCCTCTGAAGTGGTTTCAACCAGTCCATCCATGGTAATCCCCGAGGTAGTAGGTTCATGATAGATGCTGAAATGGTGTTCCGAGTTCATCCTGTTATGATCTTATAATTCCGAACAATTAACACGCGGCTCCGAGAGGAATGGGCGATAAGGATGGGCGGGACCTTCAATCGAACAAAACCCGCTGCGATCGTCAGGGAGATATCCAGCGATTACGACAAGGCCCTCTCCACATACTTCGGGACTGCCGCTCCTGATGTGGCTGCTGCCAGGGGGTCTCATTCTGCGTATATCGCAGCACTCCGCGCCCATGGGACCCAGGTCGAGGTTCTCCCTGAGCTGCCTGGTTACCCCGATTGCTGCTTCGTCGAGGACGCTGCTGTAATCTTGGGGGATACGGCGATAATTCTCGCACCCGGCCACCCAAGCCGCTCGGGGGAGGTTGACAGCATTGCCGAATGCCTCTCTAAGTCCATGGAAATCGTTCGACTAGAAGGTGAAGGGCGCGTGGATGGCGGGGACGTCGTGTTCCTGGATGACACATTTGTCATCGGAAAGTCGACTCGGACGGATGCTGCTGGCATAGAGGCGCTGACAGGACACATGAAAGCATTGGACTTCAATGTGGATGTGCTGAATGTTCCCTCCTCCACTCTGCACCTCACCACCGTTTGCTCCTCTCCGAGGCCGGGCACCCTGGTGTATTCCGAGAGGGACCTGCGGCCTGAATCGCTGCGTCCCTATGTGGATGATTTGATCCCCGTGCCCGCAGACGAGGCCTATGCGGCGAATACACTCGGATACCCCGATGACAGGGTCATCATCGCTGCCGGCTACCCCGAGACCAGGAAGAGGCTTCTTGACTCTGGGTTCTCCATCACCTCAGTCGACATGGAGCCGATCAAGCAAGCGGACGGCTCGCTCACCTGCCTATCGGTCTTCACTGGTTTACGGCATGTTTGAACGGTATGAGCGGCTCTCAATGACGTGAGCCGTGATTGGCGTGTGGCATTATCGATGGTGCTAATGATGGCATCAGCTTCAGCGAGCGGGTGCTTCGGCGGCGATAACAACGATATCGATTCATCGGATCTGTCTGTGGATGTGGATGTTCTCGCCTCTGGGTTCTTCCAAACAGTAGAGCTTCGATCCTCGGTCAAGATGTCGGTGTATGTCCCATATCTCTTACTGGATCCTGAGACTGGCTTCGTCCAGAATTCCACAGTTATCGATATTGGGAAGGGGTCGACAGTCAGCCTCGATGTACTTGTTCCACCTCGTTCCGACGGAATTTATCTGCTGCTCGGAGAGTATGGGAGAGTCCACTGGCCAATCAGAAGCGAGTCGGAGTCTTGGTCTACCTGGGCAACTCGAGGGGGGGATGAAGGGTTGGATGATGCCGGCGCCATCAGGGTCCCGGCCAACGGCACTACCTTCGACACACTGGAAATTCAGCCCGCGGTGATGGCTGGTTCAGTCGAAGTGAAGTTCATCCCATCGATCAGGGAGGCTTCTATCGCCATGGAAGAAGGGGGCGGGCATTCCAGCGGGATGCTTCATGGCAGGATAGTGTATGAAAGACTGTACGAAATTTCGGATCCGACTGACACTCTGGATCCCGTCGATGGCAAGGCCGGTTATTTTGACAGGTGGGCGGGTCAGGGAAATCCGGCCTACGAGGATGCTGCTCTATACATCATAGGAGAGCTCGAAAGTTTCGGACTCGAAGTCATCGCCCATCGCTATGAATACACCGATATCATGAATGTGCAGAATCCGGAAGCATACAACATATGTGCATACAAGTGGGGATCGGTGTACCCTGATGAGTGGATGGTCTTCGGAGCGCACTTCGATGTGGCCCCTCCAGCAAATGCGGTTCTTCTCGACCCTCATGTTGTGGGGTTCAGGACCTACGGAACAAGAGCTGGGGCATATGACAACTCAGCCGGTACGGCGATGGTCATGGAGACGGCAAGGGCGCTCGCTGACTTTGATACTAGGAGAACCATGGTTTTCTGTCTGTGGTCTGGTGAAGAGGGGGGGAAGAGAGGATCCGACTACTGGACTGAATATCACGTCAAGGAAGATAATCCCCAAGTCACTGTGATGAATTACATCAATCTCGATATGGCTGGGGTCAATTGGCCGGGGGGAGGAGGAGCGCCGCATGGGGATCCTGACCCCCAGATTGACGAGGATGGTTATCCCAAGGACAGCGAAGTGTGGCCGTTGAGGGTATACATAGGGCCCGGGCCGAATCATGATGCGATTGACCAACCGGAGATGGTCGGTATCTCGAATTGGATTGGAGCGGATGCTCTGGGCCTCGAAGAGCAGATGGGGACTCTTGTCGGCACCAACTATTCTGCAGACACATGGAAGACGGACGTTTGGCTGGACATGGATAGACCAGAGGTAATCGTGTACGAGGACACCACAGCTCGAAGTGATCATGCTAGCTTCCAAGATAATCTTGGCACCGTCACAGTGGGTTTCGGCGGGTTGGTGGACGGTTACTGGTGCTATCATCAGGTATGCGACACCCTGGAGGAGATGGAGGACTGGATGGACACGACCGGAAAAGACTACGGGGACGAAAATACAGGGGTTGCGAACGTCGTGAACAGTCTGGACATGATCACTTGGTGGGCGATGCTGACCTTCTTCCACTGTGACGAGTCGCCAATCTACAATGCTCTTCTTTGATTCAAGTCAAGGGATTCAATATCGGTCCTAAGTGGAACAAGTTCGCATATACCGTTCCAGCAGCGATCACGAGCCAAATCCAGAACACCGTGTCGGACCACGTCTTGATTTTCTTCCCATCAAGTGGGCCGAGTGGAATCATGTTGAACAAGGCAAGTACGCCATTGCCCCATATCCAAGTCTCAAGGAGCGCATTGGTGATATCCGACTCAACACCGGTAGTGTGGCCAATTAGTATCGCGGCTGCGCCGAAGGACCAGAGGACGATATTCGTGACTGGTCCTGCTAATGCGATTCTGCCGAACTGGGAGACTGTCGTTCGGCCCAGCACCATTACCGCGCCAGGAGCCATGAATACTATTCCAGTGAGGGCTGAGAGGATGACTCCGAATCTCAGCCCAGAGGGGTCGGCTCTGAATTCGGCCCAGCATCCGTATCTCTTCGCCATTATCTTGTGTGCTATCTCATGCAGGATGAAGGCAGGCGCTATGGTGAGCAGTGATCTCACGGCGCCGATCATAAAGGCAGCCGGATTCGCCATAGCGCCGGTAATTTTCCCCGAGAACATGAATCCAAGTGCTACGGTGAATGCGAGTGTTGCTAACCCGAGGTCGGATATCTCTTTCTTTGAAAAGTGCCATACAGAGGTTCTTTTCGGCACTGTGCTGATGAATGGGACGGGTTCGGAGCCGAATATACGGCTAAATGGAGATCCTGTTCTTGATGGCTGGATTACTCTGACTCCACGAGGCTGTCTCCACTTGCCATCGTCCCTTGCTGACTGGTGGGACTTGTTTCTTTGGAGTCGATCAATCGGATCGTCATCGAACCACCAAGCGCGCGGGTCTCTGTCGTCCGACATATGGCCTCACTGTATCTTGTCTTGTTTCAAATCATTGTATTGCAATTGGGAGTTGTGGTATTATCATTCTTGTACGCTCTCGTCGATTGCCTCGATCTCGTCGCTGAGTTCATCCCACCACTCAGGGGCTCTTTCTGAGATGTCAAGTGCTTCAAGCGCCTTGTCTATCTCATCGCGATCGGGATTCCGATCTGCCCATGGATTCTGATTCGCTATGTCTCTTATGGGAGACGGCTTTCTCTTCGATCTCGCTTCTTCGAAGAGTCTCTCCACATCTTCCATGGTCTCTGCTTGGGATGTTCCTTGGTGCTTTAGGAGAGCTTCGTGATACAGCGCCATGTATGGTCCATGAACCGGATCGGCTAGATGATCTCCCGGGTTCTGGATCATGGAAGCCAGTGTTCTCGCCAATTGCTGAATGGGGCTTGATGCCCTCTCTGTGAAGAGTGCCTTTCTTGCGGCGGAGTGTCTTTCGATGCATTCCTTGCAGCGCGTTGTCCCTGGATCGTCGGGAGCATTGCACATCAAACAGCAAACAGCTAGGCCCATCTCATCCATGGCGCGTCTGGGAAGGGACATGCGTTTCTGTCGCGTGATCGACTGAAATAGACTTTCCATCTATTGCTGTTACCTGGTATGTCTATTCATCTGTTCAAATCTTGTCGTTCGTCGGAGAATTGCAAACCTGCCAATGCGCCCGCCTTGTCTGTCGGGATTCCATGTTCGACAATTAGATGTCTGACTAACAAGTGTCTCCGAACCTTGCCACTACAAATTGGACATGTTGTAATGGGCATCGGAGAACGTCCTTGGAATCTCTGTCGGCCTTCAGAGGTCATTAGTTGCCTTCCGGTTCGTACCAACACATTTGCGAAAACTAGAATGAAAAACAGCGTACCACAAAGCAAACCTGTTGATAAAGGCGATATGGGCGGCTCCTGTTCCAGCGTTATATTGAGTGAAGTATAGTGGTCTGATCCGTCTTGGGATCCGTTTTGAAGAGATATCTGATGCTCGAAGGTCTCGCCTCTTACGACCAGCAGAATCTTTACTCCCTCGTCTCGATCTTCGATTGGTAGTTCTATCCGATATCCTCCACCGAAGTCGCTCATGGCCTCCTCTCCTGAGAATTTTGCACAGTCATATGCGTGGGGTTCGCATTGTACTTCGATTTCCTCATACTGAACAGCAGTGTTATTGGGATATTTTACTATACCATAAATGGTGTACATATCGGCTGTTACGATTGATGAGGTGAAAACTAAGAGGATCATTACGGATAGTGACCTCATGCCAGTCGGTCGGCATGGCACCGATTTTAATTCGCGTCAGCGTTCACACAGATTTTTCTGCTAGAGCGCCTCCTGTGATGTGAATGCTCAAATTTTCTTCCCGAAGCTCGGAGACCACCAATTTGCCTTTCCCATGAGGCGCATCGCAGAGGGGACTACTATCGCACGGACTATCGTTGCATCAACGAAGACCGCCACCGCAAGGGCGAGCCCTATTGATTTGATGATCATCACATCGGCGAATATGAAGCCTGAAAACACTGCAATCATTATCGCTGCAGCGCCGGTTATCAAGCTACCAGAGGCCTGAAGGCCGGTCGCTACCGCAAGAGTGTTGTCTCCCGTCTCATTCCATGCCTCGTGTATTCTTGATAGCATCAGAACCTCATAATCCATGGAAAGGCCGAAGGCGATGCCGAATACGAGTGGCGGGACCATCAAGTCGAGCGGCTGAGGTGAGAAATTCAGTGCCTCGGATAGCAGGCCGTCCTGAAAAACGACCACTATGAGGCCGAAAGAGGCGGAGACTGAGAGTATATTCATGAAGACTGCTTTGATTGGAACGACGACTGATCTCACCTGTAGCCACACCAAGGCCATTGTTAGTATGAGGACGAAGGCAAGGACGATTGGTATTCTATCTGAAAGGTGTTCCTTCATATCGACTTCGAAGGAGGACCAGCCCCCGACCAGTACCTCTTGTTCGGAGGAATCGGTGTGGACCCTCAAGTCGCCTATGAGCGCCTCAGCCTCATCCGTGCCACTTCGGTATGATGTCGCGACATCGAGCATGGCAATGTCCTGTGAGACTGTGGCGGACCACGCTACTATCGCTTCTTGGGGCCATTGATCAAATTGAGAGTCAAAAAGTGAGGGGTTGCAAAATGGATGTTCCATCGAAATCACGCCCTCCGTCTCTCGTATGCTTACACACATCTCTGATATCTCGAGAGAAAGTGCCTTGGAGAAGATATCCTGATCTTCCTCAAATACGATTACGAGGGGGATGACTGAAGCGGTGAAGGCGGGGAATTCATCTTCGAGTATCTCGATGGCCTGTCTTGACTCCAAATCGGGAGGCAGTGTTTCGATTCCTCCTGCAGTGAGTTGCACATGGAGGAATGGTGAGCCCAGGAGTAGGAGGACTGCCATTGCTGGCAGCAACCATCTAACTGGATTCTTCATGACCCTCGTTGAAAATTTCTCCCAGAATCTAGATTTACGATTCGCCCCGGGTATAGGGACTCTTAGGGAGTTGATTCGGGGTCCGAGATAGGAAAGCAAAGCGGGTAATATCGTGAGGGAATACAGCAAAGCCCCCAAGACGGCGAGGAAGGCGCCCATCCCCATGGATGGCATGTGGGTCTGAGTGAAGTAGAACAGACTGCAGAGCCCAACTGCAACGGTGGCCCCCGAGTAAAGGATTGCGCGTCCTGCGGTGTCCATCATCGTGGCTATGGCATCTTCTGTAGAAGCACCTGCATCGATCTCCTCGCGAAATCGGCTGATCATGAATAGGCTGTAGTCTATTGAGACAGCGATGCCTATGAGGGATATCATGCTCGTCGAGTACTGTGTCATGGGGAAATGCCCGGAGATGTAGAAGGATAGCCCAATGGCCAAGGGAAGCATCAGTGCGACGATTGCCATTGGGAGGACCGCGGCGGTAAAAGTCCCGAAGACGAATAACAGTATCACAAAGGATATCGGTAATCCGATTATCTCCGCTCTGAGTTGGTCTTGCTCTAGAAGACGATCGAAGTCCTTGTTAATTACGAGGCTTCCAGTCACGAGGACCTCGAGGTCCTCCGAAGATATGCTATTTTTTATTTCATCCAGAGCTGTTTCCACTTCGTGGTCTGAGCCTCCGAACTGGACGAATACTGCTGTACGTTTGCTATCGGCGGATACGTGCTGTGCTAAGTGAAGAGGGTTTTCTTCATCATCGTATGCCATGGAGATGCTGAGGGTCTCCAGAGGTATGTCATCAAGGGATTCAATGGCTTCAAGAACCCAGTTTTTGAATTCTGGTTCATTCCAACTTTTGTCCTCATGTGTGAAAATATATGTGACTGTATTTGTGGATGTGACTGGTAGTTCCTCACTCACCAATTCAAGGGCGCGGCCCGCCTCTATGCTGGCAGGTGGCTGATTACCATCGGCAAATTGGTTGCCCCCTGCAATCAGAATTCCAGATACTACGAGTGAGCATATCGATATGGCGACGATGGTGGCTCTTCTCTTGTGAGCGACTCGTCCGAACTTTGCTAGACGCCCCTCCATGTTTCTTTGCTCCTTGGTTTAGAATATAACAAAGTGTCAGAGAGCCAGATAGCAAATGATGCTGGCGGTGGTTGCGAAAAGCGTCATTATTACAGGTATGACCGCGGTTTCGAAAGCGGATTCTGCTAAAGCGACATTAGTTAATTCAGTGCCTCTCCATATCGTGGTTTTCATGGCCTCAGAATCCGTGCCGAGAAGTGCTATTCTGGAATTAGGTGGGTCTTTCTTGGTGATCCCGTATTTCTCTGTGGCTTCAAGTTGGAGAGTTGTCGCTGAACCGTGAATCATGCATGGGTCCCCGATACTCAGACCCCAGAGCCTCCAACGATGTTCGATAACCCGACCGCTGCCATAGGTCCTCACTGCTCTCCAGAGATTGATCTTTCTCAGTTGTGCGTAACTCGAGTGGCTGCATGACCATGTGATGATTGGCTGGCCGAGTTTTTTCCTGCTGAATGATCCTGGCTCGACGATCATCCCCCCTGTGCCATCATGTGTGACAAAGGTCTCGTCCCCTGATTCGGAATCTATGTCTCTCCAATACCTCCTAGTTTCCCTCTCTCCATCTGAATTGATGTACGTCTCTTCTATGTAGACATCATACAACCAGTTCCAGACAACGAGGTCCTCTGCGGTCTTCGATGGATCGTTATCAACGACGACGGTCGGGGGTTGAGATAGTGGACGTACTTGGCCTATTACCTCGGCGTCCCCTATGGCGATCGAACGGACCTTCTGTGTCGGGACTTCAATGGCTGCTCTGCTTCTCTTACCGGTGACTAGGGACACTGCAGTGAATATCGCGAATAAAATGGGCATGATGATGAATGCCGAACCAGAGTCGAGGGCAAGTAATGGCGGTATCGTCATTGCAACCCCCATCAGAGGTAGGGTGGACATGATGACGAGTATGCCGTTTGTGGTGAAGTCTGGAGGGGTCGGGGTCCCCACTACTGAGGGGTGCTCTTGTATGATGCCGTCCGGATCTGCTGTGAACAGGCTATCCACGTTCTCCCATGATTCTGGGCCTGGGGGTTCGAACACCCAGCCTAAATCATCGGACGTGGGCCTTCGTACTGTAGCGCCCCTCCAAAAGCTCTCCAATTCAACGCCACCTGCATCTAAACGGATCCTTGCGTCTCTGGGCGGGGATTCCTCGCGTATCTTTCTGATGTTTTCTCGGATGGTAGTGTCTGCCTTCTGACCGATCGCCAACATGGCAATGAACAGCGCTACTTGGGAGCCGAAGAAGAACTCCATATCATCGCCACTTGGGTAGGTGTAATCCCCAAGGAAATACGATGTTATGTGGGTTGGGACTACCAGGGCTAGGAATGCAAGATATACCACTACGACTATGAAAAAGGCGATCGCGTATGGCCATGGCATGGGTACCTGGATATCGATCTGCTTGCTCTGAAACATAGATGGGTCTGGCCTTCCCATGTTACGGGGTGATTGGCCTGAGTGTTGATATTTGTCCTTATCTCGACCCAGTCAAGGGTTCCTGATAGTGACGGAGCACAAGCTCGTAATGGGGCTGTAATCCCTTCTAGGGTCTAATACGACCTGTGCATCCGGGTTGGGCATGTGTTGCAGTAATTGCTCATGCTTCTCGTCGATCTCATCATGTCTGCACACCAACCTGCCGCGTATAACGTACGGCTTGCTAGCATCCATCAAAGGGAGGAGGAGGGGGAGGAATTCGGAAAATGAGTGGGGGAGATTGATGATCAGCATGTTCCAACGGCCCAATAATTCTGGGTTGCTCACTAGCTCTCTAGCATCTTGAATCCCTGACCATACATCCTTGTTCAGTTGTAATTTTCCATGGCTCGATTCTACAATATCACGACCGCGCCATCTTCTCAGATTGTCATTGAGCATGTTGATTGCTTCTGGATTCAGATCTGATGCCAGGATTTGACTTGTGAGGTTTTGGCGATTGATTAGGTGTGCAAGGGCAGGACCAACGCCGCAGAAG
>Ga0209404_10002636_pt1 | contig 10940 bp, 26 predicted proteins | sample TroAtlMetagenome_2_FD_187447 | JGI IMG/M metagenome (GOLD analysis project Ga0209404, IMG submission 187447) | Marine eukaryotic phytoplankton communities from Atlantic Ocean - Tropical Atlantic ANT8 Metagenome (SPAdes) (version 2) | ecosystem: Environmental > Aquatic > Marine > Oceanic... | reverse complement strand
ATCAGATCGAACCTCGTCTACGGCCTAACGCATCGAAAAGCTGGCGGCAACGAAGCCGCCTAGATTTTCTAGGAGAACCCCCCAAATGAGTCTCGCTCAATCGCTTCGCTCAATCGACTCGACTAGACATTTGTGAGAACCCATCCATGCGCTTCAGCGACGAGAACCGACCTGAGTGGTACTAACTCCGTCGAAAAAGTTTGACAGGAGATTAAATTATGAAATTGAACTGTTCAAAAAGAGCAGCGACTAAAGAAAAGAGAAAACAATGACTGACCAACGAACCATTCGTCGAATCGAAAAGGCGAACGCCAAACTGAATAAAGCACTACTCAAACTGGAACGTAAACAGAACTACCTAAGTACTGTCCTTTACGGCCCAGAAACCACCCTATCCACACTTAAAGCACAAGCAGAAAGCTTCTAACAATGACCACTATCACAACATACACACTAAAAAATAGCGAGTACTCCGCCTTCTGGAGTGCCCGCCACAAAGCCTTTAAGGCTCGCATCGCAACCCGGAATCACCTTGAAAAACAACTGGCTGTTATCCGGGAGCGAGGCGGCCAAATAAAAAAGGCCGACCGCCACATGACTCCCGAGACTTACGCTCACCTTGAAACACAGGCAGCAGTTATCAAGTCTCAGGCATGGCGGTACCCAACCCTCGTATCTCAAACATGTGAGGAGATGGCCACTGACGACAGCGGATGGGGCGGCGACTGTAAAGGTTGCAGCGACCCACACGAACTATTAATGCACAACTGCATCTGAACCACTTGCAGACTTCGAAGCCCCCTGCCCACTCGGGTAGGGGGTTTTCGACGTGAGCGTGCAACAAGGCACGGTCACTATCAGAAAGAAGAGACAGCAATGTCCAACCGAAATATAGAGAAACAAAGGGCGATCAGCGAGTCCGCCTCCACCGAAACACGACTCCCAAAGACACTCCAGCGCATGGAGAAGGCTCGTGGGCGTCACAAGATAAAGGCAGCAGTTGAGGCATCATCACAATGGGGTGCCGACGCAGCAGCCGAGCAAGCCAAAGCGTTGACATGGGACCAAGCGGTAGCCGAAGCCCAACACGAACAACTTTACGCACAAGCATCCGACCTCTACCACGCAGCCAGTGACCGCTTCTTTGGGTTACTGACCACATGGTCGCATCGGATGTCCACTACTCACGTGTTCGCCAACAGCCCAGCTACACCGGCAGCGTTTAACTGGTCACACTTGATCGACGCCGACGGCGACCCGGACTACGGTTCCGGCGAGCTTCTAGGGTTCGAGTCACGTGACGCAGCAAATGAGTGGCGTGAAGACATAGCTGATATCCGCTCCACAGCGGTATCTAAGCTTTGGGATTACCTCCGAGACAAAGACGTCAAAAATGGCGTGCACCTCGCCCCACTAAAGGAGGATGGGACGTACGGAGATCACACCAACGTAGCGTTACTATTCACGATAGGCGACGAGCACTTCCAAGTATTCGCCCACTTGGATGATACTCAACCCGGCGATTGGTACATAGACCGTATCGATATCGGTGACGTTACTGACTCGGAAGGAGTTATCACTTGGGATGCCGACTACGATGCCGAGCTTATGCACGGCTACGAAGCAGTTGAGCGCCTACATACGGTTGCTGACAAGAAACAATGGCGAGCAGCACTCGACAGTAAGCTTTCTGCCAAAGAAGCAGCAATCATAGCTAGGCGTGCAAAGAAAGGAAGGCCTAGAGTAAAGCCGCCGACAGCATAGGCAGCTAACAAAAAATGGGAGACAGGGAAACCCACCCTGTCTCCCATTTTTTTTGTGCCTCGTTTCTAAAATGCTAGGCACCGCCGTTACCTACGATCTGCGGGTCGCAAGCTCCCACGCATATCGTGGACACCCCGGACCAGAACCATGTGCTGAGAGATCAGCACACCATCTCCGAGGGCTAGCCCCCGGACCCCCAGCAACGTATCGACGTTGCATCTCTCCCAGCGTTTCGCCGCTGGACCACGAGCAGCGTATCGCCGCTGCACCACTCCTGTTTGGTGAAACTCTCCGTTCTATAACAAAGTCCCAGATAAAAAATTAGATATACAAATTCACTATCAGAAAAAAGAAAAGGAAAAAACAAATGAAAAATATAAAAATAGGGCTAGCTATAATCACAGCATTAGTTGTAGGCCTGATCCTCAGTTCATCATTTAAGACAGAGGAAATAGCAACAGTAGAAACACAAAGAGTAATAGACGGCGATACTTTCATAGCTGACATAGACGGCATAGTTGAAACGGTCAGGCTAATAGGGATCGACGCACCAGAGTTAGGTACCTGTTACTCAAATCAATCTGCTGAATTGTTAGCACGACTTACATTCCGTGACGATATTTGGGTAGCGGCAGGTGACGAAAAACGTGATGCGTATGGACGTTTACTTGCTTATGTATTCCATGAAGACGGCACGTTTGTGAATCTGGAAATGGCTAAAGCGGGTGCGGCAGAAGCTATGCCGATATCACCTAATAATGAATATCAAAATCTCATTGGAGAAGCGAGAGATGAAGCAGCTATCGCAAAACGTGGTGGCTGGTCAACCTGTTAGAAAGGAAACAAAATGGCATCAAGAAGCGCACTTAATAATTCTCAGTGGAAAACAATTCCACTACATCGTGTTGGAACCGAGGCTCAGAAGCAGCGGTGGGACAGGATGGTATTGACCTATGCAGTCGAAACTCGGCAGCTTTGGAAAACAAACAACAATAGAAAAGAGCAATAATGGAAAATGCAACAATCACGATTTGTGGTAACTATGGGAAAGATCCTGAACTCCGATACGGAAAAAACTCAGGTAAACCATTCCTTAATATGCCAATAGCCGTGACTTCAGGTACAAAAGAAAACCCTAAGACTAGCTGGTTCGATGTAAAGTTCTTCGAAGAGCAGGCTAATGAGATGGCTCTGTTGCCGAAAGGTACAAGAGTTATCGTGAAGGGTCATCTAAGGCAAGATACATACGATGATAAGGAAGGCGTAAAGCAATTCCGAACTGTTGTATATGCAGAAGAAGCTGGACTCAGCTTACGTTGGTCACCACGATCATAAACACAATATGGTATCGAGAGATTCTCCTTGTTGGATCTCTCGATACCAAGTGTTTACAGTTGGGGGAAAAGAAACCGTTCCATAATAAAACCAGAAGTTAAACCGTTACATAATAAAATAAAAGGAGATATGAAATGGATAGAAAACTAGTTAGTGCTGAAGCGATACTAGAACATTTATTTGATATAAAGAACAGCCGTATCTATCAGTTGCCGGATATGGTGACGGGTACTAATACTCGTGGGTTGATTGATGAGTTGATAGCTAAGATCGAACATGATCTTGATGAGATGATGGATGATATGTACCGGGAATCTCAGGAGCGTGCTCGTCAAATAGAGATCCGGTTGGAAGATGCGTTCGGTAATGCCGACAAACTTGGTGACGTGATCGCTGGAACGAGTACGTTCTGATGAAGAAATGTAAGGGGAAACCATCTGCTAATTGGTATGGCAATGGTTGTCGGTGTGCTGGTTGTCGTGAGGCGTGGCGTGCACATGCTGCTGCGTTGCGTGAAGATCAACGTAAGATTGCTAGTGATCGTAAGAAATCTACTAAGCGTGATAGACCAATTGTTTATGCTGATGCGTTTACTCGTGAAGAGATCATGCGTGCGAGAGGGATGTAATGAACAAAGGATGGCACGCATGTCATTACTGTGACGGTCACATTTTGCTTGAAGATACTTATTACTATGAAGGCGACGGCGACTATGATGCCCACCCAATGTGTTGGGATTGCTTAATGGATAGCAAAAGCAAGATCTTAGAAAAACATTGGTGTCACTATTATTGTTGTGAAGAATACATACAAGAACGTGATCTTTTGGATGCTTAATCCTGCATAAACACTGACTCAAAGGAGTTATTGTGTTTATTACTGGTACAATATACTGGAAGATCGCAAGAAAGGGAGGGGCTGAAACGTGCTATTCAGCTAAGTCCTCAGCCTCTCCCGAAGATCTCATAATGAAAGGGAAACCATGAGAAAGATAACAGTCAATACGACTGTCGATAACGACGTGTGCGAAGAAAGCCGTGAGTACACGTTCAAAAATGCACGTTACATTGGAGCAAGCATCCATTTGTATCCTGAAAAACAAGGGGCTATGTGGGCCAACTCGTTTTCGGATGGAACATGGTCGTTGAGTATCCATAATGTGCAGATCCATGACATATCTGACAGCGAAATGATTCGTTTGTTAGAAAAAATAAATGCTGAATCAATAAGAAAGGAAGAGAATGTCACATCGGATGACTGATTTAGATGCTTTGCACGCCCGTTATAGGGAGACACCTTGGCATCAGTTAGGGAATGTCGGGGAGATCGACTGGGAGGAAGCTCGTGATGCTTTTGACTGGTGTGAAGTGGTCCGACATCCAATACACATTGAGCATGATGAGATTGGAGTGATCCTCGACAATAGAAATCTATTGAAGATGGTTCATTATCCGTTTGCTTATGCTGAGGTGAGCAGTAAGTATCAGATAGTTCAGCATCGGTTTATGGCTGATGATTTAACTGGGATGCTTATTGATACTGGATTAGTTGAGACTATTGAATCCGTTGGTACCTATGATAATGGTGCTGTTGGCTATGTGTCCTTGAAGTTTAAGGATGAGATAGACATTCCGGGTTGGTCCAAGGTTGAGTCGATGTTTAACATCGGTAATGGTCACGATAAGAAAGTTCCGTTGATCGCTACTCAATCAGCTACTGCTGTTGTGTGTGCAAATACTTTCAAGTGGAATGTCTTGGATAAAGAGGCTGTCTTCAAGTTTAAGAAGATGGGTGATCCACAGGGCATGATGCAGGAAGCTGTTGAGCAGTTGTGTAAGGGGTATGAACGTCATACACAGTACGCTGCACAGATTGAGCGGATGGCTAATCAAGAGTATGTGGATGAGGAATGGAATGGTTTAGTCGAGACTCTTATCGGTACTCGACCTATCAATCTTAACGATTCACTTACTGCACAGGGTTACTTCAATAAGCTAACTCGATATAACAACACTAGAAAAGAACTCAACTATAGGTTCCGTATGGACGGAGATATTGCTGGTGTTCGGAATACTAGATGGGGTGCACTCATGGCTGTTCAAGCATGGGAGCAGAAAGATAAAGCAGTTAAAGGTGTTCAAAGCAGCCGTGAACGTACTCGTAGGCATCAAGCCAACGTGATGTTCGGGAAGCTACCGATGACTGAGAAGGCTGCCAAGATTCTGGTAGCTAACTAAATCTGAGGGAGGATGTGCTCGTACGGGTAACCAGAGCAGGGCTTTGTATCCCTTCATGCATCCTCCCTCTTCAGTTCTTATAAATAAAGGAGAAAAGAAATGAGTATAGAAGCAACAGTAGAAATAGATACACGGGAGCTAGCTGACGATGGAACTTTCTGTGACATCGTTGGTGATATAGCTGCTGATGTGATCCGTGACAGCGGCGAGGTAGAACACATCGTCACTAGCGCAATAGAAAATGATATTGGTTACCACATCTCAACTTATCTGGAAGACAACCCAATGGTTGATCCTGATGATGATGACTTCATTAACGCTGTAGCTAAAGCCATGTTAAATATGGCTCGTAGCTATGTCGGAGAGTAGCGGCATAGAGCAGCGTGACTTAGGGATGGCACGGGTCGAGAGATCGGCTCGTCCATCCCAAAAGTTGGCTGCCAAAATAGCGATCAAAGAATGCACGGTGAAGCATGGTCCTTGGCTGACATGGACTAGTGATGAGGTTCATGCGGAGCTAAAGAGTATGGGAGTGACGTTAGATAATGCTCGCCTCTTAGGTCCGTTGATGAAACGTGCACAGAAGGCAGGACTAATTGAACCTGTTGTTTGTGATGCGTGTCATAGACAAGAGACTCGGTTATCTAAACGCAAGGAACGTCATGCTGGTCCGCAATATGTGTGGCGCACGACACCTGATTTTTACTACGAGTATTGGAAGGATGAATGAAAAAAATAAATGGGATATGGAAAATAGATGTAGCTCATAAAACATGCTGGGTTACACCTGATGGGATGGCTCATTATGATCTCGCATCAGCAGAAAAAAGAATGAAACAACTGGAGCGTAAAAATGTATCTTAGTGATGATCCACCTGATGATCCTTATGCAGATTTGAGTGAAGATGAATACGAAGAAATGCTCGAAGCTAGAGAGGCTGCTGAGTCGGCTTATTGGGATAGCCGCATTGATGAGGCCCGAGGGAACTGATAAACTAGGCCCTGAAAGGGAGAACAATGCAGTACGAAATAGGCGGAGGGCCAGCGGAGCTAGCTCTTCGTGAATATATACGTCACCCTGATAACAAACCCACGGCAGACGGATCGTTCCTAAGAGTATCTAGTATCACTACGTGTGATCGGAAACAGATATTCGATGGGATGGGTGTGCCTCGGATTGAAGCTGGTGAGAATGCGGTTAATGGTTTTGTTGCTAGAGAAGTTGGCAACACTATGCATGACCACATACAACAGGCGTTCAAAGAAAAAGCAGTTGACTTTGAATGCGAGGTGCCTGTAAGTATCTCTAACTGTATGACCTCAGGTCATGCAGACGGTGTGTATGAGGGCAGAGTTTTAGAAATTAAAACGATGCGTAACTATGGATTCCGTAAAGCGAGAAACGAAGGCCCAAAGGAAGAGCATCTATTCCAAGCGTGTGCGTATGCGTTAGGGCTAGGGCTTACAAAGATACACCTCGTGTATGTATGTACCGATGCGACGCCTTCTCGTTGGAAAGATAGCGCTCGTGCAGGGGACATAGTTGAATGGGTTTACGACATCTATGAACCGTTCGATGAAAGTGGTACGTCTATCTCGGTAGCTACTACTTATTTCCTCGAAGATCATGCTCGGATGGCTAAAACCTACCTGAATACTGGTGTTATACCGGAAGGTTTACGTTCGTACTGGGAGACAGAAGTCCCTTGGGAATGTAATTACTGTTCTCACTATGACATCTGTGAACAGTACGGAAACGTAGACATATTAGACATTATCGATTTAGTAATAAAGGAGACTGATGAGTCAGTTAAGTAAATTAGCAACACCATTCTCGGAGAGGTTCATTGAAACTAAACCGGGAAAGTTTGCGGCAGCATATGTGCCTCACGGTATCGTGTCCCAATTCCTTCTAGGGATTGTAGGTCCATATGATTTTGCTATTGATACTCTTGTTCGGGATGCTGACGGTACTCTCACTGGTTGCCTCTGCACTCTTACTGTTGAGATTGATGGACGAGTTACCTCGATACAAGAGGTTGGTGAGTGCGAGAATCCGAACAACTGGAAGACAGACGGAGCAAGACTAAAGGCTTGTGCGTCTGACGGTATTAAAAGATGTGCAATGAGGTTGGGCTTAGGTCTACATCTCTGGCATAAACATGACGGGAACTATGTTCTCGCAGATATTCTCGAAAAGAGAGAGGAAGAAAGCAATGAGTAATATATCCATAGCGGGCAACGTCGGTTCAGATCTGACGTTGCGTTACGCACAATCAGGTAACGCTTTTGTAACTGTTCCTGTAGCTGTTACAACTGGCCGAGATGACAAGAAAGAAACCCATTGGTTCGATGTCAAATGTTTCGGTGATCTTGCTGAACGTATGGCTGAGGTTCCTAAAGGTAGCCGTGTCATGTTCATTGGAAGAATGAAACAAGACAACTGGGAAACCAAGGAAGGCGATAAGAGAAGCAAACTTTGTCTCTATGCAGACGAAGGTGGACCTTCATATCGCTGGCATCCAAAGGGTGGGGCTAGTGATAATGTTGATAGAGCAGCAGCCAAAACTGTTCAAGCAGCATTCGATCCAAGTGAGGAACCTTTCTAATGGAAGAAGAACATAGCGTTATAGTGCCAGTGTTGAATGAAAATTTAACGATTATGTCTTTCGTGGTTCCTAAAGATTTTGCTATGGAAGTAGAGATGCACGCTTCAAGGTTGATCGAAGCCTTTGACCGTCATCCTGCTGGCGATGGCATGGACCCGAATAACAAAATGATGCAAGCACTTTCGTTTATGTTTCAATCGGCATTAGAACAATACATAGAACTCACAGAAGATGACATTGACGATCATCCCCCGGAGATCTCTGACTTGTGAGTAAATCTAAACAGAAGGGGACTGCTTGGGAAACGGACTGTGTTCGGTTCCTAGCAGAAGCGGTAGGTGTACCGTTTTCTCGCCTTCCATTGTCAGGCAGCAAGGACATTGGCGACATCGCCAGTCCTTCGCTGCCCGACTTTGTGTTCGAGTGCAAGAACCGACGTGACGCATTATCTTCCTTATCAGAAATATTAAAAGAAACAGCACAAGAAACAGAAAACGCAAATGCCAGTTACGGTATAGCTCTAGTCAAACGCAGAAACCACAATGTTAAAGATGCTTACGCCGTATTACCTATGCACATGCTCGCAGAATTGCTCAAAGAAAGGATAGAGAATGGGCGACCTAATCAAGCTGGAGGTGCAACAACTATCAGCTTTTCCTGACATGACGACCATGCTTAATGTGTGGTGGAAAGAGCAGGAGAAAAAACCATTAGCGAAACCAGTCAAGATACGACACGTCGTGACGATGGCTGTTAATGCAGGGTGGTCTTTAGAAGAGTGTTACCAAGCTTTAAGTTTGACTTGGGCTTTCACTGAGTCAGCGTTCGAGACAGCGTTAAGACGTTTGTCTGATGAGAACGAAGCACGTTACGGGAAAGTAGGGGATCGTGTCCTGAAGCTGCGACAGCAACGTAAGGAGCGACACCAATGAATGTTTGGTTAGCGATCTGGGCGATCCTTGATTTTGCATCAGTGAACCATGAACCGCCTAACAATGAGGTACCTGAAGTTGTTTGTGAATACTTCGAAGATGATTGTGTCAAGGCATTAGGTATCGCATGGTGTGAGTCGTTACATAATCCTCGTGCTTACAACGGTGAGGATCATGGCCTCTTTCAAATTAATAAATACTATTGGCACGATGTCTTCGAAAGTAAATGGGATAAGAGATTTGAAGTGGAACAGTCAACAAGATTTGCGTTCCATATTGTGGAAAACACTAAAGAAAAATGGAGACTCTGGACTTGCGGGAGGTACAGATGACAGAAGATCAAGCAGATGAAGTGTTGTTATTAATGTCACAGTTGTGGTGGAAGTCAGGGAACATACCTGATGGGACACTACAGATCTGGCACAACTCGTTACTAGAACTTGATAGAAATGTTGTAAGCGAATGTGTAAATGACTTGGTAAGGGACTACCCTTACTGGCCAGCGGTATCTGAATTCAGAAGCCACTACCAATCCGTGATGCGTCGCACTAAAATGGGTATCAAGGCAATAGAAAGGGACTATCTTCCTAGAGAAGAAAATGTTCGAAGACTAAGAGAGTTAAGAGAGTCACTTAGGTCTAAGGGCTAGCCGGACTTGTTACCGGTGATGGGATGTGGGGGTGTTTTCTCTCCTTTCTACCTCAGCATCCCGCCCTAATTCTCACATAGCGTGGTAAAATAAGAGGGACATCGTGAATGGAGATAACGATGGATATATCAATCCAAAAAATGCCAGCACGGATAGTCGGCGGACCAAGTATCGAAGGATACGCAGTCATATGCGACAGAGCTATCCGTGAATGGGTACTCGACAAAGATCACGCAGCCCGAATAGCTGAACAAATCAAACGAGATTCACAGAACCCTGAAGATTACTAATGCGGATGGACCCTTGGGGTCACATCCAATGGGAAAAGTCTGACTTCAAAAAGCATGGGACTATAGCTAAATATGCTATTGGGGAATGCAGGTGTAAGAAATGTAAAGCACGTTTCTTTGACTGGACTACAGACGACCAACGAATTAAAGCTATGGGCCAAGCCCGAAAACAATTATTCCCTAGAGACTAAACAATTTCAGGACGTGTCGATGTATCAGTCAGCCTCTCCCTGCAATAGGAACGACATCGTTGACACTGGTAACTCTGGTAAGTCATTGTCCGAGTACGCCTCTTACCGCGCTTTTGCAGCTTATTGCTGCCGCAGGTCGGACATGCATGTGAAGTTGCGTCGATCACGTTTCTATTGGGGTGGTTTGTAGCCCAAGGACGTAACCGTTCGTAGACATCTACTAAAAGATCTACGTCTTGTTTCGCATACTTCTTCATGGTTGCCCATGCTTTAGTTTCACCCTTCATACAACCTGCCCATGTTTGGAATCCTCCTGTGGCTTCTTTCCCTCCGAGTCCAAGGTGTTCCCCGAGATGTCCGAGTCTGTTGCTATTAAATTTGAAGTACCTGCGTGCCATCTTTAATGTGTCAACTGTTTGATAATGGCTAGTAGGCCCGAAATTGTGGTAAACAAACCGGGCGTTAGCTTTCTTGATATCGAATGCGTCTGAGTTGTGGCCGATTACTATGTCAGCTTCGTCTAGTAACTGCCAGAGTTTATAGACAACATCGAAGTCGTTCTCGGGGTCTTCATTGTAAAGATCAAAGTCGTCTAAAGAAACGACCTGAGTTTTCTTTCCGTCTTCCCATTTGTATGAGAAACAAAGTATGTACCATTCTCTTTCATGGTCGATGACATCTTGTTGCCATTGACCCCAAACGTAAGAAAGATTGGGTGCTGTTTCTATATCGAAGAAAAGTACTTTAGCCATTTCCCCTCTAACTTGGGACTGTCAGGAGCCTTACTAATAGAGTACCTTCCCACCATGATCCATCGTCGGATAGTCGATCTGGTTGCATGGAAAGACGTTCGATAGTTACGTTCTCTTCTCTGTCTCCTTCTTTATACGTAAGAGTTTGACCTGTTTCCATTCTGTTTCTCAGTGTGGTGAA
>Ga0209404_10002633_pt1 | contig 10951 bp, 7 predicted proteins | sample TroAtlMetagenome_2_FD_187447 | JGI IMG/M metagenome (GOLD analysis project Ga0209404, IMG submission 187447) | Marine eukaryotic phytoplankton communities from Atlantic Ocean - Tropical Atlantic ANT8 Metagenome (SPAdes) (version 2) | ecosystem: Environmental > Aquatic > Marine > Oceanic | place... | reverse complement strand
TCTTCTTGGCGCCGCATCGGCTGATCTAATCATATACGAATCTTTTGACTATGAGCCGACAGCAGAGGCTAATAACGGACGATTCTTTGGTGATTCTTCACAACCATATGATACAGGCATGGGACTTGGAAGCTGGTCTCACCGGGATGCAGGCGGGAACGGGACTGCAAATAATATCGCTCCTACAAATGAGGGAGATATCGCTGATGAAGGCGTGACGTTCACAGACCTTTTGGGCAATGAATTACCAGTCACGGGCAATGCGTATGAACGGCGGCAGCGAGTCGGCCAAGTAGCTGCGAGTGCTCCAATAGAGCCGCCCGCCACTGCAGCATTGACTGCCGACAACTCAACGATGTGGATGAGCTTTCTGTTCCAAGACTTTGGCTTCAGTGGGCCAGACTTCGGTATCGGCCTCCATTCAGAAATGATGGTAAGTGACGACAATCAGGGATTGGAAGCTCCCGGTTACGGAGTAGGGTTTGGAATCGTTGCCACCGGGGGACAAAACCGAAACATCCGGACTGCCGTCTACAATAACTCGATTGGAGCCTCTCAGCTCGCTGCGGAAGCGACGCCCACCTTTAACGGGCCAGCTGCAAGTGATGTTTTCCTGCTGGCGCTCAAGGTGAACTGGAATCCACAGGGAACCCCGGACGAAATCTTTGCATTTATCATCACTGATATCACCACCGAACCGGAAGAGAATGAGGCCATGGCCATGGATACGTTTGACTTCGATCTCGCAACTCAACAGTCCTTGGACGTCTTGAATTTCAGCGACACTCAGGTTGGGTATGTGGATGAAATCCGGATCGGGACCACTTTCAATGCCGTCATGGGTAGAGGGGTGAAAGAATCCTCGAGGCAACTCGCAGTCAAAGCCTCTGAGGACAATTTGGAGATCAGTTGGGACAGCGAACCGGGGAAACTCTACAACCTGCGGAGTGCCACCGATCCCAGCGAAGCCTTGCCTCCAGAGTGGGCCATATTTGAGGGAAACAGGGATATCACAGCTACTCCGCCGAAAAACTTCTTAATATTGCCGCTTCCGGAAGAGGCCTCACGCCTGTTTGTAGTTGAAGAATTTGTAGCGCCTCCGGTGGTTTACTTTTCAGATGATCTAGAATCAGGCGCGGGTTGTTGGGAGACGTTAGTGATTGATGAAAATGCCACCACTGAATGGATCCTTGGTATGCCCGCCGGTTCTACCGGGCCGTTGACTGGAGCGAACGATTCACTTTACGCATTCACAACGAACCTCGGCAACTATGGGCCAGGCGCGAATATTTCCTTACGCTCTCCAAGCGTGGACTTGTCTGCGGCCACCTCGGCGCAACTCACTTTCGAGGCATTCCGTGATGCAGACGGAATAGAGGACAGAGCTTCTATTCGGTTTCTCCGAGGTGATTCCCTCGACCAGCTCGGAGCCGAGGTGGCGATAGATATGACTACTGTGGACACCACTTACCAACTACTGACTATCCCGATCCAGCAAGAGGTTCTCGGCCAGGCAGAAGTCATCATCGAGTGGAACTTCCAGAGTGACGATTCGGCGGATGCCTTCAGTGGGTTGACCATCGATAATATTGTAATCGGGCAATAGCCTACCCCGCACCCTGCTTCCTGCACCTTCGTCGGCTGCAGCGTGCACCGCACCATGGCTCCTCCACTGGGATGAGTTGTCCGGTGGAAACGTATACCCCTTTTTTAATAGCCTCACCGTCAGGCTATAGGCATTGTTCTCATGATGAGGCCTGTCCTTCTTTTGTCCGTGTCACTGACTCTTGTTTTGTTTGGGGGCTGCGGGAGGGGGGACCTTGTTGTTGAGGCTAAGGTGAACTGGCCAATGCCTGAACTCGGTGATGCGGACTTTCCCCGCCCGTCGCCCAGTCCTCGACACGATCAGAAAGTGAAGGCGGCCAGAGATGGGAGTTACGACCTGGTCCTCGTTGGTGACTCGATTACTCATACCCTCGGCGAACTGGGTGGAAAATACGAGCCGATGAAGGAAGTATGGAACAGGCACTTCGCCCCCCTCAACGCCATAAATCTCGGGCACAACGGTTATCGGACCGAACAGATTCTATGGAATATACAGAACGGCGAACTCGACTTCAAGCGGGCACCCAAAGTAGTCATGCTCCTGATCGGCACCAACAACGCCGACGACCGTCACTTCAAACGAGTTCACACCGCCGAGCAGATCTTCGCCGGCACCAAGGTGATCGTGGAAACGATCCGAAAACGTCATCCCGAGACAAAGATCCTGGTGCTGAGGATCTTTCCTCGCGGCGGGGACGATGAGCAAGGGGTCAGCCCTCCAGCCTTCAATTCATCGCCCACGTGCATTGAGACCTGTCGTCGCGCGGGCGAACTCACCAGCCGTCTAGCCGATGGGAAAAAGGTCTTCTGGCTAGACGTCAATCACGTGTTTCTACAGGCCGATGGAAGCATCAACACGGAACTGATGTGGGACTTGCTTCATCCAAGCCCTGCTGGCGCCGAAGTCTGGGCAAAGGCCGTCATGCCGACCCTCAGGAAACTGCTGAAGGATAAACCAGTAACGGCAAACCAACCGAGAGGAACAAACGCACCGCCGAAATCTGACAAGTAGTCCCCCACCCTGCTTCCTGCACCTTTGCACTCCTATTCCACTAAGGCTGTATTGATTTTGCCGCAGGGGAACTTAGACTGCCTGGCGCATCCGCGGGAAGCGGAGGAACGTTGATCTTGGCCTTGGGCACGGCGTTAAGATCGTCGATTAAAAGACGATCACGCCTCTGGATATCGCTCTGAAGTCCCGGCGCGTCCTGCGGGTGATCATTGCCGACAGTTGCATTATACCTTCCAGATTTCGATCTATCAATACGGCAGCACAACCGCAACAGCCAAGAGCGGTGCTCCAACCCGAAGGCGGAGGATCTCCTCCAGTTCCTGCGCCGTGATGGGTGCCCGCCTGCTATCCAAAGTTGGCACTAACTATAGCGAGGCTTCCAACGCTTTACCACACACCGTTCATGCAACAGGGATCAGGTGCAGGGTCGAGGTTGCAACCAGCCCTGGTTCCCGCTCCGTAATTAGCGGGATTTTGCCAGATAAAGCTTACTTGTTATTATCTTGGATAAGCTTTTTAGCAGCTTCGACATAGCGCTCTCCAAGCTTCCTGTAACCTTCAGGGCTGACGTAATGAAGGCTGTGTCTTTCGCCGTTAAGATCATCGGTATCCACCCAACAGGCACGAGGATTTTTCTCAGCCAATTTCATTTGCACCCTGCGCATCTCCCCCCATTCCGGGCTTGAGCGATTCTTCAAACCAAAATCACTCAGGCGACCGATAATGACATTGATATCCTTACGCTTAAGATCCTTTTCCAATTGCCCCAGAAGCCCCTTGAAGCTCTTGGCGTATACATCAACATTGCCGGCTTTGGCATCGGATTCTCCCTGCATCCATATAAAGGTCACACTCTTAATGTTAATGTCGGCCGTTTTCTCTTTTATATTTTCAATCAGGGAATCATAGAGCTGGCCAGCTTGCTCCGGCTTCTCACCTTTGCCAGAAGTCCAAGCCTTATACCATTTTGAGATGGGTTGGCCTCCTTGAGCATTCTTGATGACAATCACGTTATCCTCTCCGTATACAGCTTGCATTGCAGGCGTGAAGAATTGCTTATGCTGGAAACGCTTCATGTTTGACTGACCAGAAAGCAGAAAGAGATGCTTGCCTGTTTCATCAGCATTTATGTGCAGGCAAGGCAGAGACAACAGAGTAGTTAGGATTAGGGATCTCATTGCTGGGAGAATCCTACCCCGCCTTCCTGATTCTGAAAAGTTTGGAGAGTTATCATTTCAACCGTCCCAGTCGCGGCCTTCATCATAGTGGCCTCCGGAGGTTTGATGCAGCACCCTGCACCCTTTCGCGCCCCCACCCTGGTTCCTGCCCTGGGATGGGGATTGTCTACTTTGCTATCCAAAGACGCTACCGCCCCCGATCCCCCCTAGTTTTGTGGCCACGGGAGATCGAAGTGGTTTTCACGCTCGATGCAGGCCATCATCCATTCTCCGAAGGCGTCCCAGGAATCGAGGCAGTTGTGAAACGCCACCCCTTGGAAACCACGACCACCCCGGGCCGCGGAATCCGGGTCGATCTTCCCATGGGCAAGCAGGTGATCGTGGACGAGTTGCCATTGATACCAAGCAACATTTCCCCGGTCCCCGCCTGAGACGTGATGCGTGAACTCGTAATAGGAGGCGCCCCACTTTGTAGGCCAATCGCCCGCCGTGGCATTCGGGCCTTTCCGCACGACAGCCCCGAGAGGACTCCGGTACTTGTCCCCGTACCAGCGCCCCTTCTGCCCTACGAGAGCACCGGGATCCGGGAGCGATAGGATCCCCTTCCGGTCGGAATTACGGGCAAGCTTCACGTTACGCCCGTCGAGGCAACGGCGCGCCGCATCGAGCCGGGCCTGCAAATACTGATCGGCGGTGTAACTGGTCGGATTACTGTAGTAATTCTGCAGCGCGGGACGCCCGCCACGCTTGTGCTCGAGGAGCGCCCGGCGGATCTCGCTCAGGTCGTTGCCAATCGAACAATGGCACATCTGGCGCCCGTAGTAGGTTTCATCTTCGGTATAGATTCGAAGCCACCCCTGCGTGTCGCTGAGCGACCGCCGTTCCTTTGTCGATTTCCCCGCCTTTGTGATGGTGACCTCGTGGCTCTGGATCGGAAGGAAACGCCCGTATTTCTTGCGGCGTTCCTCGTCGATGGGATACAAGACGAATACGTTGTAGCCCGTCACACCACCCCAGTTAGAGCCGTCGGGAAGCCAGGCGCTTCCCCAACCCGGACGGTAGCAGTAATTGTGTCCGGCCCGGGCCTGATGCCTGTTTAATTGCACCAGAAGCTTCCAGTTTTCCGGCTCGAGGTCCCGTAGCCGCATCTGCTCGTGCCAGTCGTAGGCCTTCCGTAGGAGGTCCATCTGTGCCTCCTCACCGGTGATGAGGTAAAGCCAGACCAGGAGAGGTCCCACCGCGCGGGTAAGCGCGTAGTTGCTGGGAAGCTCGATCTCGTAGCGGCGGGCACGCACCGGGGATGCATCATCGTTATACTGATCAGCCCAACCGACCACCGGATCCTTCTCCCCTAGATTCGCTTTCTGGATCCAGGGCCAGAGCTTGTGAAGATTGTTGATATACTTGCGGTCCCGGGTAAGGTGATACATTGCTACCATCATGCGGAACTGCGCGTTGGTTGGGCCGTCGTTGAAGGAGATTCCGTGGTAGACTCCGCTGTTCCCTGACGCTGATCCATTGAAGGACCACTGGTCTCCCCATCCTCCCCCCGGACGTTGAAGTGTCAGCATCACGTCCGCGCAGCGGCGCGCGGACTCTAGGTATTTCTTGTCACCGCTCACCTTGTGGGCGTAGAGCATGATCCAGAAGGGCGTGTCGTTGAAGCCGTCCTGGATACGGACAAAGTTAGCACTCTTGCCGGGCCACGGCCAGTGTCCACGCGGCCACTGCGCCTTCAGGATGAGGTCAGCCCGGGCCAGCCCCGCATCGAGGTAATCCTTGCGGCGGAAGATTTCGTATGCCCTGAAGAAGACCGCCGCTCCCGTCTTGATCTTGTGCATGTCTCGGTCCGCGTAGGCGGCGGGAAGGTCCGCAGCTTGCTGCATGAGCCACCGGTGAAGCTCTGTTCGGCAACGCCCGACGAGCCCTACGTTAATCATCCCCAGCAAGCCCGCCAATTCCCTTTGTGCCGCGGACCTCTCCCCATCGGTGAGTTCGCCGTAGTGTAAAGTCTCCCCCCCGAAGAGACGCGTACGCTCTTCCGCTGACAAGCCCTCTTGGGTAAGGGCTGCGTAAGAGAGATCCCGGTATTGCCCGGTATTGGGGTCAATCTCTAGCGGGGCAGCCCCCGCGATTGAGAGCGACGCGCAAACGAGAGGCAGGATGCGAAGGAGGTTCACGGTCATGGGGTGATCCGGGCACGGTAGCCTGACGAGCTCTCCCTACGTGGTCAATTCCGACCTGCGACGCTTCACCGAAGACAAGATCTGCGCCTTGTCAGCAGATTACACTCTTGGCCCCAGTGATGCTTGGAGCGTGCAAATGAAGCCCCGCCTCTTTTAGGACAGCGACTTGTCAACTTTCGCGCCCTTCGCAATAAGCCCTTACTCCGTTTCGGTGGTCGATGGCAGCGGCTGCCTTGAGTTTGCTCCGGAGGACGGGGCCGCGTTCTACCGGTTTCAGCGTCGAGGCAAGCACCTTTGCAGACCAGTGAGCAAGCACGAGGACTTGTGGCTCCTGCCTCTCCGCTCCATACCGATGGCAGGTCTCGCAGAAAGCTGGCCGCTGGATGAGGTGGACAGCTCATTTACGGTCATCGGCTCAGGTAATCTTTAAAGCGATATTTTCGATTCTTTATACTTAGGTCAGGTGGTAAAATATGAATGCGTGAAATTACGACAAGTTCACCTCTCACAAAAGAGAGCACTCCTAGCAATCTGCGCTCCGAACCGTATTACTTCCGCCGAAAGCGAAACTAGCTTGGCGGACTTCGGGGCACAATCTACCCGCCTGCTGGTAATCTCGTGATTGTCTATCGCATAAAGTCTAATCGCTCGGTGTTTTCATTCGGCGACGAAATGGGGGATGTGCCGATCATGGGAACCACACTCTCCACTTGGCAGGAGGAGGTTATCGCTAACACGGGCGACCATCTCTGCAACATAGAACACGAAGGGGAAATTGGCAGCGACACCTACTGCGCCTTTCCCGATCACATCGTGCTCAGCAAAAAGGCGTGGCATCACATTCGTAGAAAGATTATCAGCGAACCCGCAAACCCATTTCGCGTGGCGCTCGCCTCCGGCACATTCAATCAACGCTACGTGCTAGGATCCGACCCCAACAACCCTACACCGACCAGCATTGTTTATCGTGCTGGCGAAAAAAAACCCTCTCCTTGGATCTTACCTCAGGAGATCTTCCACAACGCCGCCCGACTGCCAATCCCTCTCCTCACCGAGCCCGTCTACCACGTCGATTTCTCACCCGAGTTCGTCAGTGAACTACGAAACCCCTTCGACCTCCTCTGGGCAAATGCCGCTCTCAATATTGCCCGCGCCTATCCCGTCGCCAGACTCATCCCAAAACGCTTCCGACCCAAACCCGGCCGCATACGAACCCATCATCGCTCCCTCCGCCTCATCAACAAACGCGGTAAGGGATGCGAGATCCACCCCACCGCCGTGATCGAAGGGTGCGTCCTTGGCGATAATGTCAGCGTAGGCGCACACACCGTCCTTCGTCTCGCCCACATCGGATCCGGCACGATCATCGAAGACCAAGCTTCCGTCACCCAAAGCGTCATCGGCGAAAACAACTTTATCGCCAACAAGAACCACGTCTCCTACTCCCTCACCTACCCCGAGGTCTTCCTCATCCACGGTCCCTACCAATTCGCCGTCTTCGGCTGTGAAGCTGCTGTCTTCGCCACCATCAGCTGCGACGTCCGCATCGATAAAAAAAATATAGTTATGCCTACAGCCGACGGCCTCGTCGACTCCGGACAACCCCTCCTCGGCGTAGCCTACGGTCACCGCTGCAAGGTCGCCGCAGGATCCATTATCGCTCCCGGACGTATCGTCCCGAACGACCTCGTCATCCCGCCCCCGGATCACATCATCAGTCGCTTCAATGATCCCGTCTCATGATACGCCAATTTCAGATCGTGATCTATCCCGCTCTCCAAGCGACCTGCTTAATAGCCAGTTGGCAATTGAGCACGCTTTCTTGGATAGCCTCCGCGCCGCTTCTACTCCTCGCGGCAGTCTTCATGTGCTTCACCCTGCATATCACCGTGCATGAAGTTGTCCATCACTGGCGATGGACCCGTCACCAATGGGCTCGCCGGCCTGCCGAGAGCCTTCTCTCCTGTCTTATCGGCTTGCCCTACAACATGTATCGGCTGAGCCACTGGAACCACCACCGCTACAACAACCAACTCGATGACTTCACTTCGACCTGGAAACTCGTCAACGGTGAGCCCACTCCCCGCAACCGCTGGACCTACGCGCTCCTATGGATCTTTAACAATCGGGCTATAATCGACCACACGCGCTACGCTGGAGAAACCGCAAAGACAGATCGCCGCTGGATCCTCGCTGACACTCTTGTCCTCCTAGTCTTCATCGGATTTCTCTTCATGACGAGCATCACCTTCGGCCTATTTTTCCTCACTCTCATCTACCTCGGCTGGGTCCTCATTTTCTTCATGAACTATGGGCAGCATCCCCCCATTGATTACGATAGGATCATGGCTGTCTCCCACTCCGCAAAGGCCTATAACCTGATCTTCTTCAATAACGGGTTGCACCACGAGCACCATGTCGCTCCCGCCAAGCCAATCCGAGATCTCGTGGCCGACAATAAGGCTCCTGCAATCAAATGCGGCCACCTCGCGCATGGATTACTTCAACTCGATTCCACCGATCATCCATGAACAAACTGATTGAGAAAACCTGGATCGATGGCAACGAGGCTCTCGCATGGGGTGCAGCCCTCGGACAGGTCGACTACTTCACTCATTATCCCGGCTCCCCCGTCAATCGTGTTGCCAACGACCTCGAGAAAATCGATCGCGAACACGCGCTTGGAATTAAGTTCAACCATGCTCTCAACGAACACGTCTCCATCCTTGCCGCGGCCGGGGCTAGTCTCTGCGGTGCGCGCTCAATGGTCGTCATGAAACATGTCGGCCTGAACATCGCCGCTGACCCCGCCAATTACCTCGGCGTCACAGGGGTGAAAGGCGGCATGGTCATTGTGGTCGGCACCGATCCAGGCGCAACCTGCAGCACCGGCGAGGAAGACGTTCACTGGTATGTCCCCCAATTCAACCTTCCTCTCCTCGAGCCCGTCTCCATCCCACAAATCGTCGAATCAATTCCCACTGCCTTCGAGCTTTCTGAACGCTACTCCCTCCCCGTTCTCCTCTTTCTTCCCGCCACTCTCTGCTTCAATTCCGACGCTGTCGAGCTTCCCAACCCTCCTCCCCGACGACCAATCCGGTTTCACTTCGAGAAAAATCGCGAGGCTTACACCCACGTTGGAGCAAAGGCTGTCCAACACCACGCAGAACACCTTCAGAGGATCGTTGACCTGCGCAGCAACACCTGGCGTGCACGCGAGTTCTTCAACTCATCCGCTCCAGTTGGAATCATCTCTCGCGGGGCTGCCCATTGCCACACCTACGAAGCCATCATCGAACTTGGACTGGAGGAAGGCACCCATCTCCTCACCACCGAACTCGTTTACCCACTCAACGAGAATGAGATCCGGACCTTCGCTGCAAACAAAGAGCGCATCCTCGTCGTCGAGGATCAGGACGGCTTCCTTGAGTTCAGCTTGAAGAATCTCCTCTACAACGAATCACCCTGCCCTATCCACGGCAAGGACCGGCTTCCCTCCCACGGCGACCTCGATTACCAAATGATCCTCCGGGCCGTCGCCGACTTCCTTGGCTGCGAGTGCAATCCTCCCGCACGCCTCCCTGCCGTCGAAATCCCCGAGCGGCTTGGAACCTACTGCGAAGGCTGCCCACATCGCTCCACCTTCTTCGGGATTGACCAGGTCGTTGGTGATTCCGACACCGTTATCGGAGGCGATATCGGCTGCTCATCTCTCCCGCCCCATCGGCCCGACTGGCTCCTCTGCATGAACGCCGGCATCGGACTCTCCCAAGGAATGGCCCAGATCGTCGATGACCAAAGCATCGTCTCCACGGGCGGCGAAGGCAGCTTCTTCCACATGGGAATCATTAGTTTACTCAATGCTGTCCACAATAAAATCGATTTCCTCCATCTCGTTTTCGACAACAGAATAGTCGCCATGACGGGGCACCAACTGTCTCCCACCTCCGAGGCACACGATCAACAAGTGGACCACCACAAGTTACTGGAGTCACTCGGAGTGGATCACATCTTCGAAGCCAACGCCTTCCTCCCCTTCGAGGTGAAATACCGCCTCGAGCAGGCCCAGAAACTCTCCGGCGTCCGCGTGCTCTGGGTGCGCGGTAACTGCGCCTACTTTCCTGATGCCGAACACCAACACCGCCGCAAAGTCCGCACCCTCCACATTCACAATGATAAATGTGGGTCCTGTCGGACCTGTTTCGAGGATCTCGGCTGTCCCGCTATTAACGAACGCCCCGGATCCACAGACATTTATGTCGATCTCGACCGCTGCGCACGCTGCGGCGTCTGCCTCGAAGTCTGTCCCAATGAAGCGATTGAAGTGCAAGAACTGACGAACTGAACATGGCTTGGCGCAAACAGCAGATCCTGAATCTCATTATCGTCGGCGTTGGCGGGCAAGGTGTCGCCAGCCTCATGAAGGTGATCCAAAAACTCTGTATCGCTGCAGATCTTCCCGCCCAAAGTTCCCTCTTGAAAGGGGGCGCGCAACGTCTCGGAACCGTCACCGGCCAGATTCGCATCTTCCTAAACCGCGACCTAGATCACTTCAACTTCTCCCCAACTGTTCCCGCCGGACGCTGCGATTTTCTAATCGGCCTCGAACCATGGGAAGCGCTCCGTATGCACGACCGCCTGTCTGCCGGTTCAGTAGTTCTGGTAAACAGCGAGGAAGCTCCCTTCGAAAGCAACAGAGGAAGCAAGAAGGAGCACGGCGACCCGGCCAAATTGTTCCTCATCGCACCAGAGCAAATACACATCCACGATTTCACCGATCAGTCTCGCCAGCGATTCGCTAACAACGTGATGGTCAATTATCTCATGGGGGAGTTCTTCATTACCCACCTCTTCCCTCTTTTTTCCGCAACCGATTTCACGAAAACCTTCGTTCAAACCGTCCCCCGCTCTGCACCGCAACTTCAATCGCTTACCTAGTTTCCTGTCATGCATTTCAAAACACCACGACA
>Ga0209404_10002629_pt1 | contig 10962 bp, 4 predicted proteins | sample TroAtlMetagenome_2_FD_187447 | JGI IMG/M metagenome (GOLD analysis project Ga0209404, IMG submission 187447) | Marine eukaryotic phytoplankton communities from Atlantic Ocean - Tropical Atlantic ANT8 Metagenome (SPAdes) (version 2) | ecosystem: Environmental > Aquatic > Marine > Oceanic | place... | reverse complement strand
TAATTAAGAAGGGTGTCTTTGAGAACCTTCCTTATCCTTGGTTTGCTCCTAAGATGCAAGTCTTTGAATCAGGTGCAGTACAAGATATGTGTGGTGAGGATGTTTCATTCTGCTTAGATGCTATTGAGCAGGGTGAAGATATTTGGTGTGATCCTCGTATTAGGGTGGGTCATGAGAAAACAAGAGTTATCTAGGAGACCTCTAATGACACTATCAAAACAAGTAGAATCCTCATTAGATGAGGCAGTTGCATCTTTAAGGAATGCTCTTTCCTTTGCAGCAAGAACAGAGGAACCTTATATTAGCAAACACATTGCTGATGTAATGTTCCAAATAGAGAATCTAAAGAATGTTTCTAATGTTCTATCAATGTCCAAAGAAATTATGAAAGACTTAAATTTGGAGGAAGAAAACTAATGCCAGTTCGCAAATCTCTCTCAGGTAATGAATTTGTAGAAACCATACCCAAGAAGACTAGTCAAGGCACTGGAAAACACACCAAGTATGCTGCTACCAGTTCCAATAAAGCAAAGAAAAAGTACAGAGGACAAGGAAGATAAGAAAGGAGACCTTAAGGGTCTCTTTTTTTATGATAAATAACTTATATTTACCGTTGTTTCATGCCTGTCGAAAGGGTTAGTAGGGGATTTAAGGACATTAGCATGTCTTTTGAGGTAAATCCCATCAATGCTGACATCATAGGTGTCAAAAATGACACTGCTATTGCACGTTCTATCAGGAATTTAGTGCTTACTACACCTGGAGAACGCTTTTTTAATGAAAATTTAGGGTCTGGAGTGAGTAAAGTCCTTTTTGACCTTGTAGATGAGATATCTTCATCTGTTATTAGGGATGAAATTGAAGAAACTATCATCAAATTTGAGCCTCGAGTGAAATTAGAAGATGTTAAAGTGAAACCTGATTATGATAATAATGAATTTAATGTAACTATCTCCTATGATATCATAGGAATTGATGCTCTTCCTCAACAATTAACCTTTGCACTACAGCCTACAAGATAAATGGCACTAGTAAATTTTACAGATCTAGATTTTGATCAAATAAAATCCTCATTAAAGGATTATTTGAGAGAAAATTCTGATTTTACTGATTATGATTTTGAAGGATCTAATCTTTCTAACATAATTGACGTATTAGCATACAATACATACATCTCCTCATACAATGCTAACATGGTTAGTAATGAGGTTTTCATAGATAGTGCTACTTTAAGAGAAAATGTAGTAGCATTAGCAAGAAATATTGGTTATACACCTAGATCTAGGACTGCTGCAAAGGCAATAATTTCATTTTTTGTTAACACAACTGGATTTACCACTAAACCAGTTACTCTAACCCTTAAAAAAGGTCTTGTAACCACTTCTGCATCAGTATTTGGGTCTGAAAGTTACTCTTTTTGTATTCCTACTGATGTAACAGTACCTGTAGTTGATGGAATTGCTACTTTTAGTGATATTTCTATCTATGAAGGGACATTTTTAACCTCAAATTTCACTGTTTCTTCAGAAACACCTGCTCCTCCATCAAGATACACCTTAACTAACTCACATATTGACACTTCTACCCTAGAAATTCTCGTAAGAGACACTCAATCTAGCACTTCATCTAAAAAATATGAATTTTCTGATACTTTAATAGAAGTTACCTCCTCATCTAGGGTTTATTTCCTACAAGAAGTGGAAGATCAGAGATATGAGCTCATTTTTGGTGATGGAGTCTTTGGAGAAAAGTTAAAATCACTTAATTATATTGAAGCTTCCTATATTACAACTACTGGAGAAGCAGCAAATGGCATTTCTTCCTTTAATTTTACTGGAAGAATTGTAGATAACAATAATAACCTTATAAGTAGAGGAATTTCTATACTTTCTACAGTAAATGAGTCTGTAGGAGGTAAAGAAATAGAATCTGTGGAATCTGTGAAGCGTTTTGCTCCTAAAATTTACTCTACATTTAATAGAGCAGTAACTGCAGGAGATTATGAGGCATTAATTCCTAAAATTTACCCAGAAACTCAATCAGTTTCAGCTTTTGGTGGTGAAGAAATGACTCCACCTCAATATGGAAAAGTTTTTGTCACTATAAAACCATTTTATGGTCCATATGTACCAGATTCTATTAAAAATAACCTTAATACCAAATTGAGGAAGTATTCTGTTGCTGGAATTGTAACTGAAATACTAGATCTTAAGTATTTGTATATTGAAGCTCACATTAATGCTTATTATAATCCAAGTTTAGCCTCAGATTCTAGTTCAGTAAAATCTGTAATAATGAATAATATTACTAAGTATGCAGATTCTTCTGAAATGAATAAATATGGAGCAAGATTTAAATATAGTAAATTTCAGACTATTGTAGATAATAGTAATGAATCTATAACTTCCAATATCACTAAAATTGAAATTAGAAGAGATATGAAACCTGCATTACATCAAAGTGCAGAATATGAATTATGTTTTGGTAATTCTTTTTATATAAAGAATAATGATGGTTATAATATTAAATCATCAGGATTTACTGTATTTGGTATATCTGATACTGTTTATTTGAGTGACAGTCCAACTAATAATAGAGTTGGTAATTTATTCTTATTTAAATTGGATGGAAGAAATTCTCCAGTTGTAGTAAGTAGTAATATTGGAACTATTGATTATGAAAGAGCTGAAATTTTACTTAAACCAATTAATATTACAGGAACATCTAAAAAAGTACAAGATATTCCTATTATAGAAGTATCTGCATGTCCTCAGTCTAATGACATTATAGGGTTGCAAGATCTTTATCTACAACTCAGTATTAATAATAGTACTGTAGATATGGTAACTGATAGCATTAGTTCTGGTGAGAATACAGCAGGTAATCTTTACACTGCAACTTCAAGTTATATGGTGGGTGATATAGCTAGATTGACAGAATCAGAATCCTTAAATACTACCCTTACTTCCTCAGATACATATATCTTAGGGTCTCCTACATCACAACCATATTAATCCATCCCGTAAGGATAAATGCCAGAAAATACAAGAGTCAAAATTAGCTCAGTCGTTAAAAATCAGCTTCCTGATTTTATAAAGGCTGATTTTCCCCTTGCTGGAGATTTCTTAGCACAATATTATACCTCATTAGAGGGTCAAGGTTTAACCCTTGATATTTTACAGAATATTGACAAATATGTTAAAGTTGATGAACTAACAGATCTTATAGATTCTACATCTTTAGCAACTAACGTAGGAATTGCTGATAATACTATAACTGTAGACTCTACAACAGGATTTCCCAATTCTTATGGGTTACTTGAGATAAATTCTGAAATTATTACATATACTGGCGTAACCACTAATACTTTTACTGGATGTTCTAGAGGATTTAGTGGAATTACTTCCTTTAGAAATCCTACTACTCCGGATGAACTAGTTTTTGCTAATTCTGGAATTTCCACTCATTCTAGTGGAACACCTGTCACTAATTTAAGTATCTTATTTCTACGAGAATTTTTTAATAAATTAAAAAGACAAATTAATCCTGGATTTGAAGAAAGATCTTTAGATTCTAATGTTAATGAAAGATTATTTACAAAACAAGTAAAAGATTTCTATTCTTCTAAAGGAACAGATCAATCTTTTGAAATTTTGTTTAGAGCACTATATGGGGAAGATGTAAATGTAATTAAACCAAGGGATTTTATTTTTATTCCTTCAGATTCTGATTATAAGATTTCTAAGCAAATAGTAGTAGAGTCTATAGAAGGAGATCCGGAAAAACTTATTAATAGAAATTTATTTCAAGATAATGTAGATAATTTTCCTCAAGCTACTGGTGCTATTAGTGATGTAGAAAAAATTGTAAGGAATGAAAAGGAATATTATAGATTAAGTTTGGATTATATACCAGGATCTACTAGGGTAACTGGTGATTTCTCAATTCATCCCAATACTAAAGTAGTAGATCCTGTTTCTGTTGGATCAAGTGTATTGATTGTAGATTCTACTGTTGGATTTGGCACTGCAGGTAGTTTAATTGCTAATTTTGCAGATGGAACTTCTAATACTATAAAATATACTTCAAAATCTTTAACTCAGTTTTTTGGATGTTCTGGAATTGATAGAAATATTATTAGTGCTCAAGATATTATAGTAAATTCCTATGCTTATGGATATTCTGGAATAGGAACAGAAGAGGTAGTAAAAGTTAGAGTAACTGGAGTTTTATCCAATTTGGATTATAATTTTGAGGAAAATAAGTCTAGTGAAGTGGGGGATATTGTTGAACCTAAAGGACTTGGTTCTAATAAAGAGAATAAGATAATCCAAACTTTATTTTCTAATATTTCTACCACTTATAATGTAGAATCTATTGAATTAATTGACGCATCTAACTTTACGTATAAACTTACTCTTTTTGATTCTCATAATTTTATTGTTGGAGATAATGCTCTAATAAATGATATTCAATGCTCTATTATTTCTCTTATAAGTTCAAAAGAAGTATTAATTAAGGGATCTGGTGAATTAGTATTAAATGCTAATTATAAAATTCAAAGATTAATATCTAAAGCTAATTTAAGTAATTATCCGTCAACGAATATTTATACTGCAAATATTCAAAATTCCTACCTTGATGATGCTGGAAATACTTATATAGCTTCACCTTCTATACCAAATTATTTTAACGATGCTTTAGATATTAGAGAAACTGATATTTTATTTTCTGGTAATTTTAATGATAGTACAGAAATTAATATACCCAATCACGGATTATTAACTGGTGAAAGAGTAACATATGTAGCAGGTGATGGTGATAATAAGTTAGATATTACCGAAAGTGAATATTTTATCAGAAAGGTGGATATTAACACTATAAAGATTGCTAGAAGTAGTGCAAATATTGCTAACGGTACTTATCTTTCTTTTTCTGGAAGTGTTAGTAATAATAAGTTTGAAATATCCGATTTTGCTAATAAATCAATAACATCTCAAAAATTAATAAGAAAAATACAAAATCCAGTTAAATCTACATCTTCACAATCTACTCAAAGCGGAAAAACTGGTATTTTGGTAAATGGTGTAGAAATACTTAATTACAAATCAAATGATGTTGTTTATTATGGACCTTTGGATGAAATATCAGTTACCAGTCCAGGGTCTGGATATGATATAAGTAATCCACCTATACTATCAGTTTCAGATCAATCTGGTATTGGAGTATCTGCTTTTTGTGAAGTTGAAGGTACTATTGATAGAATTGAGGTTGTAGATGGTGGATTTGACTATACTACAATTCCTACTCTAAAAATAACTGGAGGAAATGGATTTGGATGTGTAGCTTCACCCAACTTAGTTTTAAAGGATCATTCTGTTGAGTTTGATTCGATAGAAACTGCTGGTTTAGTTAATCTTACTAATAATACTATAGGATTTTCAACTTATCACAAATTTAGAGATGGTGAATTAGTTTCATATGATACACAAAAACAAACAGCTATAGCAGGATTAACTACAGATGCTAATTACTTCTGCTGTCTTAAAGATGCTACTACTGTATCTTTACATAAAAATTATCAAGATGCTATATCAGGAATTTCTAGTATTAATATTACTAATTATGGAGTAGGTATTCAAGAGTTAAAGTGTCAATCTAAGAAAAGAGTAATAAGTTCTGTAAGTATTGGAAACAGCGGTTCTGGGTATAGAAATAGATTAACATCAATTACTGCTGCTGGAATTAACACATCTGCAAATACTATTAATATTAAAGGTCATGGATATAAAACTGGAGAAAAAATTAGATATGATTCTAAAGGTACTTCTGTTTTAGGACTTACAACTTTAACAGATTACTATGTGACAGAAGTAGGTGGAGATTCTTTTAGGTTATCTGCTGTAGGAGTTGGATCAACAGCAAATAATTTTTATTTAAATAATAAACAATATATTGATTTAAAAAATGGTGGTAGTGGTTATCATGAATTTAATTATCCTCCGATTGCCGTAACAGTATCAGGTCATATTGGCGTTGCTACTTTTTCTGGACAAGATTTTAAAGCTTCTTTAAAACCTTTAGGTAAAGGTAGTATTAAATCTGTATATGTTGTAGATGGTGGATCTGGTTATGGATCTCAAGAAATTATCAATTATAATAGACAACCAGAATTTAGTTTAAAAAGTGGAAAGAATGCTCAATTATATCCTATAGTATCTGTAGAGGGAAAAGTAACAGAAGTATTAGTTCTTAATGCAGGTTCTGAGTATAATTCTATTCCAAAATTAGATGTTAAAGGTGATGGTGTGGGATGTGTTATTGATCCAGTATTAAATAATGGAATTATACAATCTATTAATGTAGTTCATAGTGGAATTGGTTATACTTCTTCATCAACAAAAATAGAAGTAGTTTCTAATGGAAGTGCAGCTAAATTCTATTCTAACCCAAAAACTTGGACTATTAATACTTTTGAAAGATTACTTCAAAATGATCAAATTACTACTGATGACGGTGTTGTAAGTAAAGCACTAAATTCAGATTATCAATTAGAATATTCTCATTTATATGCTCCTAGAAAATTAAGACAATCTACATATGTTAAAAAAGTTGTAGGTGATAAAGAAGTTTATGTTCCAGATTTATCCTTAGAAAATGATATAGAACAAGACTCTGAGACTCATTCTCCAATTCTTGGATGGTCATATGATGGATCTCCTATCTATGGTCCATATGGATATTCTACTAACTCTGGAGGTTCTTTAAAAGTTATTGAGTCTGGTTATTCTGTTGCTATAACATCATATAGACCTAATCCTCTTACATCTAATGGAGAGCAAATATATCCAAACGGATTCTTTGTTGAAGATTATTCTTTCCAAACTGATAAGGATTTAGATGAGCATAATGGTAGATTCTGTAAAACACCAGAATACCCAGAAGGAGTGTATGCATATTTTGCTACTATCAATCCTAGTGTTAAAGATTCTGAAGGGTCATTTAAAAATTATAGAAGACCACAATTTCCTTACTTTATAGGTAATACATTTAAATATCAACCTATAGAATATAATTTTTCTCTTAATTCAAATCAAGATTATATAGACTTAAATAAAACAGATTTAGTTAGAAATACAATTCCTTATAATTTCTTATTTGATAATTCTAGTTACAAATTTTTAACAAATCCTAATGAAATAAATGAACAAAAAACATTTGTTACTAATGTTAGTTCTGGATCAGTAAAATCAGTTGGTGTTACTACTGGAGGATCAGGTTATAGATCTGGTGATTTTGTTCAATTTGACTTAGAAGGAACTAATGAAACTCAAACAGCTAAAGGTAGAGTTTTTTCTGTTGATGGTAAACGTATAAATCAAATTAGTATTGCTAATACAACTTTCTCTAACATAGAGTTTCTTCCTTCCAAAAATACTAGAAGATATGTAGGTTATACTACTATTCCTCATAATCTTTATGAAAATGAATTTTTAACTATTAGTGGATTAAGTACAAATGGGTTAAGAAATAATAGAGTTCAAAATGTAGGTATAATAACAAACACATTTAAATTATTTGAAGAAGTAGCTGGAATTTCTACTACTGGTATTGTCACTTTCTTTAATATATCTGGGGATGTAAATTCTGATACTATTAAAGAAAATGATATTTTAGGAATAGGAACTGAAAAAATTAAAGTTTTAAATCTTGATAAAGAATCATCTAGAATTAGAGTTATTAGGCAATACGATTCTACAGTAGGATCTTCCCATACTGCAAATTCTCTTATATCACAAAATCCAAGATTTTTTATCTTTACACCTACAGTAGGAAATCAAAGTAGTAATTTTAAACTTAATAAGGAATTATATTTTAATCCTAAGGAATCTGTAGCTTTAGGTAATATTTCTGGTGTTGGTATTGGATCTACTTTATTCTTTTCAAATCCAGGAGCTGGTATTAGTGAAATCTTTATTCCTACAAAATCTATTTATTTTAGAGATCATGGATTAAAGTCTGGAGATTCATTAACTTATAGAACCAATCAAGGAACTGCCTTAGGAGTTTCTACTAATGGTACTATGGAGTTTAGTCTTTCTAACGAACAGACTTTATATGCTGCTCCACTCTCAAAAGATTTGATAGGTATTGCTACTTCAAAGGTTGGTTTAGGTTCTACTGGAACATACGTGGGAATTAATAGTACTACAAATATTAGTACTTTGTATTTTACTGGAATAGGGACTGGAGTATACCACAGTTTTAAAACTAATTATACTAATGTTTTAACAGGAAAGGCTGAAAGATCATTAGCAACTGTATCTACTGCTTCAACTCATGGAATATATGCTAATGATGATATAACCTTAGAAGTACTTCCTGGAATTACTACTAGTATAAAAGTAGCATATAATGATTATAATAGAAGATTGATTGTAAATCCTAGATCATTTGTTGCAGGAGATGTTACTGTATCTACTAATAGTATATCTATTTCTAGACATGGATATAAGTCTGGACAAAAAGTTATTCATACAGCATCTACAACATCTGGTGGGTTAGTTAATAATGGAATTTATTATGTATATGTTGTAGATATAAATTCTATCAAATTATGTAATGAATACTATCAATCAAAAAATTCAGCACCTCAAGTAATTAATATTACTAGCGCTTCTGCTGGAACTATTTCTCCTATAAATCCTAATATAAAATTAGAAAGAGATCAGAAAATAGAATTTGATTTATCAGATTCTTCATTATCATTTATTAATAATGAAGTTTCATATAGTGCTTTTGATTTTAATCTTTATGATAATAATAATTTAAATACTATGTTCTTTACATCAGGTGAAACTGATGATTTTAATGTTAGTAAGAGTGGAAGAATTGGTATAGATGCAACTGCTACTTTAACTATTAAGAACGTAAAGGAAATAGGAAAAGATTTATATTATAATTTAACTCCTATAAATGAAGATCTTAATACCGATGTAAAGAAAGAAATTATTAGAGATATTGATAATATTGAGAATTCTAATAGTTTATCTTGGGTTGTTAATCCTTTATGCGGAACTCATGATGTTGTAGGAGTAGGAACTACTACATTTTCATTCTCTACCCAAGGATCTCCTGAAAAATTAGAATATCTATCATCTGATGGGGATTTGAAATATCATACAAGTGCTTTAAATGCTTATGGTTCTATTAGATCTATATCTTTACAATCGCAAGGAGATGGGTATAAAACTTTACCTGGTATTACTACTGTTCGTAGTAAGTTTGGTACTGGAGCTATTTTAAAATCAAAAAGTAACACAATAGGTAGAATATCAGATGTAGATATTAGGAATATTGGTTTTGATTATTCTGCAGATAAAACTTTAAGACCTCAAGCTCAACTTCCTCAATTTGTAGAAGTTGATGCTCTTACTTCTATATCTAAAATAGGAATTACTTCAGTAGGTACAAATTATTTAAATTCTCCTGGATTAATAGTTTTGGATGGATTGACTAAGAAAGTAGTTAGTGATATAGATTTGGATTATGAAATAGGAGATTCTTTTGTTAAGATTTTAAATAATAGTAAAGATTTAAATAATGTTACTCCTATCATTATTCCTACTAGTAATTCTAATGGAATTACAATTAATAATTTAGATTATAATGAAGGGACTCAAGACGTAACAGTAACTATTGGAGCTAGTTTCAGTGATGCTGCTGATTACCCATTCGAAGTGGGTAAGAAGGTTATGATAGAAGGTGTAAGTGTTGGAGTAGGAAGTACTGGGAAGGGGTATAATAGTGAGAATTTTGAATATAAATTATTTGAAATTAAGGCAACACATCCCAATATTGGAGGAACTCTTGGAACTGTTAGATATGGTTTAAGTGATGTCATTCCATCAGGATCTATTCCTGGAACTTTTGAAACTGCTTTTTCTTCAGGTAAGATTATTCCAGAAGAATATTTTCCAATTTTTGATATTAAGTTAGAAAAGAATAAATTTGAAATAGGTGAAACCTTAATTAGCGGAAGTAAGAAAGGTACTTTACAATCTGTTAATAAATTAAGTGGAATTCTTAAAGTATCTTCTCCACATACTTTCTTAGCAAAAGAATCTATAATAGGAGATACTTCAAAGACAAAAGGTGTTATTGTTGATTCATCTTCTTATAATTCATTCTATAATGTAGAAGCTTCTTCAATAGTTAATGAAGGATGGAAATCTAATTCTGGATTCTTAAACAATGATCAACAAAGACTTTTTGATAGTGATTATTATCAATATTTCTCATATTCTCTTCAATCTGAAGTACAGTATGAAAAGTGGAAAGAAGCGGTTTCTTCTTTAAACCATACAGCAGGATTTAAGAAATTTAGCGATTTAACTGTAAGAAGTGAATCTTATTCTGGAATAGGTACAGAACAAAATGAAACTAAGTTTGAAGTCATAACAGATTTAATTTCTACAATGGATATGAATACTGTATTTGATTTTGATTTAGCAAGAGAAAAAACTTTAACTATAGGTTCAAATACAATTTCTGATGAAATAGTTTTTGATTCTAAAATTTTGCAAGATTATAATGAATCTATAGGTAATAGGGTATTGACAGTTGATGATATTAGTGGAGATTTTAATAATAATGCTAGAACAGATGCATTTATGTCTGTAGATAGCTTTACTTTAGCAAGTGTTAGATATAGAAAATATCTTACCTTTATTAGGGATAAGAGATTTACTAAAGAGAGGCAGATTCTATTAGTTTCTGCTCTTCATGATGATAGTGGTAATATCTTTTTAAACCAGTATGGTAGAGTTGAGACTAACACTGACCTTGGTGAATTTGGTGGGGATTTGGGTTCCTATGATATGGATATTGCTGGTGATGATGGAAGACTTTTATTCTATCCTAAGAAATTTAAGTATAATAATTATGATGTTTCTAACGTAG
>Ga0209404_10002628_pt1 | contig 10977 bp, 6 predicted proteins | sample TroAtlMetagenome_2_FD_187447 | JGI IMG/M metagenome (GOLD analysis project Ga0209404, IMG submission 187447) | Marine eukaryotic phytoplankton communities from Atlantic Ocean - Tropical Atlantic ANT8 Metagenome (SPAdes) (version 2) | ecosystem: Environmental > Aquatic > Marine > Oceanic | place... | reverse complement strand
TGAAGGGCGGCGGGCCGGCGAGCCCGGACGACCCCATTCCGGATGACGTTCCGACGCTGTCCGAGAAGCTCTATGATGATCTGGCGAAGGATATTGTCAATTGGCAGTTGCTCTTCGACTGCGACACACGCGGCGTCGCGTTGACGCCAGGCGACTCGGCCGAAGGACCGGGTTTACGGGCCGTCTTCACGGCCTGCGCGTCCGACGCGTCGCCGGGCGATTCGGGGCGCGTCCAGGTCTGCCAGGCCCTGGTCCGGTCACTCGCGCGCGACGACGCCGAGGGGAAAGAATTTGGCGTGACGACGGCGGCGGCCGAGAAGCACTCGAGCGACGCCGAGTGGGCCGCGGCGCTGGATTCCGTGCTCTAGGTCGTTAACTTATATCGTTGGATTCACAAGTTCACTTACAGGGCTAGTCGCGCGAGGACTGCCAGTACTTCAGCACATGCCAGAAGACTTCCTTCGGCACCTCACCGCGCGGCGCCACCCGCGCTCGCGACGCCGCGTCGTCGTCGTCCTCCTCGGCCTCTTCCGCGGGCGCGTTCGACGGGAAGAGCCGCGCGAGGAGCGCGTCCTCCGTCGACGCGCGCCCGCGCTCGCAGAGTACACGTAGAACAACGAGTTGCTTGCGCGGAATCGACACCCACTTCTTCCAGCCGCCCGCGAGCCGGACGCCGGAGAGCAGCGCGACGCATTCATGCCGATTTTTATGCTCCGCCACGGCCTCCGCGGTCCCTCCAAATGACATACCGTCCGCCGCAACGTAAAACGAAGCGTCGAGCTTCGCACCGCGGCGCAGGAGAAGCCGGAGCATTTGCAAGTGTCCACCGAGTGCGGCATCGATGAGCGGGGTGTATCCATCGATATCACTATGGTTCACATCAGCTCCCGCGTCCAATAGCATAATAGCCGCATCTATGTGGCAGTATCCCGGCTGTTCTTGCCCATCGGAGGTCATTGGGTTCGCGGCGGCAAAAAGCGCGGTCCTTGCCCAACCAACGCTGCGGGCATCCGCCTCTACGCCGTGATCGAGGAGCAGTCGAATCATGTCGCAACGACCCTTTTCGGCTGCAGCTCTCATAGCCTGGTCCAAGTCATCGCGGCCGTCCGCGAGGGCGGTCTCGAGGGCCGCGAGGTCGCCGCCAGCAACAGCCCACCGGCAGGATCCCTCCCAGTCAGACATCGTTGCGAGCAAGAGAGGGCGCCGGCAGCGCTGCTTATCTGGCTTTGCTATACAGCCGCTACAGAGCCGCACTTGCGGGCAAGAGGCTGCCAAAGCCAGGGCCACCGCTTGCTAGTGTCTTACTGCCGCTAGCGTCGTCTGCCTGCAACTACGCCCGCAGAGCTGCAACTGGCTTGCAAAAGGTTGTGCGACACGTTAAGGAAGTGGCCAGTGCTGCATAAACTCGCGTGCGCACGCAGCGATCCGTACCGTAACCACACGTGTGACGCTGCACGGCCGCATCGCCTGCGAGAGCCCTCTCACGCATGCAACCACTCTGGCTCATGATGCTCGCCGGCGTGGCGCGGGCGCTCGTCGCCCCGGCCGCCAAGCGGCCGCGCTTCACGCGAGCCTTCGCGGCCGCCGGCGACCCGCGCGAGACACTGGAAAAGGCCGTCGCCTCAGCATTGGGAGCGGCCTTCGGGCCGGAGTACGACGACCCGTCGAAGGCGGCCCTGCGGCCCGCGACAAAAAAGACCTTCGGCGACTTCCAGTGCAACGCGGCCATGGCCATCGCCAAGCCCCTGAAGAAGAATCCTCGCGAGGTCGCGACGGAATTAGTGGAGCGGTTAGAGGCCGACGACACCGTCAAGAGTACACTAGCGACGCCCCTCGAGGTCGCCGGCCCGGGCTTCGTCAACATGCGCCTGAGCGACGACTACCTATCGACAACCGTGGAAGCCATGGCCACGGAAAAAAACTGCGGACTACCGAAGGCGTCCGTCAAACAGACGATCGTGGTGGACTACTCCTCCCCAAACATCGCCAAGGAGATGCACGTCGGCCATTTACGCTCGACGATTATTGGAGATGCCCTCGCGAACTGTTTGGAGTTGAGAGGCCACGATGTCATAAGACAAAACCACGTCGGCGACTGGGGCACGCAGTTCGGTATGCTGCTCGAGCATCTCGGCGACAACACGGACGCGTCCATTTCGGATCTGGTGGCGTTTTATAAAGAAGCCAAGCAGCGCTTCGACAGCGACGGCGACTTCAAAGAACGAGCGCGAGAAAGGGTCGTGTCCTTGCAGCAGGGCGACGCTGCGACGCTCGACGCCTGGCGGAAGTTATGCGACGTGTCTAGAGTAGAATTCGATGCTATTTATGATCGTTTGAGTGTAGAGGGCCTCGAGGAGAAGGGCGAGTCGTTTTATAATGATAGGCTATCAAATGTCGTGCAAGAGCTGGAAAGCTCAGGCGTCGCCGAGGTCTCCGATGGTGCTCTGGTAGTGTTCGACGAAAAAGATAAAAAGAAGGAAAAAGTACCCTTGATCATCCGCAAGTCGGACGGTGGCTTTTTATACGCGACCACGGACTTAGCAGCAGTCGACTACCGCTCCAAGGAACTGGGAGCGAATCGCGTCCTCTATGTGACAGATGCGGGTCAGTCAGGCCACTTCAAGGCTGTATTTCAAGCAGCACAACGCTCCCAAGAACTGGGAGATATGTCGCTCGAGCACGTCCCCTTTGGACTAGTGCAAGGCGAGGACGGCAAAAAATTTGCTACTAGAAGCGGTGAAACTGTGAGACTGAAGGATCTACTCGACGAAGCGGAATCAAGGTGTCTGACGGAGTTGCAAGAGCGGGATTCGGATGCCGATGACTTACACGAGCTGGCGAAAGTTGTCGGTATTGGGGCCGTGAAGTACGCCGATCTCTCGTTAAATAGGGAGTCGAACTACAAGTTTTCCTACGAGAAGATGTTGAGTTTATCGGGCAACACCGCGCCTTATATGTTGTATGGTTATGCTCGGATCAACGGTATAAGAAGGAAGGCCCAGGAACAAAGTGACGGCGGCAAGGTTGTGCTAAAGGAGGAGGCCGAGCGCGATCTCGCGAGGCACCTCGCTTTGTTATCTGCCACGATTGTCGATCTAGAAAAAGAACTGCGGCCGAACGCGCTCTGCGACTACCTGTTCGAGCTGGCCCAGATCTTCAACCGCTTCTACGAGTCGTGTCCCGTCCTGAAAGCGGAGAGCGATGACGTGAGGGCGTCGCGCGCGACTCTTTGTGCCGCGACGGCGGCTGCTTTAAGGTTGGGGCTCGAGGAGGTGCTGGGGATTGGCTTGGTGGACCGGCTGTGAGTAAGGTCTTTATCTTAATCTTCTCTCAGCGACGACGGAAGATTCGGAAGGGCGCGAGCAATACCCGCAAAGGCGCGAACAACGCCTTGAGGAACGCGTTGCCCAGCTTGCCCGCGACGCCGTAACCCACCTCTTCCCTGACAACGAGCGCGACGCTTTCCGACGCCGCGACGTCGGCGAGCTGCTCGATGAGAATCTCGTCGAAGGGCCGCGGCCGCGCGGGGCAGACGGGCTGCGGCAGCGGCCGCGCGGCCTCGTAGCCCGCCCAGAGGAAGCAGACGAGGACCCAGAGCGGGACGCGGCGTTTCGGCGCCGGCGCGGCGGGCGGCGGCGGCGCCGCTTCTCGTTTGATAGACGGCGCGGCGCAGGGGCAGGTCGCCTCGTGCGCCGCGACGGCCGCGTACGAGCCCGTAAAACTAAAACAGTGGTCGCAGCGGTAGACGGCCGGCTTCGGCGCCGCCGGCTTCGTTGGTGGTGGCGCGGCGGGCTGGGTGTTGGTGAGGGTCCCGAGCGGGCGGCGGGCGGCCATCGTCTCGTCCAGCCGTTTCGGTCCTCAACGCACTCCGGCGCGAAGCAGGTCGCACACACAGCGGTCCGCTGGGTCGCAATGCACTGTAGGGCGATGAAATGAGCCGATCGGCTCCGCGTGTCGGCCAGGCGAAGCGCCAAAGCGCAAAGCAAACGACATCCGCTAGCGGTGTAAGACACTAGCAAGCATCCCCGAGACACGTCGCAGGACGTGTCGTCGTCCGTCGCCGCCGCGAGGAGTCCTCTGCCCGCGTAAGATTCCCGCCCGCTGCCCGCCCGCAGCATCGAGGTCCCCATTTCAGAGGCAGCCGAACACCTCGCCATCCGCAGCCGAACGCACGCAAACCATTGCCGTCGCAGCAGCCGCAGCACGCCGCGACTACAGTGTGCTGCCCCGGCGCGGCGGGACCACCGTGCGTCGCAAGACGCAGGATAACCTACCCCATTTCGTGTTCTGGTGCCTTGACTGATGGCCGAGCCGCCGCCCAAGCGCGCGCGCACGGCCGCGCAGGAGCCCCCCAGCGTCACGCCCGCGGACGTCGCGCCCGAGGCGCAGTCCGGCCTCGCGGCCTTCCTCGCGCGGCCCGCGGCCGCGCGGACGCCGCCGGGCAAGGCCAAGAGCCCGGGCCCGCTGCCACAAGGCCTCGCCGCCGCGGCGGCCGCTTCCCTAGAGCGCTGCTGGGCCGAGCTGCCGCCGGCCGACGCGTCCGTCGCACCGCGTCCCGACCCCGTCCCGCGGCATGACTCTCGTGACACGCAGGCTCGCCCTCGCCCAGGTCCAGGTCCCTCCCGAGACGCTCGACGAGATCTCCCGCGCTTTACTACAAGCGGCGCGCGCGGCGCGCGGCGCCGTGCTGCCGACGCCCGAAAAAAAGACGCAGACGCCCTCGCCGCTCCAGGCGCCCGCGCCGGCGCCCGTGACCGTCGCCGCGCCGGCGCCGGCACCGGCCCCGGCGCCGGCGGCCCGCCTGCGCCCGACGGAGCGCGCGAACGCGCGGCGGCGCGCGCACGAGCAGGCCGCGGCGGCGCGGCGCCGGCGCTGGTGAACGGATCTCGTCGCTCCGTCCTCGTCGTGGGTAGCATGGCCCTCTTGTCCCAAAGTTTTCTTGTCTCACCGGCGCGTCGTCCTCTTCGTAAGCTGTACCCGTCCTTTATTTATTCGCACACCTCCTCGCCGACTCTCCTTCCCAATCACTCTCTGAGTTACCGCCTGAGTTCCGCCTAGGAGGCGTCAGGCAGTTCTGGCTAGTGTGTTACAGGCGCTAGCTGTCTCCGCCTTTAAGCTTTGCAAAGCTGAGCGCTCACACACGAGTTCGATAGGGCGACGTTGGACGGCTCAAAATCTCGGCATAGATGTCGCCAAACAGAAGCGCCACTGCGCCGAACCCGTGACGAGGCCAGCTCTGCCAAAGCCAGCAAAAGCGCCACTGCGCCACACGCTAGGAAGAGCAAGCACGCAACACGATGAACCTCGCCTGCGAGCCGACCTGCGCCGGCCTGGAAAAGTTCGTCATCTACGAGACGCAGCAGCATTTGTATGTTGTTGGGTGTGATCGCCAGCAACTCAAATACCGCGTGTTGAAAGTCCTGAGGAGAAGCGCCCCGTCACTCATAGACTTAGCTCAAGAAGACGCGTCCTCCTACTCGAAGGACGAGTTGAGAGACGTGCTCGAGATGGCGCACGAGGGCAATAAGCAAGGCGGCGGGTTACGACGAGTCGCGACGGGTTATGGGATTTTAGGGTTCGTGCGCTTCTTGGACTGCTACTATTGCGTGTTGATCACGCAACGGAGAAAAGTGGGGCGCATCGGCGGCGCGCCGATCTATGGCATCAAGGCTACCGAGTTGATACCTATCAGACCCGCAGTAACAAAATCCGACGATCGCTCATTAATTCGCTCGTTCGTGGCAGAAACCAATAGAAGATTGAACCCGACGCAACGAGAAACGGCGGAGCAGCGCTACGTCAGTCTCTTCCAATTTGTGGACCTGTCGAAGGATTTTTATTTTTCCTACGCGTATGACCTCACGCAGACGCTGCAGCACGTGATGCATGCGCAAGCACCTCTGTCAAGTCAAGACCCGGCTGCTGATCTACCTCCTCAAGAACCATCGCGACGGAGCAGTTACGCGTGGAACCACAAACTTGTGAAAGAGTTACGAGACGCCCTCGGTTCCTCCGCGGGACGATGGTGCGTCACATTAGTACATGGCGCATTCGTGCAGCGGACCTGCGCGCTCTTTGGGAGGAGTCTCGTCGTGACGCTGATCGCGCGCCGGTCACGACACTTCGCCGGGACGCGCTACCTGAAGCGGGGCGCGTCGGATACGGGAAATGTCGCAAATGACGTCGAGTTAGAACAGATCACGCACGCTCCCGGTTATGGGGCGGGCGGCTTCGCTTCGTATGTCCAAGTGAGAGGCTCCATCCCCATCTTCTGGACGCAGGCGACGTCTGTTACGTTACCGAAGCCTCCTATCATAGTAGATAGGGTCGATCCTACCTATACTGCTTCTCAAAAACACTTTGCCGATTTACTGGAGAGATACGGCGGGCCCTGCATGGTCCTGGACCTGACGAAGCATGTGGAGCGGCGCGCCCGAGAGACGGTCGTCAGTGCGGAGTTCCGGAGAGCTATTGAATGTGTGAACACGAGTTTACCTTCAGAGACCAAAGTGCGGTACTGCGCTCTTGATTTTTCTGCGGCTTCTAGATCGAAGAAACCTACAGTGTTAGATGCCCTCAGTGATGTGGCCGCGTGGACGCTCGACGAGACGCGGTTCTTCCAGTGTCAAGGCACGAAGGTCCAGCTCCAACGAGGCGTGCTGCGGTCGAACTGCATCGATTGTCTGGACCGAACGAACGTGGCGCAGTTCGCTGTTGGGGCGGTCGCATTAGCGAGATGCGTTGATGCGTTAGGATTTGTCCGAGGCGCTTCCTTAGAACCGGGTTCACGACTATTATTAGTGTTGATGGAGCTCTATTCGGCCGTCGGTGATGCCCTCAGTCTACAGTATGGCGGGAGCGAAGCCCACAAGCGGGCCGGTATAAGACGAGGTGAATCTGTGACAGTTGTACCCAAACACCAGGAACTATTAACCTCAATCAGAAGGTACTACTCGAACGCGTTTACCGATAGATTGAAGCAGGACGCCATCAACGTGTTCCTGGGGACCTTTACGCCCTCAGAAGAAGATATACCGCTATGGGACCTCGACAGTGACTACTATTTACATAACGTGAAGGTCCAGGAGGGGTGTCTCCTGACGATGGCCGTTAAAAAGGATGCTTGGTTGAGTGACTCGGAAGAAGATAACAGTGAAGATGTTCGAGCTAGAGTAGTGAGACGATGTAACAGACGAGACGACTTGCTGTCGAAGTGGTGGCGCGACGCGCTCGAAGCCTATGATCAATCATTGCAAAGTACTGAATCGTCGAACTTGGAGGAGGCCTCGAAGCACCGTTTTGAACGAGTGCATCAACCTTCTAAGCTCACGCAATTCGACAAGATCCTGCAAGCCGATAGTAGCACGCCCGTGCCCCTCGCGGCGGACTTGGACGCTTCTGGTACGGTGGAGAAGCGCTTCTTGGCGCTTGGGAGTAGCAATGTGGCGGCTCTGGCGATTCCCGAAGATGACGATGATGAAGGGATAGCTATCGAGGAAGAGGTAAAAGTACCAGAGACGCCTCCGAAGCTCGACGACGATCTGCGGGAGCGGGCGTCGCCCGTGTCGCAAATCGAGGAGGAATCGGACGATGACGACCCTTGTCAGAAGGCTGAGCGGTTGGTGCGGGTGCTGTTCGGTGCTACGCCTGTCACGGTGGAAGGTTTGGAGGCGCAGGCGGCGGCCTCGAAGGCGGCGCTGGATGCGTCCATCAAGTCTGATTCTACTTTTGTGGGAAGGCTGCAGTTCGACGTCGATGCTCGAGGCGAGAGGCACTACGGCGAGTACGCTCGCGTAGCCGCGGACCCCGGGCTGCTGGAGCGACCTTCCAGTGGTGACGTGGACGCCGAGGCGCGGTCGAGACGAGCTGAAAGAGCTCGTGAGGACTTCACGGAGGCATTAAGGGAGCGCGACCTGAGGCCTTCCGATTGTGCTGGGGTGTTGGAATGTAGTAGAGCGGCGGGCGTGTCCAAGATACTAGAGAGTGGTAAATATGAAGGCCTGCCCCAGTCGTGTAGTGCGAGGGACGTCTGCGCGGCCGTGCTGGGCGAGGTCGAGGTCCTCGCCGGGCCTGTGAAAGGCGACCGGCCCGGGGACGACGTGGATCGAGAGGCTTTACGTAAGCGTCTTGGATTGAGACCGTGCGCGTCCCTGAAGACGGACGCGCCGTCCTTGGATGCGCCGGGCGTCGTCCACCAAGTGGAGCAGCGACTCGAAGAGCTAAGGGAGGCCCACGCGTTCTATGCACGAGCTTTGGATCCGGAACTCCTCGCGCGGCAGCGGTCTTCACTGTCGACGGACGCGAGCGTCGCGTTGTACTGTACCCACGCGCGGTCCGAGGACTGGCTGCGGGACGGAGCGCTCGCGCATTGCCTGAGAAGTGAACGGGGCCGCGTGCCGGCGCGACCGCGCAACCGGCGCGAGGACGCCCTCGACGCGTTTGACAGAGACGAGGCCTCGGGCTTGTATCAGCGGCGCGACAACCGGTACATGCTCTTCAACGAGGCGGGGGCGCGCGCGGCGCTACCAGCTCTGGAGGCGGCGGCGGCGCGGGCTCGGGAGCAGGAGGTGCGCGAGGCGGCGGGGCTGGCGACGGCTTGAGTAGTTTTGTTTGTCTGTAGTTGTCTCTTTTCCCTGAGCGTCCGGTTCTAGTCGCGTCGACGGCGTCGAGAGAGTCGGCGTCGCTACCGGTCGTTCCAAACAAAACGGGTTTCCCAGCCTCGATCTAGCGCAGTAACTAGCTACTACTGTATCTAGGTGCGCTTTTGCGCGCGGGACCACGACAGAGACCGTCAGGACCGACCAAGAGATTGCAAAATGATTTTGACCACCTGCGCGGCCTGCGCCAAGCCCCTCGAGCACGACGCCTCGGCGAGATGCGTGGGGTGTCAGACTCGATACTGCAGTGATCGATGCCTCCGCTACCACGCGCACCGCGGCGGCCACGACGACGAGTGTGAGGACATCGCCAATGGCGGCGGCGCGGAACAATACCACGCCGACGAAAAGTACGAGGAGGCCGTCACGGACGCCGTCGAGAAGTGCGCGGAGGACACGGCGGGTCAGACGTGCTACATCTGTCTGGAGGACGGCTCGGAGGAAGGCCTCGTGCGCGGGTGCTCGTGCCGCGGGACGGCAGGCTTCGCGCACGTGTCGTGCTTGGCGCGGCAGGCGAAGATTCTGGTCGCGGAGGCCGAGGAGAGGGATTTGGACAACGACGCGTTCAATGCGAGGTGGGGGCGGTGGTCCAAGTGCGGTCTGTGCGAGCAACGGTACCACGGCGTCATGCGGTGCGCGCTCGGCTGGGCGTGCTGGAAGACATACGTGGGGCGGCCGGAGATGGACACGTGTCGGCAACTGGCGATGTTGCAGGTCGGGAACGGTTTATACGAGGCGGGCCACTTCGAGGACGCGTTGTCCGTCAGAGAGGCCGAGTTGGCTATGCTGCGGCGCGTTGGCGTATCGGAAGAAAGCACATTCGATACGCAGGGCAACCTTGCGAATTCGTATCAAATGTTAGGTAGGCTAGACGAGGCCCTACGCATACGGCGAGACGTATACTCCGGACGTTTGAGGCTCAGCGGCGAAGAACATGGAGAGACCCTCCGAGTGGCCAACAATTACGCAATGAACCTTCTTGGTCTAGAGCGCTTTGAAGAAGCCAAGTCGCTGCTGCGCAAGACGCTGCCCGTGGCGCGACGCGTCCTTGGAGAGAATGATGAACTCATTCTCATTTTAAGGTGGAATTACGCGATGCTCTACGAGGACCCCGCCGCCACACACGACGATCTCCGTGAGGCTGTGGAGACGCTCGAGGACGCTGGACAGATCGCGCAGCGCGTGCTCGGTGACGCGCACCCAATCACAGGAGGGATTGGGGGCGACCTGCGAAGAGCGCGAGCCGCGCTCTACGCCCGCGGGTTGCCCTGAGAACTCCTAACTACTTCAGTATACTCCGAAAGAAACGAGGAGGAATAGCTTCTAGTAATTTACTCCGGCGGCTCCTCGACCACCACCTGCCCATCGGCAAAAGTCGTCTCCGTCCCGCCGTCGGCGCGAACCAGTTTCACGGTCCCGTCGGGGAACCGGATCTCCTTCTCACCAGAAGAAAAATGCCGCTCGAACTGCCCGTTCGGGAACTCGAAGGTCTCGATACCATTGACTTCGTCCGTCGTGTGCGTCGTGTCCGCCGCGGCGTAGAAGTAGACGACCGTGCCCTCGGGAGAGGTGGTTTTCGTGTCCCCGTTCTGGAAGGAGACGACGACCTCGCCGTTTGCGGAACACCGCTTCGTCGTGCCGTTGCGATACTTGACCTCGCGCGTGCCGTCGGCCCAGGCCCGTTCCAATTTGCCGTCGCGGCCCGCGGGCCGCCAGGCCGGCTCCGTTTGGGATTGCTGTATTGGTGCGGGCGGCGCGGGAGGAAAGCTGTCCTGGCTGCGGCGCGGGTCCGACGCGACGCTGTCCTGGCTGCGGCGCAGCGCGAAGCTGTCCTGGCTGCGGCGCGGGTCGCCGGCCGACGCGCTCCGATCGTCGCCGCCGTCGTCCGACGCGTCCTCCTCGTCCGGCGGTGTAGACGCGTAGCGGCCCGCGTCGTACGAGGCCTCGAGGCGCGTTTCCGCCTCGAAGAACGTCGTCGGCTGGTCGAGGAACGTTTCTGATGGTTGTGAAGACGCCGCCGTCTCCTCATTTAATGAAGACCGCGTCCGCATCGTCTCCTCGGCGTCGGCTTTGGCAGCCGCGACCTCGGCCGCCCGTAATCCAAACGCGTCGCGGTCGGCCGCGCGCGCCGCCGCTCTTCTAGCGCGCTTCGCGGCGGCCTCGGCGTTCTGCGTCTCTAACAGAGAAAGCTGCGTCGCGAGCTCGCGCGCCTTCGCCTCGGCCTGGGCGTTGCGGTCGCTCAGGCGCCGCTCCGTCAACCGGTCGCGCCGCGCTCGAGCTTCTAATTGATCCCTTAACGCCGCCGCCTCCTCCTTCAACC
>Ga0209404_10002626_pt1 | contig 10979 bp, 17 predicted proteins | sample TroAtlMetagenome_2_FD_187447 | JGI IMG/M metagenome (GOLD analysis project Ga0209404, IMG submission 187447) | Marine eukaryotic phytoplankton communities from Atlantic Ocean - Tropical Atlantic ANT8 Metagenome (SPAdes) (version 2) | ecosystem: Environmental > Aquatic > Marine > Oceanic... | reverse complement strand
GAAATCCACCTTCTGATGTTGTTTCAATATCAATTGAGTAAATTTCCAAATGTTTAGCATCCCATTCTATTTCACCGGGATAGTTCTCGGTGATATATTGGTATGCGTAATAGTTTTGTCCAAAGATCGGAAAGTTTTCTACATCTTTGTATCTGTCAAAGAAGGCAGTTGCCTCCTTATTAGAATCGAATTGGATTGGTGCTACGGGTTCTCCGTATATACTTTTATAGTCTGAAGGTTTGTCTGTCTTGACAAATAGTGTTGGGCTAAAATCGTGTTTAGCTGTAACTCTGCCACCATATTGATCAACACCACGGAACAATATCTTGTCGCCGTAATGTCTCGCATAAGTATAAAAATTCATAACAACACCTTAAACATAATATACACATTATAGGCTCTTACGAACCTACAGTCAACTAGATTTCTTTTACTCTGGTCCTATTTTTCAAGTGTCCTTCAGCAATATCTGATTTACTTGCGCCGTGATAGGAAACGGCATGATGTTTGTGGATCATTAGTTCGTTAATATTAGTCTGTCCATCTAAAGTAAGAAATTCACCAAGTATCCTTCCATACTTTCCTTTTTTATCAAGCCTCGTTTTGAGTATAGCTCCATCTGATATCTGTTCTGTGAGGAATTTCTTCGCCATGAGTCCGTATCGTTTTTCGTCGAGGTCACGGGTTCTACTTTCTGGTGTGTCAATTCCGTATAACCTAATCCTTTGTTTTTTAAGCCATACTCCGAAGCCCAAGTCGATATCCACATCTACTGTATCTCCGTCTATGATTTTAACTACATTAATTCTATATTGATACATTATTTTCCCTTTATAGTTTCGTTCAACACCTTTTTATTTATAAAGTCAGGTGTAACTATACCAGATCCATACTTTTGATTGTATGCGTTTAAAATATCTTTACCTGGATCATAGATTGAAACCACATGCTGGGGGAATATTGGAACTTTATGTTCCTTGCTGAATGGAGCGTAAGGAGCAAGTCCCACGCCAAAATCAGTATCACTTCCAGGTTTAGGCATCATCATAATAATAGCAGGTTTATCAATTAAAATAAATCCTTCTTTTCCATCTACTTCTGTAGATGATACATCACCCATAAGGTCTTCACCTGTTGTAAGTTTTACTATCTGAATGTTTGACATGCTCCTTATCTCCTTCAATTATTTAATTTCAATAGATGTAGGTTTCTTTTCATCTGGTATTTCATGTACCAATGAAATAGTTAAAACTCCATCCTTCAATTTTGAACCTGTAACTTTAACATCATCTGCTAATGCCCATGTTCTAGTGAAATTGCGTTCTGCAATTCCTTTATGTAAGAACTCCGCCTTAGGCGTATGGTTCTGTTCACCTTTAACGACAAGGTTGCCGTCTTCCACAACAATATCCAATTCAGATTTACTGAATCCTGCAAGAGCAATTTGAATTTCATAATTCTCAGAGTCTAGCTTTTTAATATTATAAGGTGGGAAAGAATTAGATTGTCCGCCTTCAACAGCGTTTAGTCTTGTAACAGCGTCAAAGACTCTGTCAAATCCAATCAATCTACTCTCTATTTGTGGGAATGCTGAAACAAAATCGTTCCAGTTAGTCGTGTTTAATCTTACCATTTTAGTTTCCTCCTATTAGTTAGCAAGGTTAATATTAGATACCCTTCCGGCGTATCATTATTATTTATAATACTTTGCATCTTTATTTAAACCCTATTTGTCCTAAATGTGGAAATGTACCTTTAAAGTCTGTGCCTCGTCTTTCATCATGTTGTTTTACGAATGCCCAGAAATCTTTTCTATGTCGGATTAATTTCTCTCCTTTAAATCGATTAGCTTGTATCCAGCCTACAGTCTTTCTAAATTTTTCAATTTCTCCTGTAGTAAACCACGGATAACTTTCCATAGTTTTTAATCCATTTACCAACATACTTATATGAGAATCACTTGAAATTTGTGCTGAAAGGTGTTCTGGAGATGTCATATAAGGTATATCTATTGTTATTAATTCTTTATATGTGTTTTTAAGTTCTGCCATTTTGAATAGGAACTCATCTAAATTATGTATTGATAAGAAGTTAAATGTATTCATAATACCTACTTCTATACCACTACCTAAAACTCTATGTAGATTTTGTTCAAAGTGTCCTATATCTAATCCATGTCTAATATACTCTGCTTGATCACCCCATGAATCTATACTGACATATAACTTTGTATTAGGTATATCTTTAACTAGATCAATATACTTCTTTACTCGTTTTTCTGTAATCATAAGATTTGTATTACAATGAAATGTCATTCCTTCTCTAGGATTATCTTTGACATACTCTAATAATTTATATGTATTCTTATCTAATAAAGGCTCACCACCTGTTACTCTAAGAACAAATAAATGTTTATATGCTTCTGGAAACCATTGCCAAAATCTTTTTAGATATGGAGAGTTTGTTTCTTTATATTCACTACCATTATAATATTCATCTTGTGATAAATCATATGGTCCAAATTCGTCTATTTCTTTTTGCCAACTGCTACTAAAACTAGGTCCACAATAACTGCATTTCATTTGACATTTATTTGTAAAACTAAGTTCCAAATATTTAGGATAAACATCATTTAATCCTGCTTCTGTTGCTTTGGCAATTATGTTAGGATCGTGTTTAAAAAATTGTACTGCTAATGTTTGTCTATCTGAAATTAAATCTAGATCCTCTACTTGCCAACAATAAGAGCACTCGTCAGGTCTTCCACCTTGTAACATCATAGCTCTCATTTCCTTCTTATGAGGAGTATTATGTAAGTCTGAATTTTCTGGAATTTTATGTGTAGGACAATGATAGCAAGAGTGATTAAGGCCTGATCCTAAGTGCATTTCCTGGTGGAACCATTTTAATACACAAAAGCCAGGACCTACTTTATCCTGTTCTTCTTTGATCTTGTTTAGATAGTAAAGATCGTTATTTAACTTTTTTTCCAATATTGTACTTCGGAATCAATTCCCACTCACCCTTCTCTTTAAAAGATATAATTTTGATCTGACTTAAAGGGGAACATTCTCCTACCTCACCTACTATATCAACCAAACCCCAGTCTGATAGAAGTTTTGCGATAGTGTTTCGTCTTTGTAAATCGTTATCTTGGAAATCTGCCTCTTTGCCGTCTAATGCAAAAAGTTCTTTGAAGTGTGTTATGAAGTATCTGCCTTTCTTATGTAATATGTGGCAGGACTGATAAAGAACCTGTTCCTTTTTAGAAGCAACGCCTATTCGAGATAGGGTTTCTCTTACTTTTAAAAAGTCTTCTGGGTCCTTTAAAGTGACTTCTAATGGGCTGTAGCCTGGGTAGTCAATATTAAAGTAATTCTCTTGATCACTCATTTCAATACGCCTTGTTGTTGTATAATATACTAGGTTATATTGATATTTATACCTTTCCGCCTTTAGAGGTGTTAAGATGTAACTTAATGAGGTCTATTTCCGTCTCCGTTAATAAAGATAATGTCTCTTTTGCTTTAATAAAACTGTATCCAAAAAATTCTTGTATTGCTTCAATATTTTCTTCTTCAGCCTTTAACCATTTGTTATAACGCTTCGCTTTCCGTATAACACTTCTTAAAAAATCATATTGTAATTTATTATCCAAGTGAGGTCTGGCATTCATTTCATTTCCTGCAATAATTGTGTCTTTGCCAAACCCCATTGCACGATTTACTATAAAAGGATTGTATTCTTTTTCTGTTCTTTCATCAACTATTAGATCTTCTTTTGTAAAGTTAATACTATTAGCAAAATCAAAGGGAGATATCTTTTTAAGTTTATGCTCAAACTCACTTTCGTCTATTTCGACGACTGGATCTCCAAATCCTTCTAATATACTATCACTCATATTAACCAAAACTGTAACTGATTATTAACATTATTATTATAAAATAAACTGTCAATATTTTTATGTCTGTATCATTATTATCCATCAAAAATGCCTTATAACACCTGCTATAATAAAGAAGCAGGTAAAAAAGTTAACAAGAACAACCACTGTTCTAAAAATAGCGACGATATCAGCTTCTTTAGAATCATCGCTTGCTTTCTCTCCCAGGGACATGCACCATAATTTCCAAAACCTACCTAATATCGACATCTTTCAACATCCTATAACTTTCTAATAATAGTTCGGTTACTGTTATGCCCCTGTCCTTAGCCTCCTGGGTAATTTCTTGTTTAATCTCAGATGGCACTCTAATATCAATTCGTGCATCTGCCGTTTTTGCCTTGTTGTAGTCTTTCATTACTTAAACTCCACATTGGCCATTATTTCAGTTAAACAAGCTGTCAGGTTAATCTCCTGATCTGCTACAAAAGCTGCTTTATACTGATAATCTGCAATTAACAATACAACCTGAGGTATAGATTTAACCTCAGCGAGTAGTATATCGTATATCTGTCTAAATATACCCTGTGGGTCTGTGTCCACATTGTTAGCTACCCATTGTCTCATCTTCTTCCAGTCCTTCTCTCTTAGACTCTCTAAGAGCTGCTTAGCATTAACTTCTTGGAAGTTGGATAGTATGCCTTCATCTATCTCTCCACCCGCTGAGTACCGCTGTAGCTCATTTATAACCCTTCTATAGTCTGGAAAATGCTTCATTAGAAGCTCAGCAAGCACCTTTTCGTTGTAAACTATCCCTTCACTTGTTAATATATACTGCATCCTTCCAAGGAACTTACCAGCGAGCTTAGGGCGATCTGAGGGTGCTAATTTAAAGTCTATAACAGTAGTCCTGCTATGTAGAGGGTCTATAAGCCTATTGGCATAGTTACATGTAAATATAAATCTACAGTTCTCAGAGAATTGCTCTATGAACCCTCTAAGGGCTGGTTGAACACTATCTCTGTTCATATAGTCTGCCTCATCGAGAATAACAACCTTAGTCTTACCCTCAAATGAAACAGCACTAGCAAAGGACTTAATTTTAGTTCTAAGGGTATCTATTTGCCTACCTTCATCACTACCATTAATTACAATATAATCACAACCTAGCTCATTACATAATGCTTTAGCCACAGTCGTTTTACCCGTGCCTGCTGTTCCACTTAATAATAGATTAGGGACTTCACCCTTATCAATAAATGTTTGAAACTGTTTTTTAACTTCTTCAGGGAGAACACAATCTTCCACTTTTTGTGGACGATATTTCTCAACCCATAAAAACTGTCCTGGTTCCATAATAACTCCTATAATTTGTGGCGAACTTTTTTTGCTCCAAAATATCGGCCACTTTTTTCGAGGGTAAAAAGGTCTACGAAAAATTCTCCTTAATATCAGTCGAATCTGAAAACTCGAGATCTATATGCTTACCTTCGTCGCCCCAACCAAATGCTTTAACATTATCCAAAACAAAGTCTGGTTTGGATGCTTCATAAGGATCTCCCTCTATGTCATCACCAAAACCATCTTCAACAAAAGTCTGTACGATTTCTCTATCGTCAACTATTGCTGCGTATCTCCAGGACCTTACTCCAAATCCTATGTTGTCTTTTCTAACATCCATACCTAACTTAATTGTTAGTTGTGCTGAACCGTCAGGAATAATTTTAACATTTACAAGTCCTTGATTCTGTGCCCACTCGTTGCAGACAAAAGTATCATTAACTGTAATGCAATAAATATCATCTATACCTGCTTGCCTAAAGTCATTATATAACTCTTCATAACCAGGTAATTGTTGTCCAGAACATGTAGGTGTAAAAGCACCAGGCAATCCGAAGATTACAATTCTTTTACCATCAAAAAGATCTACATCATTCATTTCAACAAATTTTGAAACACCTTCTGTTGTTGTTACCTGTTTGGTAATTTTAAAAGGTGGTATTTGTGTTGCTAACTCGCTCATTCTTCCTCCTCGAAAGGATTTACTTCTCCCTTCATTACTTTTCGAACTATGTTAATTGCAGGATTAGGCCTAGTAAAAATATATTCTACTGTTTCGCCTTCCTTGTTAAATTCAACTACCCAGCCATTCTGTGCTTCACGGATAGTTACTTCTAATTTATCGTCACCCATTGTTATCTCCTATTACTGAAGAACGCTCCAATGCTAGCCAATATTTAGTATCGCCTTTGCTACTCTCTAAGAACATAAACTTTTTCTCAGAAAGAATAACTGAATAACTACCAGGGATAACTTTAAAATTTTCCACTGCTAGTTTTGCATCAAACTTTTTGTCTGTTGTACCTATAACTTGTCTAAAAGAGTTAGACTTAGGTGTACTAGGATCGCCTACTTGCATAACTACTTCATTACCGTCACCTACAACGCTTAACATGGGAGCTGCTGTAATAGCTGCTGCTTTCATAATCATGTCAATGTCGTCTTTAGTTAGATCAAACTGAAAGAAGTTATCCACTTCAATACTCTTGTCAGGAGCGCTAACAATAATGTTAGGATCTGCATAAAAGTATTCAAATACAGAAGAACCTTTAGTTACTTTAAGACTCTCATCTCCAAAGTCAACATCAGTATCTTCCATCAAAGTTAAGAGAGGGAGCAAACCATTTAAATCATAAATTGCAAACTCTCTAGGAAAGGACTCTGTCACCGTAGCTCTGGCAAAAATATTTTTACCTGTGCTAATTGTGGAAAGTGTACTACCCTCACGAATTAGAATATTCGTGTTAATTGTTGCGAAGTTCTTGAGAGTATCAAGAGTGCCTTTGCTTAGTTTCATAATATATCTCCAATTTTATATTTACTATATCGTATTATACGATCTTATATAGTAAGAGTCAATGTATTGTAGGACCAAATGGTGTAATCTTTTTGTCCTTTATACACTATTATTTATACACACAGGTGCAATTTTAATAGTAAGAAAGGTTAAAGTGGTTTGCTATTTCCTCTGCAAATTTTTGATGTGTTTTAGATGAAGGGTGAATTAGATCTCTACCTACATCTTCTATTGTCCAGCCTTTAGGTGGTTGACATGTTAACATAGGCATAAGGATTCTTTCTTTGCATATTTGTTGTCGTTGTTCAAATGTATCGTCTTTATGATATGCTCCTACTGTTCCTCCAACTACTTCCATAGAAAATATATCAACATCATGCTTGAACTGATGTGCTGAAGATATTTCTGTAGTTTCTTCTATTGAGTTTGCTCCTAGATTCATAAATGTTAATTCAATACCTAACTTCTCACATAACTTTACGATTGTACGATAAAGAATTGTATGCTGAGATGTAGGAATTGCTGTTGATTCATAATCTCTAAAGAAGGCATAATCAGGTTCATTAGGATAGATTAAAGAACCTGCATAGTCTATATTGTGTATTGTATTATGATCTGTAATCTTAAATGTTCCTGTAGGATTTTCTGCTATTGCTAACATAATCCTACTAGGTGGCCTGTGCCATCTTTTAGACAGTTCTAATAAATTATGTGCAGTATATTCTGGCCTGTTTCCAAATAAACTTGTATCATATATACCAAAGTTTCCTATATCAGATAAAACAGCTGAACAAGTATCATGCCTATTAACACCTGGTCCTAATGTGGGACACCCTGCATCTAATAACCACCATTCGGACTGACTAATTTCTTCTAACTCTTTATCATTTCTAAATCCAAAAGAGTCAAAAACATATTCAACAGGTTTAGCATTATTCCAATGCCAATCAGGACCTTGAATCTTTTTTGCTTTATCAAACCACTCTTGTGATTCGTGCATCATCCATTTATATTTCTTTCCTGGAGTAACATCAAAGGCTATAAAACCTTTGTCGTTTAAGTGGAGTTTTTTAACTGAATCATTATTCATTTTTGAATACTGCTGGACGGCCTTCTTGCCAGGCTGTTAGAGCCTCTAGTAAATCTTTAGAGTCAATACATAAATCTTTAGCCCATAGTGCTTTAGTTATTGCTTCATCTAAATGTCCGTTTACAGTTTCCCATGCACCTGCTTTTGTTCCGTGTACTGCTATTGGTGCACATATTTCTGTTATTCTTTTAGCATATTCAAATGCTACTTGTCTAACATCTTCTCCTGGAGTTATAATCTTATTAACAAGTCCTACCTTCTCTCCCCATGCAACTGTCTCAGGATCTCCAGGAATCATAAAGCCCATTGCTCTATTGTAACCAATTTTCTGTGTTAGTTTTACCTGCATTGTTACAGGATTTAATCCTCTCTGAGATTCGTTCATCCAAAACTTAGTATTAGGATCTGCTATTACAATATCACACCCTAACATAAAACTAAATCCTTCTCCAATAGTCCAACCATGTACTGCACAAATAATAGGTTTAGGTGTTGTCATATCATTTTCAAGATATGTACCTAAGCCTTTCTTAGTAGCTTCCATAAAGTTTTCTGTATTGGATAAGTCTGCACCTACACAAAAGTCTGTTTTGCCTGGTGCTGATTGTAGCACTACTGCCCAGACGTCATCATCGTCTCTGACTCTAAGTAATGCTTCGTTGATTGCTGGGTATGAATGAATATCACACCTGTTGTTGTCGCCAACCATATTTAAACTTATGATTCCAACTCGCCCTACCTTTTCGTAGAGCACACGATCCATAATATTTTCCATAATGTAGTCCTAGTTAATTAAAAGTCTGCTATTGTAGCACCTTCGGAGTCTTCAATTTTGCAGGTTATACCAGCGTCTATTAACGCTTGTTTGTAAGTAGACCTTACAGTATTCTCATCTGTAACACCAGAGAAGTCTAAAGCATCATGTGTTGCTTTGTCAGGAAATACATATACAACCTTGGTAACTAGTCCATCTACTTCGTAACCTTTAGTTGCACCTGCATCTGATAAAGCTGTATCACTTTCCGATTTATTAGCTGCTGAAATAGATGCTATTGTAGGAAGTGCTGTGCCTTCATCAGGTCTTGTTAGTGTCCATGTAACTGTATAAGCCATTCTTTTGTCTCCAATTTGTCTTATTATTTATACTATACATTATTTATAAGGATAATTTTGAGTTTTTATACTTTTGGAGGAATAAATTTGTGTCTTTTTCTAATCTTTCTAAGTCATAATTCATAACTGTAAGGTCCAAAACACTATCCCAATCATATGTTCCTGGTGTAACATAGTTAAATAAGTCCCAAGTCATTAATCTATTTTCATTATGATCATATAAACCATTAGTCATTACTCTACCTAACTCTAATATAGCAGTTTTCCAACTGTAAGTATCGTGACTCCAATGTAAATTGTAATGACTGTCATGTGTTCTTCTTAAATACTCTTTCAATACAGGGTGTTCAAACTCTGCCAAGTCCTCATCTGTCATTACAGTATCTGTTATCTCACTATGGAAATGTCCTGACTCTTGCCATGTTCTACCAAACTCTGAGGACGATCCTATAATATCTGATTGATGTTTATTAATAAACAATGGTTGAAGTATCATATTTTCGTTAGGCATATTCTGTCTGTACCATTTCAATCCATCATATAAACTCTCTTGAGTTTCATATGGCAGTCCTAATATCAAACTTGCTGAGGCTCTATACCTACCACAATGCTCAATAAAATAATCTTTTGCCTCTAATAGTCCTGATTTTAATTTGTCTGGATTAATACCTTTGCCTACAGTTCTTCCTGCTTTCTGATTAAAAGATTCTATGCCATAGTATTGAGCCCAGAATCCCATCTCGGCTAAGTATATTTTATCCTCAGGTCTTGATGCTAATAAATCTGCTCTAATAAATCCTGTAAGATTAGGACGGAATGGTAGTCGTTGTATTTCACTACCAGCGTATTTAATTTTCTCTTGATTATCGTTTGTCGTTTCATCTGCTACATGATAACTCGTTGTGCCATAGTGTTCATAATTATATAACATCTCATCATGTAGAGTATCCATATCCCTAGTTAAGTCTCCTTTCATACCTATTGCATTGTATGAACAGAACTTACAGGCAAATTTACAACCACGGGAGAGTTCTAATGTTAGATTATCACCTGGTTGTATAAAGTCTCTATCCTCATAACTAACAACCAAATCTTTCTCAGGGAAACATGGGTGGTATCTATCTGACATAACAACCTGTTTGCCTTGATACTCTATTATTGTTGCTTCACCTTTTAAAAGTTTTATTAATCCAAACTCTCCATAACCTGTTATGTAATAATCACAAGGTAAGTTCATTGTATCAACTAATACTTTGGAACCTGCAACGATCATGACATTTGGATAATTAGTTTTTAACCATGTAAGATTATCTTGTGCTCTTTTTAGAAGTGTTCCTTTATATCCAAAGGTTACGCTTACACCTATGAATTTTGTATCGTTTTTAACTCTGGATTTTATAAACTCTTGGAACTCTTCGTCGGTAAATGCTAACCAATAGTCCAGGACTTCAATGTCCCAACCTACTTTCCTCATATAGCTAGCAATTTTATGTGCACCGCCTGATCTTTTAAGGTTAACCCAGTCTGGGTTTGTGGAGCCTCTCGGTCCTTGCCAGCCTGGGTTTTGTTGTAGACATCCTAGTATGATTCCTCTCATACCAGTATTTATTACTCGTCTAAATAATGCTTAACAGCGCCTTTGTCGTGTTCCGATAGAGCTATTATGCCATAATGTAAAACCTTCATTAGGTCCTTTCTATGGTCCTCTACGGAGCCTTTTTTGCCGTATCGTTGTGCGTATTTAAGAATGTTTCCTATTGTGAAACCAATACCATGTCCACAATCACTAATAAATTCCGTGGATTGGAAATTGTTTTTGCTATAATGCCCTGAGTATGTGTCGTCGATATACGATTGGAGCTCCCTAATGAGAGCTCCTTCGTTGAACTTATACTCTGGCGTATTAGTCTTCGCCATCTTCGTGTATCTCCTGTTCAGTTTCTTCTTCCATCTGTTGTTCTAGTTCAACAGTTGGATCTACTTTGGCATACAAATCAATGAATGCCTCTTTGGTGTCTTCATCGAACCTATTAACA
>Ga0209404_10002621_pt1 | contig 10980 bp, 6 predicted proteins | sample TroAtlMetagenome_2_FD_187447 | JGI IMG/M metagenome (GOLD analysis project Ga0209404, IMG submission 187447) | Marine eukaryotic phytoplankton communities from Atlantic Ocean - Tropical Atlantic ANT8 Metagenome (SPAdes) (version 2) | ecosystem: Environmental > Aquatic > Marine > Oceanic | place... | reverse complement strand
AAAAGATAGAGTGTTATATTGTAATCTAGATGAAGATGAATTCGAAGAAAAATGGGAGTTACTGCAAGTAATGGTAGGGTTGCTCAAGACTGACTATACTGAGAGAGATATATCATACATTAAACTAGGACCAAAGTGCGGAGTGGGTGGACCAGGTAAGGTTATGCAGAAAACGCCCATGTGGGAAGAAGATAGTTATTAGTCAACCCTTGGGTAAACCGCCCTTGGGTTTTTTTATTGACATACTCATATAATTACTCTATAATTGATATGAAGGTATTAAAAAATTATGGCAAAAGGATTCACTGTTAAAGCTGCTAGTCCCAAAGCAAAGAAAGCAGACGATTGGGACATAGACGCAATTAAAGCCAGAATGAAAGGTAAAGCAATTGTCTTTTGCCTACCTGGTAGAGGAGTCTCATATACTTACTTAAAGAATTTTGTACAACTATGCTTTGACATGGTTCAGAATCAGATGAGTATTCAGATATCTCAGGATTACTCATCAATGGTAAACTTCGCAAGATGTAAGTGTCTCGGAGCAAATGTATTAAGGGGCAAAGATCAGATTCCTTGGGACGGGAAGTTAAACTACGACTACCAGTTATGGATTGACTCGGATATTGTCTTTGACACAAACAAGTTCTGGCAGTTATGTGATCTTGCATGTCCCGCAGAAGCAGAGAACGAAGACGGCTCAATAGATGATGACAAGTGCCGTAAGATAACTGCTGGTTGGTATGCAACTGAAGATGGCAAGACTACCTCTGTTGCTCATTGGTTAGAAGAAGAGGATTTCCGCAAGAATGGTGGTGTTATGAACCATGAGACTGTGGACTCGATCAGCAAGCGTAAGAAGCCTTTCACTGTAGACTACACAGGTTTCGGTTGGGTGATGATTAAGCACGGCGTATTTGAGCAACTTCCTTATCCTTGGTTTGCTCCTAAGATGCAAGTCTTTGAGTCTGGTGCAGTTCAGGATATGTGCGGCGAAGACGTATCGTTCTGTTTAGATGCCATTGAGGAAGGCATGGATATTTGGTGCGATCCTCGTATTCGTGTAGGGCACGAAAAATCTCGTATCATCTAATGGAGAAGAATCTTCAGAAATGGGCAGATACGCATTTGCCCAATAAGAGTTCAGATGACCTTTGGGATCTCCAAGCAGCGATTCTCACCGAACTTTCTCGTAGAGATGAAGTACAATATCAGGTGCGTGTCTCGAAGGGATCTTTAGATAACAAATTTAAACAACTACGTATAGGAACAACTTAATGCCAGTTAAAACAAAATCAGGAGCATGGGGATCTACAGAATTCGTTGAGGCGACCCCGAAAAAGTCTCGACAGGGAAGAGGAAAACATTCGAAGTATTCCGCAACCTCTCGTAATGGTCCCCGCAAAAGATATAGAGGACAAGGACATTAATACTAAGACCCGAAAGGGTCTTTTTTATTGCGTTTCAGAGACCCTTATATGCCCCTAGAAGGTATTCGTACTACGTTTTATGAATATTCGTATAAGTGCTATTATAACTAATGTTAGTATCGTTAATTTTGGCGAAAAATGGAAAACTCCAATAAGAAAATGCTTCGAGAAATAGCAAATGATCAATTAACACCTAAGAAATACGATTTTAAAGTCCAAAATGACCTATATGAGAAGAGAAAAGATGATTTAGAGGAAGATGGACTCGATTATGACATCGATTCTATACCTCTTGCAGAATTTTAGTATATAAACCTTAATAAATAAATTATAATTGTAATATTTCCCACATTCTATGCCTCTTCAAAGGGTAAATAACGGTTTTAAAGACCTTAGTATGAGTTTTCAGGCAAATCCTTTGTCTAAAGACTTAATTGCGCTGAAAAATACCAATGCAATTGCTAGATCAGTTAAAAATATAGTATTTACCCTACCTGGAGAAAAGTGGTTTAATGAAGAATTTGGTTCTCGAATCACAGCAAGTCTATTTGAGAATATAAATGACCTCACTGCAAATATTATTGTTGATGAAATTACACAATCAATCAATCGTTATGAACCAAGAGTGAATTTGATTGGTGAAGGTGTAAAAGCATTCCCTAATTACGACAATAATACTTTTGATGTCGTCATTGTATATGAAGTTATAGGGACTGATGTTCCACCACAACAATTAGAATTCGTTTTAGAATCAAACAGGTAATAAAATGCCACTAGTTAATTTCTCAAATCTGGATTTTGACCAGATAAAGACAACTCTGAAGGATTATCTTCAGACAAATGCAAATTTTACGGATTATGACTTCGAAGGATCCAATCTTTCGACTGTTATTGACCTGTTGGCATACAATACTTACATAACTTCATACAATGCTAACATGGTTAGTAATGAAGTATTCATTGATAGTGCAAGTTTAAGAGAAAATATAGTATCTTTAGCAAGAAATATTGGATATTTACCTCGTTCTAGAAAAGCAGCACGTTCATCTATCAGTTTTTTCGTTAATACTACAAATATTGTACCCCAACCCTCCGTCATAACCCTTAAAAAAGGTGCTGTAGCTACTACTGCGGGGTCTTTTGGTAATCAATCTTACGTTTTTTCGATTTTAGAAGATATTTCTATTCCTGTTTTTAATAATGTTGCCGAATTTGTTGATATTCCAGTCTATGAAGGTACTCTTTTAAATACTAACTTCACTTATAGCACTCGAAATCCAACTCAGAAGTTTATTTTACAAAATATTGGTATTGACACTGATTTAATTGCTGTAAATGTTAAAAGTAATGAACAAGCAACGGCAAAAACAAAATATTCTGCCCAAAATAGCCTTTTTGAAGTTGATGGAGAGTCAAAAATCTATTATATGCAAGAAATAGCAGATGAAAGGTATCAAATCTTCTTTGGAGATGGTGTTTTTGGAAAAGCACTCGAAGAAGGCAATTTTGTTGACGTAGATTATATTGTTTCTAATGGTGATACTGGAAATGGTGTTGCTCAGATGACTTTTGCTGGAAATTTGATCTATGAAAGGAACGCACTAACATATAAAGTGACTTCTGGCATCTCTTTGGTGACCACTAACTCATTTTCCACTGGTGGAGAGAATATTGAGTCAGTTGAGTCAATTAGAAAGTTTGCTCCAAGGATATATTCATCACAAAACAGGGCAGTTTCTGCTACAGACTATGAATCTTTGATTCCAGCGAAAATTTATCCCGAAACTGAGTCAATTTCCGTTTTTGGAGGTGAAGAATTGAATCCTCCTCAATATGGAAAGGTCTTTATTAGCATAAAACCAAGAACTGGTGATTTTTTACCCAATTTGATCAAAGAAAACATAAGATTAAAGTTAAAGAAGTATGCTGTAGCAGGAATTGTCCCAGAAATCTTAGATCTTAAGTATCTTTACCTCGAAATTAACTCAAAAATCTATTATAACTCAAATCTTGCTCAAACAGGTGCTTCTGTAAGTTCTATAGTTGAAAATAATGCAAATAAGTACGCTGAATCAACTGAGTTAAATAGATATGGTGCTAGATTTAAATATAGTAAGTTTTTGGGTATTGTTGATCAAAGTCATGACGCAATAACTTCGAATATCACGACAGTTGCTATGAGAAGGGACTTGAGGGTTGTATTAAATAAGATTTCTGAATATTCTATTGGATTCGGTAATCAATTTAATATTAAGAGTATGAGTGGATTTAATATTAAGTCTACTGGTTTTAATATTGATGGTATTAAGGATCCTGTTTATATTTCAGATATTCCTAATAGAACTAGAGTAACTGGATCTCTTTTCTTATTTACTGTACCCAGTGTAAATTCAGTATCTCCTACAATTGTAAGAAGAAACGTTGGTACTATCAATTACCAATCTGGAATCATTACTTTAAACCCAATTACTATTAGATCTGCAAAAATAAAAGATGGTCAGTCCATCATTGAGTTATCCGTACCTCCTCAATCAAATGATGTTATTGGATTACAGGATTTGTATTTGCAACTAGATATAGGAGGTAGTATATTTGATCCAATCGTGGATGAAATATCTTCTGGACTTGATCCTTCAGGATCTAATTATATTGTTAGCTCAAGTTATGTAAACGGAGCATTAGTAAGAGTATAAAATGGCAGAAAACAGAGTTAAATTTCAGAACATAGTTGAGAATCAACTTCCAACATATGTACAGACAGAATTTCCTTTAGTTTCGGATTTTCTTAAAAGTTACTATGTTTCGCAAGAATTTCAGGGTGCTCCTGTTGACTTGATTCAAAATATTGATGATTATACAAAAATTGATAATTTAACCAATTTAACAGAACATGTTGGGTTAGGTTCTAATATTAATTTTGCTGCTAATACAATTTCTGTTGATTTATCCAATTATCCTGCAGGAACTGAAGGTTTCCCTGATGCTTATGGTCTATTAAAGATTGATGATGAGATAATTACATATAAATCGAAAGATTCTTCTAATTTTAAAGATTGTGTTAGAGGATTTAGTGGAATTTCTTCATATAGAGCAGCAGATCGTCCAGATCAATTGGTTTTTGACACTACAGTTGCTGATAAACATGAAAAAGGTGCTAAGATAGAGAATTTAAGTAATCTTTTTCTTAAAGATTTCTTATTAAAGACAAAACATCAACTTTTACCAGGATTTGAAGAAAGGAAATTACATAAAGATATAGATCATAATCTTTTTATTAAAAATGCGACTGATTTTTATAGAAGTAAGGGAACAGATGGTGCTTTTGAGATTTTATTTAGAGTATTATATAATGAACCAGTAGAAATTATAAGACCAAGAGATTTTCTCTTTACACCATCTAATGCACATTATTTGATCACAAATGATTTTTGTGTTGAGGGTGTTGACGGAAATCCAATGGAATTGGAAAATGCAACAATGTTCCAAGATAAGTATGGTGATCCACCACTTTTTGAGAAGGCATATGCACCAATTACCAATGTAGAAGTAATTAGTCCTGGTATTACGGGAATAGCAAAGACATATTATAAAATTAGTTTAGATGCTGGATATAATAGGGATTCTAGAGTAGAAGGTGCAACTTATGGTACATTCCTTGTTCATCCAAAAACTAGATTGATTGGTGGTGTTTCTGCAGGTGCTACTATATTTGATGTAGATTCAACTGTTGGATTTCCAAATGCTGGAGAATTATCTGTAGTTTATAACGACACTACAACTGGAATTGTTTCCTATTCTTCTAAGAACTTAAATCAATTTTTTGATTGCACAAATGTAACTGGAATTATTGAAGATTCTGAAGACGTTGGAATAAACACATATTGTTATGCTGCTTCTAATACAGGTGATGGAAGTACTGTTAAAGTAAGAATTACATCAGTATTAAATGATTTTGCTTTTGGTACAAATAATAGATATTATTCTCATGGTGATGTTGCAGAAATTAAAACTTTAGGTGTTAATGATAATACCTTTAAAGGTCGTGGTTGGTTTTATAATGTTGCATCACAATATAATGTTAAAAGTATAGAATTAATAGATTCTTCAGATAAGACTTATCTTGTTAATTTAGAAACAGCACATTCATTTAGAGTAGGTGATAATGTAGCACTTACTGGTACTGATAAGATAGAAAAACCTATTTCTATAATAAGTGAAATTAAATCTGTAACATCCTTTATTGTTAAGGGTCAAGGAGATCTTACTACTAGTGATAGTTACACTGTTAATAGGAAACTTTTAAAATCAATATCAAACACTTATCCAGAATCTTCACGATTTATTACCAACGTACAAAATACTTATAAGCAAGGAAATGATTTTTTAGTTGCATCTCCTTCGATACCAACATATAATTCACAACCACTTAACGTTTCTAATCAAACTATTGAACTGAATGGACAATTTATTGCAGGTGGTGCATGGCAAATTACAACTACTAAAGATCATGGTTTCTATACAGGAGATGCTGTTTGGTATACTCCAGAAAAAGTAGAAGAAACTTATGTTGACTCTTTTGGGGATACTAAGAAGAGAATTGTAACTTATACTTATTTGTGGGATGAAGGTTTATATTTTGTAAAAAGATTAGATGCCCAAAGAATACGACTTGCTAAAAGTTTAACGGATATTCAGAATAGTAATTTTATTGAGCTTACAAGTACTGTAACTGTTAAAGATAATAAAATTGAACCTTTTAAATTTAACAAAAAAACATTAGAATCACAAAGAATTTTAAGATCTATTCACCAACCAGTAACAGATTCGACTATAACCAAAACTAGACCTGGTCGTACTGGAATTTTGATAAATGGTGTTGAGATACAGAATTATAAAGGAAAACAGGTTGTACATTCTGGAAAAATAGAAGAAATTGAAGTATTAGCACCAGGAGAGGATTATGATATTATTAATCCTCCTCTTTTAAGTATTAATGATAATACAGGAATTGGAGCTACTGGAAATGTTGATATTGTTGGAAATTTAAAGAGTATTCAAGTTAAAGATCCTGGATTTGATTATAGATCAATTCCTGTTATCTCAATCACTGGCGGTAATGGTGAGGGAGCAGTTGCTAGTCCAAATATGAAGTTGGTTGATCATAATCCAACTTTTAATGCACAAAGTGTTAATGATATTGGTATTGGTGCTACTCAATCAATAATTGGATTTACAACTTTCCATAAATTTAGAAATAATGAACCAGTATATTATAGAACTGATGGGCAAGATGGATTAGTAGGTATTGCTACTAATGCATTATATTATGTTCATGTTGTTGATGAATTCCAAGTTAAATTAATGCCTTCACAAGGAGATGCTATTGTAGGAATTAATACTATGGTTATAACTGATTATGGAGTAGGAAGGCAAAGTCTAGAAACAGTTCATCAAAAACTTATATTGGATTCTGTCAATATAGTTAATTCAGGAAGAGGATATTCATATAAAAAGAGAACTACAACAACAGCAGGAATTGATACTTCTGCAAATCTTATTACTGTTAACAGTCATGGATATGAGTCTGGTGAAATTTTAAATTATACAATAGAAAATCCATATATTGATGATAAATTATCTGGAGTTGGAACATTCTCTCAAGTAATTTCTGGTCTTAGTAGTAATACTGATTATTATGTAACTGTAGTTGATGATAATACTTTTAAATTATCACAAGTAGGTATAGCGACTATAGATAAGACGATTTATTATGATACTCAACAATTTATTAATCTAGCATCTGTTGGTTCTGGATATCATTGTTTTAATTATCCTAATATTAGTGTTTCTATACAAGGAGAAGTTGGGATATCATCTGTAGAACGTGTTGGTGTATCTACAGTTGATTTCCAAGCTAAACTCCAACCAATCTTTAGAGGTTCTGTTCAGGGAGCACATATGAAGACAAATGGTATTGGATATGGATCCTCTACCATAATGGATAGTGTTAGACAACCTTCTTTAGGACTTACATTTGGTGATAGATGTCAATTAAAATGTGAAGTTATTGACGGTGCTCTTACTGATGTTATAGTAATTAATAGAGGTAATGGTTATATATCTCCACCAGATATTATAGTAGAAGATTTTGCAGGTTCTGGTCGTGGAGCAGTAGTTGTACCAATTCTTGGGGAAGTAGGTAGTGCAGAAGAAGCCCAAGTTATAGAAGTTAAAGTTTTAAGTGGTGGTACTGGTTATAGTCAGCAAAATACAACTGCTTTTTCTGTATCACCTGGAGGAGGTTGTGAACTTAAAGCATCACTCCAAAAATGGCGAGTAAATTTAGTAGGAAAGCATTTTAATCAGTTTACCCTAGATGATGGGTTTATGACTGAAGGATGGGAAGGTAGAGGACTTCAGTATACTCATTTATATGCACCTAGAGTGCTTAGAGAGTCCATATACGCAACTGATCAGGATGGTAATAAATTGTATGGTCAAAAGGATTTGACCAAGCAGAACGGATCTGAGGTGTCTTCTACGGGACATTCTCCAATCATTGGGTGGGCATATGATGGAAACCCAATTTATGGTCCATATGGATATGCAGATAGAAGAGGTGGCGTAGTTACTCAGATGAAATCTGGATATAAATTGGAACTCAAAAAAGATAGACCTTCTACAGTATTTTTTCCTGAAGGGTTCTTTATTGATGATTATACTTATACTGCAGTAAATGATGATTCTGTTCTTGATGAAAATAATGGAAGATTTTGTATTACTCCAGAATATCCAGATGGAACTTATGCTTATTTTGCAACAGTGGATAGTGCATCAGCATCTTCTGGACCTTTCTTAGAATATAGAGAACCAAAATTCCCTTATTTGATTGGTGATGCTTATCATTCAATACCTAATAAATTTAATCTTGATAAAGATTCAAGTCAAGATGCTTTTGATTTCAGTCAGGGTAATTGGTTTAGAAATACAGAACCTTATAACTTAATCGAAGAGAATCTTACCTATAAGTATGCTTATATACCTAATAAATTATCTCAAAAAGTTGATATTCTTTCTACTAGTAGGGGTGTAGTTGATTTTGTTGGTGTCACTAGTGGTGGAAGAAATTATAGAGTTAATGATGAAGTAATATTTGATAATGCTGATACTGCGGCAGTTAGACAGGGTTCAAGACTCACCAATGTTGTTGGTGTATTAGCTTTAGAAATGGATCCTAATGCAGGAGCAAAAGCTAGAGTTGCAATGCTTGAGGGTGCCGTTATTGATGAGGTAAGTGTTGCAAAGAGTAGTATTAGTGGTGTCGAAGTTTATCCTGCAAATACCTCTGATGGTAGGTATATTCTTTGGGCTGATAATCCTCATAATTTTGATGTTAAAGATACAGTTACACTTACTGGATTCTCTACTACATCATCTTTAATCGAAGGATCTTATGAAGTAGGAATTCCTACTAGTCACTTTAGATTAGTTGGTATTGGAACTAGTACTGTTGGAGTAGGAACTACTGCAGCAACTGGAATAGTTACTCATTTTAAAATAAGTGGAGATCTTTCATATCCTACTATTAGGGAAAATGATATTCTTGGAATTGGCACAGAAAGAATTAAAGTATTAAATATAGATCCTCAAACATCTAGAATTAGAGTAATGAGAGCAGTTGATGGTACAGTAGGTGTCTCTCATACAGCAAGTACTCCCATTTATGATGACCCAAGAAAATTAATTATTAATGCTGGATTTAAATCAACAACTGAAGGTAAAGTAAATCATCAATTATACTTTGACCCATCATATCATGTTGGGGTAGGAACTAGTGTTGGAGTTGGTATTGGATCAACTGTTTATTTTGATGAGACTAGAGCAGGACTTGGTATAACATATGCCTTTATCCCAACTAGATCACTATACATTGAGAATCATGGGTATGAACAGGATGACCAATTAACATATTCTCCAGGTGATGGTGATGGAATAGTTGCTGCTGCTACTACAACTGAGATACAAGGATCCGTTTTCTTTGATGGATATGATGATTATATGACCAGTACTGAAAGTAGTTACTCTATTGGTGGAAGTACCAATTTCACTGTAGAAGCATGGGTATTCCCACAATGGTCTAATTTCAGTCAAATCTTTAATGTATCTGTTGGTAGTGCTTCTAATATACAATTAATGTATGGACATACTAATCCTGGTGATATAAGACTTTTAGTAGAAGCAGATAATGGTACTGATTTACTTGATCTTACAACTGGATCAACTCTTGTTCCTGTAGGACAATGGACTCACGTTGCGGTAAGTTTATATGGCACTGCTGGAAAGATCTTTATTAATGGTGTAGTGGAAGCAAGTGGTACTCTAAGTGGTACAAGAACACATACAGGAACTGTAGTTCATATAGGTGCTCATAAGACTGCTGCGTCACAGGATAGGTATTTTAGAGGAAAACTTTCTAATCTTAGATATACCGTTGGAGAAGCAGTTTACACAGCTGCATTTACACCACCAGTGTTACCAACAACCAAGACTAGTCAGGCAGCTGCAGGAACTAACGTAAAACTCCTATGTTGCAAGTCTCAAGTCTCTGCTGCTGCTACTGTAGTTGGTGCTGGTATTAGTGTATTTGGTGATACTATAGCAACTGGTGCTAGTCCTGCATTCGAAATATGGGCAGGTACTGGTACTACATTAACTAATGGTGAGACTGTTTATGCTAATAGAATATCTAAAGATTTACTTGGAATTTCTACATGCAAACTCTTTATTAATGAAGCAGGGAATTGGGTTGGTATTGCAAGTACACAAAAACACTCTTCCACACTATTCTTTACAGGAATAGGAACAGGAACTTATCATAGTTTTAATACTAATTTTACTCCTATTACTTGTGAAGTTAGAAGAAATAAAGTAACTGTATCTACTGCAGGTACACATGGATTAAAAATAGATGATACTGTTATTGTTGAGGTTAATCCTGATAATACTGGAATTGTTACTGTAAAATATAATGATTATAATAGAAAACTTACTCTAGATGCTAAATCATTTACTGCAGCTGGAATAACATCTTCTACAAATACAATTACCATAGTTGATCATGGATTTGCTCATGGTCAAAAAATTATTCATACTGCAACTACTCCCACATATGGATTAACCGATAATGGAGTTTATTATACAGTTCCAGTTGATGATAATAACTTTAAATTATGTGATAGTTATTATAATGCCACTAGATTTAAGCCTATTGTTGTTGGAATAGGAACAAGTGCTTCTGCAGGTACTATTAATCCAGTAAATCCACCATTAAAGATATATAAAGATTCTGTTCTTTCTTTTGATCTTTCAGATTCATCTTTAGCATATACTAAGGGATCAATATCATATCCAGCATTTGATTTCCGTTTATATGCTGATAGTGCTTGTGTAAAAGAATGGAATAAGAATCCTAGTACGGAAGAATTCCAAGTTAAAAAATCAGGAAGAGTTGGTATAGATGCTGATGCTGAATTAGAGTTAACCGTTAATAAGT
>Ga0209404_10002620_pt1 | contig 10984 bp, 11 predicted proteins | sample TroAtlMetagenome_2_FD_187447 | JGI IMG/M metagenome (GOLD analysis project Ga0209404, IMG submission 187447) | Marine eukaryotic phytoplankton communities from Atlantic Ocean - Tropical Atlantic ANT8 Metagenome (SPAdes) (version 2) | ecosystem: Environmental > Aquatic > Marine > Oceanic... | reverse complement strand
TACCATCGTGGCTAGACTGTATCTGTCCTAATACTGTAACTTCACCACCTGATTGCTCACCCTTAAACGTTATCTTACCTTCACGACCACCATCAGTATCTTCGTGTGTGTCGTTTAGTAGTATAAGTTCTGGTGTGCTATCAGTAGCTGTAATATCGCCTGTAACATCTACAGTATCTACACTGAGATTTACTACAGTAGCTCCAATATATTTACTCATTATGTTTGCTCCAATGCACTCACTATTACATCAGCACTACTTGCTGTATTAGATGTTACCTTTACAGTATCTGTTGTTTCAGCAATTATCTTACCGTCTAAGACAGATATTGCAGAGTTTGCAGGTACAGGTACTTCTTTCACAACATGTGTGTCTGCAACTTTTACAGTGACCCTTATTTGACTGCTTGTTATATTGGCTATGTTACAACCAATGATAACTGCAGTAGTACTTGATGGTACGGTGTAGGTTGTTACTTCTGAAGTTCCTACAGCCGCACTTACATAATTTTTAAAAGTGTTTGCCATTTTATTTTACCCTAAAGCTATTGCGAATGCAAGTGCATTTGCGTCAGACCCTGCAGTTCCACCAGATGTTGCAGCATCTACGTATGCAGTTGTCGCTAATTTTGTACTATTATCACCTTGACTTTGTGTTGTTCCTGTAGCTCCTGACGCAACAGTTCCACTCATTGCACCGCTAAAAGTAGTCGCAGTTATTGTACCTGTTACTGTTACACCACTAGCACTTGTTTCTAGTACATCCGAATTGTTATATTTTAATGTTACAACACCAGTGCCATTTGGAACAATATCAATGCCTCCATTGGTATCTGTAGATGTGATAGCATTGCCATTAATATTAATATTATCTATATCAAGATCAGTATTAATTACAACAGTGCCTGTACCATTTGGTGATAAGTTTATGTTACCGTTACTGTCTGTAGAGGATACTGTGTTTCCATCTAAATTAATGTTGCCTACACTAATATCTCCGCTAACATCTACACCATCTGCTGTTGTTTCTATTTTCTTTACATTATTATGATATAAGTTAACTGCACCGTTAACATCCATATCTATATACTTTTCAGTACCAGTATCACTTTGTACCGTAATACCGTCACCCTGTATTGTAAGTTCACCTGTAGTGTTTACAATACTAGAGTTTGTTCCATTGTGTGTAATAGTAAGGTCACTGCCTGTACCAAAAACAGCACTTGCATTGTCTGGAAAGTCTAATGCGTTAGCACTAGTATCCCATGTCATATCATAAGCTGCACCTTTAAATACTACATCACCATCTGACTTAATACGTACACGTTCTGTAGCTGTTGCACTAGTATTTGTTTTAAATACAAGAGCAGTAGAGTTGTCTGCAGCACCAAAGTTATTTTCTGCTACCGCATCAATTTCTGCACCAACAAGTCTAGCATCTGATCCACTATCTTCTAGTGGGGCGTTAAAACTAATCTTACCGATTGTATTACCACTGTCTACAGATATGTCAGAGGTTTGTAAAGATAACTGAAAACCACTAGCTGCTGTTGCTCCAAGTCCTGTATCAGCTACGTGTGTAAGTTTAACATCGTCATCTGCACCAAATGTAAGAACAGCGGCATCACTTTGCAATCTTACATCATCTGTCATTATAACTTCTGGTGAAGTAAATTTTACTGTTGTATCAGATGCAACATCTAACTGACCATCTGCAGTAGAACTTATAGATAAGTCTGCATCACGAAACTGTAATTTATTATTCGTGTCAATAGACATGTCTCCACTGAAACTGTCTATGTAAGCAACACCATCAATATACAAATCTTTAAACTGTAGTGATGTAGTACCTAAATCTAATCCTGCGTTTGTGCTTGGATTAATAGATGTGGCAGTTGCTACTAGCTGTTGGGCAGGACCAATAACTGTAATAGGACCACCTTCTGAAGCAGTACCATCATGTGTGTGACCACTAGAAGAATTAAATGCTGCTTCAATTGCGTCATATTCACCATCAAAGTCAGCAGCGTTAATAACGTTACCGTCAGCAATGTTGTTTGCAGTATCGTTCCGTGTGTAACCTGTACCCATATTATTTTACCTTCGTGTGTTGGTTGTATACTCTAATGTAATAGCGTCTAATGAAAATGGGGGGTCTACGCTATCTGATGTGTATTGTAAAGATACAACAAAAGCTGATCCAATTATTTGTGTTTCAAACAGTGTTTTTAGTTTGGAGCTATACACTGCTGTTGATCCATATGTAGCTGCGCCCATAAATGCAACTGTTCCTGTAGCATTATTAAAGTCAATCTTTGTAGGCTGTACACTATTCTTTTGGTCAAAGTCTAGTTTTAAACTTACGTCAAACGAAACACTACCTTGAGGATCAGTGTACAAAAACATCTTATAAAATGTTTTACGTATTCTTGGATCATTAATTGGCATATACGGTGTAGCAAAAGTAGTTTGTATGTTACTTCCATCAAAACTATTACCTTCTTCCATTTGGTATAGGTATCCATCATCATTTGCAAATACAATTGTTTCTGCATTTTGATAAAACCTACTGTCTGCTACGTATGCTCTTATTCCTCTTAAATCTGCCCATGACATTCCTTCGCCACCTTGACCTGCCATTTGTGTACCAAGTATGCCTTGAGCGTTTGCTTGTCCTATATTATTATTAAAACCTAGTATTCTGTATTGTGATTTATTACGTATAACTACACTAGTAAAAGATGTATTAGCAGTAATAAAATCTGTTACTTCTTTCTGTACTGTTTTAGATACAACAGCTAAATTAAAATCATTAAATCTATCTGTAGCACTTAAAAGTCGTAGGCCATCTGGACCAAGGAACATTATATCACCACCGACTTCTTGTATTGTATCTTTATCTACACAACCTATGTCTGTGGTTACTGGTTGTAATTGAAAATCTGCAATTGTATTACCAGTAATTTGAAATATAGACGATTCAGTAAATATAATTAACTGTTGTCTAAATACAATTAATCCTGTAATTGCTGATCCTACGGATATTGTACCAGAACCATTAGCTGCTGTAAAGTCTGTATCCGTAAAAGGTGCAGTAAAAGTTAATACGTTTGACTTACCAAAAACCAAATGACTTTTAAAATTTACTACAAACTCTGCTGCTGCTACATCTGTTGGTGCATCATTTAATGCCGTAAACTGAGAACCATTGTATAGTGCAGGAACATTAACACCATCAACTATTGCAACTTTTTCTGTTCCTGTATAGTTATATCTAGAAAATCTAGTTTTACCACCATTTTCTCGTGATGTACTTAAAAAAGTTAAAGCTGCATTGTCAGCAGGAGAACTAGCTAGTGCAGGATCAATTGCTACTGTAGTTCCACCAGAAGAAACTGTAGGTGTTGCAGTCACAGTATATATTTTATCTACACCTGCAATTTTAAATACATCACCTATTTGTGGTGTAGAAGTTAAACCATCTATAATTAAACTGCTACCAGTTTGTGACGCACCATTTACAAGAACTGTTCCATAAACAGGTACATTTACAAGTGTAAATCCAACGCCAGATGTTTTAATTAAACTTTCGTTTCTGGCTACAATAACTGAGTCAAGAAAAACACCACAGCCTATTGTACGATGGTTAGTAGTTGTACTTGTAAACTCTACCTCATCTCCGTTAGCAGGTGAAGCAGTAAGAGCAGGTGATATACCTATTGTTGCTCTGTTATCATCATCATCAAAAGTAATACTTGCACCAATAGTATACTCAGTTTTAAACTCTAGTGCAGTATCATCTGCAAGTGTTAAAGATAAAGTATCAGCAGCACTACCTATTGTAACATTCGGTGATGAAAAAGATTGTACTGTTGTGCCTCTTGGTATACCCTTGCCAACAATTTCCATACCTGTTGTAATAGTACCTACTACACCGTCCACTGCAAAGGTAGTAGTTTTAAAAGTAAACTGTAATGACAAATTATCTGCTACAGTTACATTACTAGAAAGTACTACAGTAAAATTACCTGTTGCCCCTGCTGTAACACTAGATACTGTAACGTTACTTGGAATACCTACGCCTGTTAAAGTTTGACCTTTTGCTATAGTACCTGAAGCAACAGTATCTACTATTATTGTTTTGTCGGCTGTTACTGCACCATTAACAAGTGCGGTTGGTCCATTTGCAGTACCAATAGTAGATGTACCATTTATGTTTGCAGTAACATGTACTAGTTTAAATTTGTCGTTTTGTTCAGGTGTTTGCCTAATGTTTGCAATATTTAAAGTTGTACCACTTTGACTTGCACCATGTACTACAGGTATACCATATGGGGGTATTATATCTAAGTCATACTTATCATATCCCAGTATTCTTTTATATCCACCTTCAATAGATGGTTCAAAGTTTCTCAGTATTCGTGCAGAACCGGGCATTTGTAAACCCTGCTGCAATGGACTCATATTGCTTATAAGCCCACCACTAAACTGAATGGGAAATGTTTCACGATTCGTAGGCATACGTTACTCTAAATTCTAAATGAACTGACTGATGATGTGTTCTGTGTTATTGCAGTAGACCTAAGATAGTCATATCGGTTTACATATAGACTACGCATACTTTTAATTTCATCCATAAACCTTGCTTGTGTTACTTGAGATTCTTGGGTTTCTCCTCTAAACATATATGCAAAATGCATAGCCCCATTTACAATAATGTAACGAAACTGTTCAGGCACAGTAGGAACATCCGTTGTGTTTAATAAGTCTACAGGTAATCTATAATACTCATATACATACTCATATGCTTTATCTGGATTTTTAACAAAACCAAATTCTTGATTAGGTGTTCTGAATACAAGATCAGGCATAGCTCTATTAGCAGATGTATTATATTCTATATCTACATGTTTGTCTAAATATTCTTCATAGGAAAGAATACCAAGACGTTTTGTATCGTTACCTAATGTATCATTTCTTTTTATTCTAAAGCTATCAAAGTCTATTGTTTTAGCATCTGTAGGAAACGCATATCGCACAACACCTGCAGTCATAGTTTCTTCAGCAGTTACATGATTAAAAGGCCACTCATATTCATGTTGATTAATGTAACGTATAGATGCGTTTACTGCATCTTTTATCATTCCATACTCACCAGTGGCTGTAGCAAAATTACTAGATGTAAGTTCTACTTCATTTAATCTACGGTTTACATCGTTGATAAGTCCAAGATAATCATATGCCATATCAACGTTCCTTTAATCGTAGTTTAATACTACGTTCTGCTGTACTACCTGTATCATCTGTCATCTGACAGAAGAAAGTATACTCTACATTATTTTGTCCACCAGATATATTTATAGTAGATACAGTACTAGTATTTGTCTGAGACACATTTTGTATACTATCTGTAGTTGCACTACTAGAAGCGGAAGTAAGAGTAGCCCCTGCATTTAATCTTGTCTTTGTGTTATATAAAGATGATTTTACAAACCATATAACAGAGTTGATAGTTGCTGTGTCAAGAAATCGTGACCAATCTACACTGTAATCTAATGTTTCATCTGGGTCTTTACTAGGCCAACGAAAACTCATATGTTAATCCTCATTTGCGTAAACAACACGATCTGCTGATGTAGGTTTTCCTTTTACAAAAACTCTTCTATCTTGTTGTTCTACTATTATAGTTCTATCACTAGATGAAGTCAAGGTGGCAGGATCAATATAAACTTTCCTATCTTGGCTTCTTATTAATACCGTTCTTTCAGATGCTGTAGTAGGCATTATGCAACCCTTGGTAGTAAGACAGTTCTTCTTTTGTTGTATCTATGTTTAACTGCTTCATAGTCAAACTGTATTGATGCTACATTAGCTGTTGGTAAGTTTACTACAGCAGAAGCAGATGCACTTGCTAATTTTTCAGTAACACCTACGTTTATGCTACCTATAGATACTGTTGCAGCTACACTTTGTAGTCCTTCGTCTACTACTGGTTCTGGCGCATTTATCGAACCAGTTAATTCTAGTCCTATAATTTCTGGTGTAGCAGTTGCACTAGTAGTTACTGCACGAGCACCAGATGTACCAACTACTGTTCCTAGTGTTTTAACTAGATTTGGTTTAACAGTACCTATTGTAAATGTAGCTGTTACATTTTGTATACTTACAGTAGCGTTAAGTTTAGTTTCTACTGTACCTACTGCACCTGTTGCGGATACACTTGATGCAGTTTTACTTACGTTTGCTGAAAGTGTACCTATAGCACCTGTAGCTGATACACTAAGAAGGTCTTCATCTACCTGTGGCTCTATTGTGCCTATAGCACCTGTAGCTGATACACTTCCTAATTCTTCTGCAACATTTTCTTTTACTGTGTTGATGCTACCTGTAGCACTTACACCAGTAAGTGTTTTACTGTTGCCTACTCCTACAGAACCGATTGTACCTGTTGCTGATACACTGAGTAGGTTCTCAGATACGTCAATTTCAAAACCACCAACGCTTACAGTTTCTATTGCGCCAGTTGCACTAACTCCCGATAAGGCTACATTGGGTGTTACTCTGCCGTATCTAGCAGAGCCTTGCCTACCTGTGCCATAGAGGGCATCAGAGGAGTCATAGAAAGACATTTATTAAGCAATACGTATTACGGCTGTACTCGCTGCTGCTGCAGGAAATTCTATGGTTAAGTCACCTGCTGTAGCACTTACAGTACCACCAAAAGAAATTACGCATATTGCTTTGTTTGAAGCAGAAGAATTGTAAATAATACAACCTGCTGCAGAACATGTTACGTTAGAAAATACTTCATCTGCAAAGTCTACTGTTGCAGTAGTTCCATCTACAGCAATAGTGGCACTGTCTAGGTTTTGCCCACCTGCTGAATAATTTGTTCCAGATGCTTCATCAGAGTTACCTGTAACGTTTGAATAATTAGTTGTGGCTGCGCCATATGTACCAGACTCACCGCTTTTAATTAATGCAAGTTTTAAAGTATGGGTATCCAGATCGTGGACACCACCAAGAACTTCTGATTTAAAACTTGTACACATTGCTGTTGTAATGCCCATGTTTGAATCCCTTTGTTTATAGTTAGAGAGGCCACCCTAAAGCAGCCTCTCAAGTTATTTTATGCTAGTAGATCACGATCTACTTCAGCAGCTGCTCCTGTAGAACCCATAGGGGCATACACTACAAAGAACTTAAATGAACCTGCTGAAGGTGCATTAGAACCTGCTAACAAAGCAGTAAATGCTGTAGATGCAGTGGTAACATTTGTAATGCCGTTTACTGTAGTAGTAGAAGCGGCAAGAGTTTTTGCGCCATTGATATCTGCTGTTCCCAACATATCAGTGTCGCCACCTGTTACACCAAAGCTCACTGCATTAGCACCACCAATAGTAGCGGCTGCAGTACACTCAGCACCAGCGGCAAGGATTACACAGTTATCTGGAACCGTACCGATGTCGTGAGTTGAGCTAGTAGTAAGGTCGCCATGAGCGATCACAGCAGTTTCAATCCGAGTTACGTCTCGTAAAGCCATTGTTTATCCCCCCCTACGCTGCGTTATATTTGGCAGTAACGATTGCTTCAGGACGAAGAATCTTTCTACCATATAGATGCATACCACGAACAATGTCAGCAAAGCTGTCAGTGTCACGATATGTTTCAGTTTTGTTGACCTGCTCCGCAGTTGCGACAGCAGAATCATGTCCACCTACGATGACACCGTAGTTGGTATTTTGGTTTGCAGAACCAGATGTACCTGCTCCTGTACCAACGGCTGGTAAATTGCTTGAAGTATATACACGGAAGCCGTGGAAATTATTCAAGACAAGACCATTACGTAGACCACCAGCTTCACCGAAATCTGCATTCATGAAGCGTGAATCTTCATCTGCCATAATTTCCATAAATACTGGATCTACAACTAGCCAACGTCCTTGACTGTCAACTTGTTGTTGGTCGAGCAAACGCTTCATTCTTGCTACAACCATAGCAGGGGAAGCAGTTGCAGTTGGTAGTGCTGTTGCACCGGGTAAACGAGCTGCTACTGGAATCGAATGATCCGCAGCAGAACCAGTTGTAATGTTGCCGAATGAATCCTTACGGAGTTTCATTGATGTCAACAATTCATCTGAACCTGCAGTGCTTACTGCCTTAGTACCGTTTACTTGATCGTTAACAGCACCAGCATTTGCATGTAGAGCAGATTGTTTGTAACCTGACAGGTAGCCAAGAACTTCTTGGTCATACTGATCAGATAGACGATATGCGGCTCGGTTTGTAGCCAAGTCCATGAAGTTCACATGTGAGTGAGCTTCTTCAATGTCGTCAATTTTAAAAGCAAAGTAGTTTGCTTTATCGACAACAAGTGAGAAATCCTCATCGTCAAGATCTTGTGCAGTGATTGTTGTACCACGAGCATAAGCGCTGACTGAGATTTCAGGTTCTTTGATAATTTTAACGGTATCGCCTTGAGCAGCAATCTCGCCAAAATAGTCAGAGTTTGTGATGTCACCGCAAACCGTAGACTTACGGAATGCAAGTTGCACCTTTTTAGAATAGATTACGGAACTAAAATTACCATTTGGTAAGTTTGTGTGTCCCGCTGCGGAAGTAAAAGCCATTGTTCTTCTCCTTAGAATTAATTGGCGTTTCAATTTGGGGAACCCAAACAACCGTAATAAGAGGCTAAACGTTTTCTAGGGTGCGTTAGGCTAACAGTCGGCCAACCGTTATCCTCACGGGCCTGTACTTATTTAGGTAATTCCCATTTGTGTTTAAGTTTTTAGTGAGAGTAAGAGAGGTAGTCCCGGATGGGAGGCTCTTTAAATACTCATAGTTATACACTAAGGTTTTGTTTTGTCAACACCTATCGTGCATTACCTGTCATATCATAGATGAATTTACCGCTACGCATAGCTTGGTTAATGTCATCCTGACGTTTTTCAAATTCTTTTGCAGACATTTTAGCAACTTCTGACTCTCTTATTTGAGCAGAAGATTCATCTACATCTACATTAGCCTTTGAGTTTTTGCTTACCAAAGATGCGGCAGCTTTCTTGCTTGCCTTCTTTGCAGTTTTAGTAAGTCCTTTATCGACCTTATATAGATCAATAACTCTTACGACAGAGGCTGGATCATCTGCGTTTTCGTAGATTGCATCCTGAACCCATTTAGGTTGTGCTTCTGCCCAGTCATGAAACTCATCTGCTTTACGTAGTGTGTCAAAGTCTGGATGTGTTTCACGAATTGTTGCTTCTGCTGATTTACGAGTAGCTTCATATTGTATTTCATCTAACTCAGCTAGACGTGATTCAGCTTTCTTATACATCTCTTGAGCTTTCTTAGCTGCAATAGTTTCCACTATTCCTGCTACATCTGGGTATTCCTTAGCCCACTCTTCAATGTCTTGGTCTGACTTGGGTGGTATAATAGACTCACCCTTCATTCTGTTTTCGAGTGCCTGTAACTTATCGTTCCACTCTTTTTCTTTTTCAGACATGTGCCTTCTAAGATCACCGTATCGTTTCTTAAAAGACTTTTCTTCCCGACTTAATTTAGAATCATCTTCTTGTGCTTCTTCTTTAATGTCGGTTTCTTTTTGTTCGGTATCACCTGCGGCCTGTACTTCGGTTGTCTCAGATCCTTCGCCATCGGGTTCATTCTCTTCAATCTCTTCACCACGTTGCTCTGCCTCTAATTTAGCAATTTCTTCTTCTTCTTTTTTTATCCGTTCTTGTTTACGTGCATAGTTACTTCCACGTTGTACAAAACCGGCACTCTTTTTTGTTTCTACTGCTTGTAATTCAGGCATTATATTCTCCTTATGTTGGGGCCAGCGTTATTGCTGGGTAGCCTTATAGTTATTCGGATGTTATTTCTTTTTCTTTTTCTTTGTCATCAAGCCGCCTTTTTTAAGACCGGTAATTCCATAAGCGTCACCAAGTCCTGCTCCACCATCTGCACCTGTTTTCTCATCTTCAGTTAAATCTTTAGTTATAACTTTTGCTGCTGTTGATGCAGCTTGTCCTTTTGATGCACCACTTTTTTCTGCAGCAGCCCTGATTTCATTATGTCTTTCAAGTGCAGTTTTTCCACCATCATCATTTCTTGAACCACTACTAATAATTTTTTGTGCGGCTTCTTCGGCTGCTTTATTCTTTTGTTCAAACTCTGCTTTTTGTTCTGGAGTTGCTTCTGTAATTTTACTTTCTTCAACCACTTCTGCTGCTTCAGGTGCGTATGTCTCTCTTAGCTTACGCATAGCTTCTCTGTTATTTTTTAATTCTTTTAGAAATTCATCTAATTCTTCATCACGTAAACTCTTATCAACATCTATACCTGCATTCCTAAGACCTGATATTGTTTTTATATCCCCATCAGATCCAAACACTGAGTCAATAGCTTTGTCTGCCAAACCTAAAGCTTTAGAGTTTTTAAGTACTTTATTAATTTCATTATTAACAATGGCAGCTTCATCTGTCATACCCATAGCTTCATAGATATTTACCATAGCCCTAGCATTTGCAAGGTTTGATACTTTAGGGGCGTAAGCCATAGCTCCACCAACTAGTGGACCTCCAATAGCACTTCCAGCTACACCTGCTATTGCTGAACCTATTTTACTTTCTGTACTACCAAAGTAAGATTCCATCTGTGCGGTTGGATCTTCCCAATTTACACCGTCATACCAAGGTTTTGGCTTAGGCATGTTTTCTAAGTTAGCACCGGGATCATCATTACCACTTCCACCACCTTGTTGTGGTGTTTGGGCTGCTGCTCTAGGCACACACATATTAGCTACTGGATCAAAGTCCATACCCATCTTAGCACAGTTTTCTTCTGAAGGAACAGAAGAGTCTACTCCACCAGTAGGAGGAACCATTTGTGATGGAGACGGTGGAGCCATGTAAGTAGCACCGGGAGTTGCAAATATTGGATTTAATCCTGTACTTGGATTAAAATGCTTTGTAACGTA
>Ga0209404_10002617_pt1 | contig 10986 bp, 9 predicted proteins | sample TroAtlMetagenome_2_FD_187447 | JGI IMG/M metagenome (GOLD analysis project Ga0209404, IMG submission 187447) | Marine eukaryotic phytoplankton communities from Atlantic Ocean - Tropical Atlantic ANT8 Metagenome (SPAdes) (version 2) | ecosystem: Environmental > Aquatic > Marine > Oceanic | place... | reverse complement strand
TTGCAACGAAATTCACGCCCCATATCACCACAATAAATATTGCGATCAATAAATCTTTACCTAACATACCCTTCCCTTTTCGTTGCCGTTTATTGATTAGCGCTCATGCGCCGGAATATGCTTTATAGTGTCTACAAATGTAGTAATTTCTTGCTCACTGAGTTGTCCAACGACTTTCTCATTACTTGCACTATGGTGCTGTAAACCCAAACCCGGACGGTATGCTTTTACAGGGCGTATAGGCCTTCGTTGCAAGTCACCCCCGCAGTTAGGGCAAACGCCGTGTAATATTCCCTTTAAACAATCTTCACAGAACGTACACTCATAAGTGCAAATATAGGCCTTTAATGAGTTAACAGGTAAAGATGCATTACAGCATTCGCAATTAGGTTTAAGTATCAACATAGAGGTATGCCCTGATGATTGTTGATAACGATACTATGCCTGTTTGTACATGGATGGTAGGGCAAAAACTTAATCTTAGCGGGTCAAAAAGGACATAAGTAAGAAATAGTGTGTTTTAAGGTAGGCAGTGTACTCTACTCTTATTTTCAAATATCATGACGCCAAATTTAATGCGTTGTGGGTTCCCCTTTTATGTCATTTAGCGCGCTAGGCCTGTGTACTGAACTTTTAAATACCGTTGCTGAAAAGGGCTATACCACCCCATCTCCAATTCAGCAGGAAGCCATTCCAGCAATATTAAGTAAACAAGACCTTATTGCGATTGCACAAACAGGAACGGGGAAAACAGCGAGTTTTTCACTGCCTATTTTGCAGCTATTGGCAGACAAGCCTCGCTCTGAGCCTAACTGTGTACGCGCGCTAATCATAGCTCCTACTAGAGAGCTTGCCGCACAGGTTGCCCAGAACGTGGAACAATATAGCCAGAATCTAAAAGTCCGCTCAACCGCCGTGTTTGGTGGCGTGCGAATTGAACCTCAAAAATATGCGTTAGCCCAAGGTGTAGACATTCTCATCGCAACACCAGGGCGCTTGCTAGATTTGTATGAACAAGGTGATATTAACTTCGAGCACCTTGAAATATTGGTGCTAGATGAAGCCGACCGCATGCTAGACTTAGGGTTTATTGACCATATTCATCACATACAAAAGCTTCTGCCAGAGAAACGTCAAACGCTACTCTTTTCAGCTACGTTTTCGAAAGAAATTAAAACATTAGCAACCACGATGCTGAACACCCCTAAAACTATCGAGTTAGCTAGGGCTAATGATCACATTGAAAAGATTACGCAAATATTGCATCCGGTAGACAAAGAGCGCAAAAACGAGCTTCTTATTCACCTTATTGAAAATAATGACTGGTCTCAAATATTGGTATTTACGCGTACCAAACGCGGCGCAGATGAGTTAAGAAATGAACTTGAAGCGAAAGGTATTGTTGCAGAATCAATTCATGCTAACAGAACGCAGCAAGCACGCACATTGGCGTTAAATGGTTTTAGAGATGGCAGCATTAAAGTACTGATTGGAACAGATCTAGCCGCTAGAGGCATTGATATTCAGCAATTGCCATGCGTGATTAATGTCGACCTTCCCTATGTTGCTGAGGACTATATTCATAGAATTGGCCGTACAGGCAGAGCGTCGTCAGAGGGCTTGGCTATTTCGCTATTCAGCGACGACGAAGCAAAGCAGCTAAAAACCATCGAACGTCTTCTTGGCAGGCAATTTAAAAAGACCTTCATTGCCGAATTTGCGCCGAAGCCAAAACCGAAGCCACCCGCAGCTAAGATTGAAGAAGACTTATACGGGAATTTTGAGGCTGACGACAAGCCGAAAGGTAAAGGTAGGTCGAAAGGGCGTAGAAAGCGCCGTTAGTTCAGCGCTTTCAACGCTCAAAAAACACATCAACTAAGTCGGCAAGGGTTTCTTCCAACTCTTCTTCGAAAACATCAATATCAATATCGAAGCTGTTCATATACTTGTCAGCATTTTCACGCGATACCGTAATGTTCTTCATCTGAAACTCTAGCTCAGGAAGTGATTTGTCATATCGAGGTTTAACAACCCAACGCAAACAGTGGCCACGGTTGTCTTTCAGTTTTTGTTTAGCAAAAACACAAAACTCCTCGACATAGTCTGCTCCCTGCGGCCCAAGGCAGCCAGGTTCAATACGACACATCACCAACAACTTTTTGTACAGAGGGAGTCGAGTTTCCATTTTATCTTTGAATAGTTTAAAGATTTGATTATCGGCAAATTTTGTTTATTTTTCCAGTATGGAATAGAGCCAATATTGATTTTGTAAGTATTAAGTCCGCTTTAAAGCAAAGCAGTACATCACCCTCTTTGGCTGAGTACTGCGATAGCGTGCCAGTCTTTCATAGTAACATCCGCTCCAGATTCGCCAAATGTTTCGACGATTGGTGCTGGGGCGTTAATTTGCCCGATATCTGCTTCGCCGTTGTACCCCCTATAAATTAATTACCACACCATAGCTGCCACACCGCGCTTAAATTTTTAACTGCAGCAGCCTAGCGTGCTTCATTTCTGTTAGTGAACTTTACCCACACTATGCCCGTTTAAAGTTTGCACAAATCAATTTTGAGTACGGTGATTTTGTTTTAGCGAATGCAACCTTGCTAGCTAGCCTTCTTAAACATTTACATAGGGATTTAAAATGAAAAGTTATGCTATTAACACAGAAGTAGAGTGGGAATGGGGAAAAGGTAGCGCCACGGGTAATATTCGAAAGAAATATACAAGTGACGTTGAGCGCACAATTAAAGGCTCATCGGTAAAACGTGAGGCTAGCGAAAAAGACCCTGCTTATCTTATCGAACAAGACGATGGCAGTGAGGTACTGAAGTCGCACAGCGAACTTAAAAAATCGTCTTAACTTATTTATAGATTATTGTACTTCGTATAATGACAATGCCCCCTTCTTTTTTCTCTCATAGCGATGTAGTTAACATAGCGAAGAATTTGCTAGGCAAATATCTATACAGTGAAATTGATGGTATACGAACGGGTGGCATAATTTTAGAGACTGAGGCTTATTCCCATAGCAACGATTTGGCAATGCAAAAGCATTTGCTCAGACGCCCTTCTTCTATAAAAACACTAAAACGCAATGGCGGAATTGCTTACATATACAAGGTTTATGGCCACCATAGTATGTTCAATAGTGTCACGAACAGTGAAGCGTTTGCAGACTCGGTGCTTATTCGTGCAATTGAGCCAACTGAGGGAGTTGAAGCTATGGCAAAAAGAAGGAACATGCAGTGTGCTAACAAAAACCTGTGTTCGGGCCCTGCTAAACTCACTCAAGCTCTTGGTTTAACGCCTTCCCTTAATGGGACATCAGTAACCAATCGAAACCTGGTTTGGGTTCAAGGTGAAGGTGAAAGTGAAGGAAAAACAGTACCCAAGGATAATATAACGTGCTCACCACGCATTGGTATAGATTACGCCGAAGATGACGCCGCATTACCCTGGCGATTTACACTGAAAAGAAAGGCGCTATTGCAGGCGGATTAGCTCGCTTCTTTCACCACCGCGTGACGGTTATATTGGGCAGAGTATTAAAAAATTAAGTACCCTGCCCCCATAATTTACTCGTCTGTTTGCGAAGCGTAATGGTTCTGCATTAACCATGCATAAGCGGAAGTAAAAGCTGGCTCTTGAAACTGCTTTAAACCCGTTTCGGCAAAAGGCACTGCAATTGGGTTTCTGCGTAAAGATTCTTTAATATCAGTTGGGCTATATACAATTACATCCAACCCTTCAATTAATTCAATAGCCGCTTCTAATTTGAAGCCAATAGCACCGCCAGCAAATTTACCTTTGCTTTGACGTTGGCGAATTATCACAGCATCAATTTTGTAGTCGGCCACAAGTTTAGCGAAAGTACTTTGAAAGCTTTTGAGCCCTTTAGCACTGCTATCGGCCAACGTTAACCGGCGTGTTCGGCAGTCGGGAACATGAAACAAGCCATCTATTAGCGACAATAGACACACATTTGCTTCGTTACCTTTTAAATCTACACCACAGACTTTCATATTCATTCCTATTTACATTTATCAGCCATTATAGCGTGTTTTGCTAATGATATTTATCAACACTCAGCTTTCTTTGCCAACATCATAATTTTTGCTATGAAAATGGAAGCAGATGGCGTCCTATCGAATCACTTACTCGCTAAATTTGAAATCATAAATGGGTTTGAAAGTTTATTAAGCTGTCTTTAAGACTGTAGTATCTACCGCCTTAACTTATTAATATTATTTAATAGTGTTTTAAAAAAGAGCTAGTATTAACTAAAATTCAAATAATAAATTGAATACTTAACAGGAATTGCACTGAAGGTCGAAAAAATAGGGGCAGAGTACTTTTTTATTAGTAATGTACTCTGCCCCTTTTATTCCACATTTATTACTTAAAGCTGGATTACGTTATCGCCGCTGTCCCTGTCTATCATTTTCACGAAGGGATCTACCCCAACATAGGCAGGCTTTTCTTCCACAGTAACGGTAAAAGTATTTTCTCCGCTTACGAGCTTGTGCTTCTGGTTGTAAAGCACTTTGGTGTCTCCAGACACGTCCTCGGGATCGCCGCTAAACAGCGCAATATCGACGTACTCATTCACTGCACCTTCGGTCTCACGTCCCGCGCCATCAGCCTCAAATTTCGCAGCCGCGACAGTCATGGTCACTTCGAACTTACCCTCACTGGTTTGTTCTGCGTCTGCTGACAACATTTTTAAGTCATATAGCGTGATGCGCTCAAACAAATCGGCAATAAACTGCTGCTCTTCTTTTGATGCCTGAGCGTTTAGCGCAGCTTGAAGATCTAGCGTCGTTGGATACGGGTTATCACTGAACTTATACTCTTCTAAGAAGTTTTTAAGCGCGGTATTAACACGTTCTTCCCCTAAACGGTCGAGGATTGCCATCATGACTACAGAGCCTTTGCGGTAGTGAATATACTGCTGGTTCTCACTACGCATGAACGGCATTTCCTCAATAAGCTCGCTGCCGCGATCACGTAAGTAACGATCCAGTTCGTATTTAAGGAAGCGGCGCATCTTATCTTCGCCAAAGCGTTCACGCAGCACCATAATGGCACTGTACTGAGACAAACTTTCAACGATAATAGCCTGCCCCTGTACATTCGCCGCCCCTACCTGATGTCCCCACCACTGGTGTGCAACCTCATGTGCCGTAACATAGTACACGTAGTCTATATTTTCCGGGTCGCGCAAATCCGCGATAAACCCGATTTCCTCCGAGTACGGCACGGTATTAGCAAAGCTCTGTGCAAACGAGCGGTAACCTGGAAACTCTATAATGCGCATCTGTCGGTGTTGATAAGGGCCAAAGGCGTTGGTGAAATAGTCCAGAGAATCCTTCACACTTTGCACCATCACATCCACGTTCCAGTTATGTTCTGGGTGATAATACACCTCGATATTTACACCGTTGTGAGCGTCCTTTTTAACGTCATGGCGTGCCGAGAGGTATGAGAAGAAATTCACGATAGGGGCATCCATTTTATAATGAAAATAGCGACGCCCGTTCTCCTGCCACTCTTGTTGCAAGTAACCAGGTGCGATAGCAATCTGATCGCTGCTAGTAGACACGGTAGTTTCAAAGTCGATAAAGGTTACGCCTTTACCAAAGCCACTTTCAGCGTAGCGTGAGGAATCTTCCAGTTGATATGCACGAGGGCGTTCTGGCAGATCGCGCTTGCGTCGCTCGTGCCTATCTGCAATCAGGTATTGTGGATTGAATCCGAAAGAAGGAAACAGCGAGTAACTGTCTATAAAAGTCCCATTCTCAGCCACTTGAAGATCGAAGTTACCGTCTTTAAAGCCCTTATTCTCACGCAATACTGACACGGTTCCGGTTCGGGTTTCGCCTGGCATCAAAGGCTCTTCAAACGTCATCCATGCTGCAGAGAGTGAGTCGAAACGTTCGCTAACTTGCGCGCCGGGAATAACGATATCCCATTCAGTGGTGAATTGAGGCACAGAAATTAGGGTGCGCGAAATAGGCTCATTAAATGGATTGCTTACTGTAATGTCTGCAGATACTTCGACACGGCGGGCTTCTGGATAAATATCAACATTCGCATTAACACGGGTTACCACCGGAATAAAATCGTCCTCGTACTGAGAAAATTGACGTTCGTATTCAGCCTGTAACTCAAAACCTTCATCTTGTGTAAGGTATGTATTCACTACCTTGGTGTTGTAATGAATGTACCCACCTGTAAGTACGAATACGATGAGGCTTGCCGCTAGCACCGTTTTTCCGGAAGTACCTAACTGATAACCCAGTAGCTTGAAACGGTGTTTTAGCGAAACTTCGGGCCCGCGCTGCCACATGGCATAGCCTACAGTGAAAAGAGCCAGCGATAGTGCGCTCCAGTAAAGCATATACCAAGCGAATGGCGCTAAGAACCAGCCCCAGCCGTTTAAGTCTGAGTACAGCACTTGTGGGGCATCACTAAAGCTCCACATATTATGCTCAAGCCCTAGCTCAGCAAACACTAAGCTAACAATAAAGTACGCCACAAACAGCAGCATACCCACGAATTTATTCGGGCTTAACACCTGAATAAAGAATGCAAGCACGGCGAGTAGCGCCCACGGTACCCAGGATACAAAGTAGATCCCAATAAAATAGGTGCCGAAATCAAAATCAAAGTAGCCCTGCGTAGCTTGGTAAACAACGGTAAAAATGATACCAATAGCGAATAACAAAGCGGTTACTGCCCACATCGCAAGCAGCTTTGATACCCAGAACACAAGGTTAAACGCGGGCGTAGAGTCGATAATATCGCCCATCCCCGACCCACGCTCGCGCCAGACAATCTCTCCACTGTAGTAGGTAACAACGATAAGCATCATCAGCCCGTAACTTTCGCGAATGAACTCGACCATCTTGTAAGTCAACGGCCAATTTGAAGTGCCGTAAATGCCGTCGATAGGCACGAAGTACAACGCAGTAAGGTTGAACACCGTGAATATCATTAGCACAAGAAGCGCAGGGCTAAAAATCACTTGCCGCATTTCAAAGCCGATACGAGTTAGCAACTTACTAAGCTGTTCGCCATGCTGAGATTTTATGGTTAGGTTTAGGCTTTGTGGTGGTGGAATTTTTGAGGCTTTTGTAGGCTTCTCTTTTCGGGCTTTCTGCTGCCAGCGCATTTGATAAATACTGCCGACGGTTGCCAAAATAACCGCGCCTATACCAAGCCAAATCAAACGGTTTTGTAACAACACACCTTCTAACGACACAACGGCGGTATTCTTATCAAATACAGTCCAATAACGGGTTACCTCTCTATAGGTACGCAGACCAAATGGGTCTAGCAATGCGCCGATAGTGCGGTATTCCGGCTCCGATGTTACCACTCCACTTATAAGGTAAAAAATAAAGATACCCATGGCTACCAGATACGCCGCCATCATTGAGCGAAGGCGTTGGGCAATAGCGTAAAATATCATTCCCAATGCAAGCATGCTGGGCACTGAGAAGTAAAAAAAGGTGGTCAAATAGAAGCTTAGGTTTGTGGGCCCTATCCGTTCCTGATCTACCCAAGGCATCAAAGAGCCTAATAAAATAGCGATGGGGACCATAGCAAATACGCAAAGGCTCACCAGATAGGCGCCAAAAAAACGCCCTAAATGATACGGTAACGGTGTAATGGGTCGCGTATAGACTAGTTCGCCCATATTGCTGGAATGATTGCGTGTAGCCGTTCCGGAAACAAAATTAACCAGCAGGAATAAGGCAAAAATACTCATGATTAGCGTGGTTTGAGTGATAGCAAACGAGCCGTTATAGAGTACGTTACCACCGCCACCAATGCGCACATTGTCGGTGGTTGTCGCCATAAAGGGCAATAGGAAAAACGCCAGCATGGTGACGTAAAATGAGGGTTGGCGAAGATAATATCGCCATTCAAAAGTAAGGCTGTTCAAAAACATCGTTGTTCTCCCTTACGCAGCTGTCGCAGCGCGGCTGTTATGCAGCGTAGAGAAATAAACGTCTTCAAGGTTAGCCGGCGCCTGTTCGAATCCCTCTGGCGGTGTGTCTGCTAAAACATGAATGACATGCTTTCCGGCAATTAGACGAGCCGATATAATATTAAGGTGCTGTTCAAGTTCGCGGTATTCTTCTTGGCTAACCTGTTTGCGCCAGATACGCCCTGCCAGTTCGTGTGTCAGGCTCATTGGGTTGCCTTCCATTAATATTTGCCCCTGCCCCAGCACCGCCATTTTTGGGCAAAGTTCAGACACATCATCAACGATATGTGTAGATAATATGATGACTTTCTCTTCACCTAGGCTTACCAGCAAATTATGGAAGCGGTTGCGTTCTTCAGGATCAAGTCCCGCCGTAGGCTCATCAACGATAATAAGGTCGGGGTCGCCAAGTAGCGCCTGAGCAATACCAAAACGCTGACGCATACCACCGGAATAGCCGCTCACAGCTTTATCTCTGTGTTGCCATAAATTAGTATGAACCAACAAGCTTTCTACCGCTTCTTTGCGGTCTGACTTACTGTTTATCCCTTTTAATACCGCAAGATGGTCTAGCAGTTTTTCAGCACTGATGCGTGGGTAAACGCCGAAATCCTGTGGCAGATACCCAAGACGCTGGCGCAGCGCATTAGGATCGGCCAATACATCGATATCATCGAACTGAATTGAACCACTATCAGGAGTTTGAAGAGTAGCAATAGTCCTCATTAATGAGGATTTCCCAGCACCATTCGGCCCTAGTAACCCAAACATTCCCTTGGGGATTGACAAGTCTATACCGTTCAGGGCTTTAACCCCATTTGGATACGTTTTGGTAAGGCCGGTAATACTGAGCATGAACATTCCTTTGGTTTTATATTGTTCAAATTTCAGACTACGCCGTAATGACTTGTCTGTTAACTGAAAACTTGTAACAAAGTGCGAAATTTGTTCAATACCATAAAAATGGGGTCAGAGTACTTTATTGCCTAAAAAGTACTTTGACCCCACCATTTATATTTTCAGAAATCGCAAAAGTGTTTTGTCATTAGTGCTGTTTTTCGCAAACAAAATTATCGTCACACTGTGTGCACTTAAATAACGGCTCTTTTGAGCCACTTTTGTGAGGATTAACAATGCCTATTGCATTATTTGCGTTAACGTTAAGTGCGTTTGCTATCGGTACTACCGAATTTGTAATTGTGGGGTTAGTGCCCACGATAGCGTCAGATCTTGGCGTAACCCTACCCAGCGCGGGATTACTCGTCAGCCTTTACGCTGTTGGCGTGGCTGTTGGCGCCCCTGTATTAACCGCATTAACCGGTAAATGGAACAGAAAACACGTACTGCTAAGCCTTATGGCTTTGTTTGTTGCCGGTAATATTCTTGCCTGGCAAGCACCTAGTTACGAAAGTCTAATAGTGGCGCGTATCTTAACTGGCCTTGCCCATGGTGTGTTCTTTTCAATTGGCTCTACTATCGCCACCAGCTTGGTTGCTAAAGAAAAAGAAGCCAGCGCCATTGCCATTATGTTTACTGGCCTTACCGTTGCCTTGGTAACGGGTGTACCGCTTGGCACATGGATTGGACAAAACTTTGGATGGAGAGCCACATTCTTAGTGGTATCTGCACTAGGTACTATTGCACTTATTGGCAGTGCGTTACTTGTGCCAAACAACTTAAAACAGAGTAAACCTGCGTCGTTAGGCGAGCAGATGAAAGTGTTGGTTCAGCCCCGTTTAGTCTTGGTATACCTAATGACCATTCTAGGTTACGGCGGTACCTTTACCGCGTTCACTTACCTTGCGCCTATTTTGCAACAAGAATCAGGGTTTGCGCCTTCTGCGATTAGCTTGATCATGCTGGTTTACGGTGCCTCTGTTGCTGTTGGAAATATTTACGGTGGTAAATTAGCTGATAAAAAAGGCCCTATTCGCGCGCTCACTATTATCTTCAGCGCTCTAGCTATTATTTTGTTCGCCCTCACCTTCACCATGGGTCACAAAATTGCTGCAGTAATTACTATTCTAGTGTGGGGTGCATTTGCATTTGGAAACGTACCAGGCCTGCAAGTATATGTTGTGCAGCTTGCTGAAAAATTCACACCAAATGCAGTAGATGTAGCTTCAGGGCTAAACATTGCAGCGTTCAACATTGGTATTGCGTTAGGTTCAATTGTTGGCGGTGCCATTGTAGACGGCATGGAGCTGTCTGACACCGCATGGATAGGCGCTGCTATTTCTGTGTCTGCGTTAGTGGTAACAAGGTACAGCGGTTACTTAGATAAGCGATCACATTAAACGCGTAGCTTTATGGCGGGAAGTTGCGGGAAATAAACCTTACGTTAGCTTTATTCACCTTAATTTGGTTGAAGACGACGAAGCGCCGATAAAACGCCACCGATTCGGGGTTGAAACTGGCGTAAACGGGCTTATCAAAGAGCTTAAGGCAATGAAAAGCGCGGGCGTTAACCATATTGGCCTTCACTTCAGGCGAAATACGCTGCAGGTTGAAGACGCAATGCAGCGAATTGCTGAGCACGTGCTACCGCATTTTCATCAGTAACGGAAATTAACAAGGAGGCATCATGCCTAACGTAAATCAGTCACAGTCTAAAATTCCTTCACTGGGTGTAGGCACATTTCGTTTAAAAGACGAAGAAGCATATAACAGCGTGACGATGGCCCTAGAAGTAGGTTTCCGCCACATTGATACCGCACAAATTTATGGCAATGAAGAAGCCGTGGGCCGGGCTATTAAAGACAGTGCCGTAGCACGTGAAGATTTATACGTTACCACCAAAGTGTGGAACGATAAGCTAAACAAAGCGAGCTTTGTTGACAGTGTAAAAGAAAGCTTGTCAAAACTTCAGCTAGATTACGTAGACCTACTGCTTATTCACTGGCCGTCACCAGAAAACGGTGAAAGCATGGAAGAATACTTAGGTGAGTTACTAAAAGTGAAAACGTTAGGCCTTGCCAAAGAAATCG
>Ga0209404_10002616_pt1 | contig 10997 bp, 11 predicted proteins | sample TroAtlMetagenome_2_FD_187447 | JGI IMG/M metagenome (GOLD analysis project Ga0209404, IMG submission 187447) | Marine eukaryotic phytoplankton communities from Atlantic Ocean - Tropical Atlantic ANT8 Metagenome (SPAdes) (version 2) | ecosystem: Environmental > Aquatic > Marine > Oceanic... | reverse complement strand
GCGAATTCTTCAATCCGATCTTGTCGATCTTCGCGGTTCTGGAGCCTACGATCACATTAAAGAATTAGTTTCGCAAAACTTTATCGAGCGTAAACGTCAGAGCGAAGGCAGGTCCTACTGGCTTACGCTCTCTGAAAAATTCCACCGCACCTTTTCAGTACTTCCTGATATTGGTTCGGCCGAACCTACAAAGGCTGCATAGAATTCAAAACAAGAGTGCTTGATCCCATGGAAACCACGGCCCAAATACTTGAGATACTCTCCAAAACCCTTGAGATTTACTCGTTCTTACTGATCGTTCGGATCCTTCTGAGCTGGTTTCCAAATCTTGATTGGTCAAATCCAATTCTAAGTAGCGTCAGCTCAATCACTGAGCCATATCTCAATATTTTTAGAGGCTTAATTCCTCCTATTGGCGGCTTAGATCTATCTGCAATCCTTGCAATATTTGCCCTTCAATTTTTCCAGGGTGTACTTAGTAGCTCTGCAATTGCATTATTAAATACCGGAATCAGCTACGGCTAGCAATTAATTCTCAAAGTTCAGCAGTTCTCCGTTGGCTCCCCATAAAGCTCCAGGATCTATCGCCTGTTCAAGAGGGAGCTTTTGATCTTTCTCTTTATTGCCTGCACCAACAAAAGAGTTTCCCGCCCTTGCCTTGGCTCCCTTTGCATGAAGTGCTCCTGAGGTTCCAAAGGGCAATGAAATACTTAGTGAGAAGGTTCGAGTCCCAGGTTTAACTTCACCTATCGATCCCAAAGCATCTCGATTTTGTAAAACAATTTCGCCGCTCTGATCGAGAATCTCTGCAAAGACCTGACCATTCCTTATTGAGAGGTGTCCTGAATTCGTCACTTCACCAGTCATCTCATAACAACCAATACCGACCTGCTCGTTCAAACTTTTCTGAGAACCTTGGGAAGAGGCTTCACATGAACGTATTGCAACTTGATTCAATTTGAGACTTGCTGCGAGGGCTTCCTGCGGCCAAGCCATGCTGAAAACAAGCACAACGATCATCAACGCGGTCTGAAACGACCTTCTCAGAACACTCATCGCTCATCTCCGCTGCCTTTAATTTGCCCACGCTTGGCACGACTTGCCAGTTTGTTTAAATTCGCTTCTGCTACCTCATTGAGCTCAAAGCCGAGTTCACTCGACAGTTGGGCGACGTACCAGAGCACATCGCCCAGTTCAAGCTTGATGGCCTCACGTCTCTCAAGATCAAAAACCCCGTCTCGATCCCGAAGAACTTTCTTGACCTTGTCAGCAACTTCACCGGCTTCACCAGTTAGTCCCAATGTTGGATAGATGGGATTTTGACCGACATTTGGATAACGAGCAGTGCTCCGAGCACCCTGCTGATACTGATTGAAGTCCATGTCGAGTCCTGAAATTCGCCCTTAAGCGAAGATTGATACCGCCTGGATGGTAGTTTCCGCGATGTTTCAGATCCCGTTGATGGCCAAAATTGATCTGACACGACGCACCAAAATCGTGGCCACCATCGGTCCGGCCACGGAGACCCCAGAGCGGATCAGAGAACTGATTCAGGCAGGTGCGACCACCTTCCGACTGAATTTCTCCCATGGCGACCACTCCGAACACGCCAAGCGCATCGCCACGATCAGAAAAGTCTCTGAAGAAATAGACCAACATATCGGCATCCTTCAAGATCTTCAGGGACCAAAGATTCGCCTTGGCCGTTTTGTAGACGGCCCGATCACCCTGGCCAATGGCGATCATTTTGCGCTGACCTCCAAGCAGGTTGCCTGTAATCAGAACGTGGCAACTGTCAGCTACGAGAAACTTGCTGACGAAGTGACAGCAGGCAGAAGAATCCTTCTCGATGATGGTCGGGTGGAGATGAAGGTTGAGCGAGTCGACAGTGTCGACCACACCCTTCATTGCGTTGTCACTGTGGGGGGGGTGCTTTCGAACAATAAAGGGGTCAATTTCCCTGATGTACAACTCTCAGTTCGAGCTCTTACGGAAAAAGATCGCAAGGATCTGGCCTTTGGCCTCGAACAAAAAGTCGACTGGGTTGCACTCAGTTTCGTGCGCAACCCATCTGATATGCAGGAGATCCGTGACCTGATTCGTCAGCATGGTCACAGCACTCCAGTCGTAGCAAAAATCGAGAAATTTGAGGCGATTGATCAAATCGACTCAATCCTGCCTCTCTGTGATGGCGTGATGGTGGCAAGAGGTGATCTCGGTGTCGAGATGCCCGCTGAAGAAGTTCCCCTCCTGCAGAAAGATTTGATCAAAAAGGCCAACAGCCTTGGGATTCCGATCATCACCGCCACCCAGATGCTCGACTCCATGGCATCGAGTCCCAGGCCAACTAGAGCCGAAGTCAGTGATGTCGCCAATGCGATTCTCGACGGGACTGATGCGGTGATGCTGTCCAATGAAACTGCTGTTGGAGACTTCCCCGTTGAAGCCGTGCAAACCATGGCAACCATCGCCAGACGGATAGAGCGCGATTATCCGCAGCGTCCTATCGATAGTTATCTGGCTAGCACCATCCCCAATGCCATCAGTTCTGCAGTCAGCAGCATTGCAAGACAACTCACCGCAGCCGCCATCCTTCCACTCACCAAAAGTGGAGCAACAGCCCATAACGTCAGCAAATTCAGGCCAGCGACGCCAATTCTTGCGATCACAAGTGAGTTAGAAGTTGCAAGAAGGCTTCAACTTGTTTGGGGTGTGACGCCACTTTTAATCCCCACACAAAAAAGCACGACAGGCACTTTCAGCTTGGCCATGGGCGTTGCCCAAGAGATGGGCCTACTCAAAGAAGGAGATCTTGCTGTTCAAACGGCTGGAACCCTCACGGGTGTTAGTGGGTCCACAGACCTGGTGAAGGTCGTCATCGTGAGTGCAGTGCTCGGACGTGGCCAGGGAAGCGGCACTGGCAGCGTCAGTGGGAAGGTGAGGCTTGCTCAATGCCCAGGCGACTCCTCACGCTTAGAAGCCGGTGAGATTCTCGTCATCAACGACACTTGCGACGATGATCTTGAGGTCATCGGTCGTGCAGCCGGGGTTATCACGGAACGCTCTGGGCCTGATTGCCATGCCACTGAGCTTTCAAAGCGCCTTGAAGTGCCTTGCATCACTGGTGTCGAACATGCCACCAAAGATTTGCTTCAGGGAGAATTGGTCACCATGCAACTAGCTGACGGCTTTGTCCATCGTGGGACCAAGGTCAACATGAACCAAAAACTCGAAACGATGCTCTAAAGGCCCATGGCCAGAAAGCTACCGCTCATCGAAACGGTGGGCATGGCGCTCACCACTCTCAAAGCCAATCGGCTGAGAAGTTTGCTCACCATGCTTGGCATTGTTATTGGCAATGCTTCAGTGATCACTCTGGTTGGAGTTGGACGTGGAGCACAAAATCTCGCGGAAGGTCAACTCAGCAACCTTGGCGCGAATGTTTTGTTTGTCGTACCTGGCAACAACGACACCCGCCGACGAGGTGTTGCCTTTCCAAGAACACTTGTCATCGAGGATGCCGAAGCCATTGCTGAACAAGTCCCCAGCGTGAAGCGGGTTGCACCTCAAATCACCTCAAGTGAAGTCATTCAGGCTGGTGCAAGAAGTTCGACAAGTTCAATCACTGGAGTCACACCAGCTTTCTTGCCTGTTAGGAGCTTTGAAGTCGCCCGTGGGCGGTTCATTAGTGATCAGGACCTTCGGGCCGCCAGAAGCGTTGTCGTGATTGGACCAGACTTGCGCGACAAGTTTTTTCCCACAAGCCAGGCCGTTGGTCAGTCTTTAAGGATCAAAAACCAGCACTTCCAGGTGATCGGCGTGATGGCACCGAAAGGAGCAGTTTTTGGCAGCAACCAGGACGAAAACGCCTACATCCCACTGACGACAATGGTCAGCAAACTTACAGGTCGTGATCCCACTTATGGAGTCAGTCTTAGCTTTATCAGTGTTGAAGCTCTTAACGAAGACAGCACAGGCCCAGCAAGGTTTCAAATCACCAATCTTTTACGACAGCGACACAGCATTCTTCGCGACGATGATTTTGCGGTGAGATCTCAAAAAGATGCCCTCTCAATTGTGAGCACCATCACCGGAGGACTGACACTGATGTTGGCCGCCATCGGAGGCATATCGCTTCTGGTTGGTGGTATTGGGATCATGAACATCATGCTGGTTTCGGTAAGTGAACGAACTGAGGAAATCGGTCTCCGTAAAGCCCTTGGAGCACGCAGTTCTGATGTTTTAACCCAATTCCTGTTGGAATCACTTGTGCTAGCAAGTTTGGGAGGTGTCGTTGGAACAGCCGTAGGGATTGGTGCTGTCGCCGCTGTCGCAGCTATCACCCCACTACCAGCAGCGATTGGGGCTTCAACAGTTTTGGTCACAGTGTCCCTTTCCGGTTCCATCGGCCTCTTTTTTGGTGTCTTACCTGCAAGACGTGCGGCGCGACTTGATCCAATCGTTGCCCTAAGAAGCCTTTGATCGAACTGGGAACATCCATTGTTTGCTTTTGATTCCGCCTCAAAAGCACAGTGATAACCATTGCGATTGCATGTAGGGACACTCAGAAGGGTCTACTGCTGGAGCAACGATTGGAACATCAACACCATTACAGTCAGTGAACCTTCCAACAGTCCATGAATCAGCGTTGGCGTTTCATTGCTCTCTGGTTACTTCCCTTAGGCCTGGCCCTACTACTTGGCTGGCAATTTCTTGGTAGTGGCGGAATCAATGAGTCCACCGTGGCACCTCGCAATGCTGCTGTTGCTCGCATGAGCTATGGCCGCTTTCTTGACTATGTCGAGGCGGGCAGGGTTACAGCTGTAGATATCTACGACGGTGGACGCAATGCAGTCGTTGAAGCCGTCGATCCAGACCTGGATAATCGCGTTCAACGCCTACGGGTCGAGTTGCCCGGATTAGCGCCAGAATTAATTAATACACTCAAGAGCGAGGGGATCAGTTTTGACGTCCATCAACCTCGCACCTCTCCTCCAGCACTTGGACTGTTAGGCAATCTCCTATTCCCTCTTCTGTTAATTGGCGGCCTCATCCTGTTGGCTCGTCGCTCCAACTCAATGTCTGGAGGGCCTGGGCAAGCCATGCAATTCGGCAAAACAAAGGCACGTTTTGCGATGGAAGCAGAGACTGGCGTCAAATTCGATGACGTCGCTGGTGTTACAGAAGCCAAGCAAGATCTTCAAGAAGTTGTCACCTTCCTCAAGCAACCTGAACGCTTCACCTCAGTAGGCGCTCAAATACCAAAAGGTGTGCTTCTTGTTGGCCCTCCGGGAACAGGCAAAACCCTTTTAGCCAAAGCCATTGCGGGAGAAGCAGAAGTTCCATTCTTCTCCTTATCAGGTTCTGAATTTGTCGAGATGTTTGTTGGCGTTGGAGCCAGCAGGGTGAGAGATCTTTTCAAACGAGCCAAAGAAAACACCCCATGCATAATTTTCATTGATGAAATTGATGCTGTTGGCCGCCAACGCGGCGCTGGCATCGGCGGCGGCAATGACGAGCGTGAGCAAACTCTGAACCAGCTGCTCACAGAAATGGATGGCTTTGAAGGAAATAGCGGAATCATTATCATTGCGGCGACAAACCGTGCAGATGTTCTTGATTCAGCTCTATTAAGGCCAGGTAGATTTGACAGACAAGTATCCGTTGATCCACCTGATATCAAAGGCAGACTTTCAATTCTTGAAGTTCACTCACGTAACAAAAAGATTGACGGGGAGCTTTCACTTGAAAGCATCGCTAGAAGAACTCCTGGGTTCACGGGAGCTGATCTTGCCAATCTCCTTAATGAAGCAGCAATCCTTACTGCAAGGCGTCGAAAAGAATCCATTGGACTCTCCGAGATTGATGATGCTGTTGACAGGATCATTGCCGGAATGGAAGGGCAACCCCTTACCGATGGTCGCAGCAAACGATTGATCGCCTACCACGAAGTGGGTCATGCATTAATAGGCACACTTGTGAAAGCTCATGATCCGGTCCAGAAAGTCACACTGATCCCAAGAGGACAAGCTCAAGGCTTGACATGGTTCTCTCCAGATGAAGAACAAACACTTGTCAGCCGTGCACAATTAAAAGCACGAATCATGGGTGCATTGGGTGGAAGAGCCGCCGAAGACGTTGTCTTTGGCCATGCAGAAGTCACCACAGGTGCTGGCAGTGACATCCAACAGGTTGCCTCAATGGCGCGTCAAATGGTGACAAGATTTGGCATGAGTGACTTAGGACCAATGTCTTTAGAAGGTGGTAGCCAGGAAGTTTTCCTAGGCAGAGATTTAATGACAAGAAGCGATATTTCAGACACTATTTCTAGACAGATTGATGAGCAAGTAAGAAATATGGTCAAGCGTTGCTACGATGAAACCATTGACATTGTAAAACAGAATAGAGAAGTCATGGATCGACTCGTTGAACTACTCATAGAGAAAGAAACTATGGATGGAGATGAGTTGCGTTCAATCGTCGCTGAGTTCACATCTATCCCAGATAAAGAGAGAACAGCTCCGATACTCAATAGCTAAACCGGTGAAAGACCAGCCTAAAATAAAAAATGCTGATCGATAGAATATGATCGCAATTAGTCATTGCAAAACAACTGATTGCGATCAATTTTTAGCTAGCAAATACTCAGCGAATACGTTCAATTTACTTGGCAAGCACTTGTGTCTACTCACAGCGACACAATCAAGCTCAATTCAGCCAACAGGGTGTACAGGTGATCGCTTATCAATCACAGAATCGATCAGGCCATAGGTCAAAGCTTCCGCAGGCGACATAAAAAAGTCTCTATCAGTATCCTCCTGAATCCTTTCGATTGGCTGACCAGTACGGTCTGAAAGTTCCTGATTCAATCGATCCTTAAGGAATAAAATCTCGTCTGCCTGAATACGAATATCACTTGCTTGACCTCTTGCACCGCCTAAAGGCTGGTGAATCATAATTCTTGAATGCTGCAAGCTACTGCGCTTACCTTTAGCTCCTGCACAGAGCAAAAAAGCCCCCATACTTGCCGCAAGACCTACGCAAACCGTTTGAACATCAGGCTTTATATGTTGCATGGTATCGAAGATACCAAGGCCATCATAGACAGATCCTCCAGGTGAGTTGATATAGAGAAAGACATCTTTTTCAGGATCTTCTGCCTCTAAGAAAAGCATCTGAGCAACAATTCTGTTTGCAGAATCACTGGTAACTGGTTCACCAAGAAAAATGATCCTTTCTCGAAGAAGGCGGGAATAAATATCAAAGGCCCTTTCTCCTCGGCCCGACTCTTCAATCACGATCGGGATCATGCTGCTTCGCTCTGCTCGGTTTCCACGATCCTAACGGCGGCTTCAACGACGCTATGGTCAATGATCAATAAGCACTGATCAGGCACTTGAGTGACCAACAGACCATTGCCGATAGCAAACGTGCGTTTCACCACGCCTTCCCTTACGTCATTCCGCCGCTCTATAGGCGAACGGCTGATGAGTTGCTAGTCGAATTAAATCTTCTCAGCCATCAAAAGCAGTTCCAAGCTGACGCACTCTTTGCCGTTGGCCTGGCCCAGGTTTTTGACGCTTTCACCCTTGGCTACCAGCCACAGGAGCATTTAAAGCCACTCTTTGAGGCCCTATGCCATAGCAGCGAATTTGACCCGAATGCCCTGCGTGATCAAGCCACAAAAACACTTGAGACGGTCAGTGGCCACAACGTAGAACAGGTCGAAGGCTGGTTGAAAAACGAAGGCAGAGGAGCACCTGAAGCGCTTGCTCAGGGTCTGAATCGAATCGGCAGCGAAACATTTCACTATTCACGCCTGATGGCTGTTGGCTTACTCAGCGTTCTTTCTGCGGCAAAGGGAGAAGAAGCTTCTGACCCCCAGCAACTCAGCAAAAAGGCTCATGAGTTGTGTGATGCCATTGGCTTCTCCAAAGCGAGAGTCGAAAAGGACCTCAATCTCTACAACAGCAATCTTGAGAAGATGGCCCAGGCCGTTGAAATGATGGAGGAGACTCTGGCCTCCGAGAGACGCAAACTCGAAAGACAGAAATCTGAAAGCGCTTCACTAGAAACGCCACAGGAGAATTCTCAGGAATTAGAAGCTCAATCAACATCCAATTCAGGGTCTGGCGATTCAGGGTCTTGATCTGATGTCTGAATCCAATTTCAACTGACCAGACATCCACCACCATCGGTGCCTTCGGGAATGATCACCTTTTAACGATCGAAGCCTGATGTTTAAGGATTTGGCCGTTTTAACCGCAGTAGGCCAACGTCCATTCATCAATCCCAGGTGGCTCAATCCTGCTGGATTAGCCCACAATTCCATGACCTCATCAGTAGCCAATTCAATATTTTTACTGGCTGACTGATCAGAGAGAGGAGCAGCGCCCATGGCCAAATCCAGTTGAGATTGCCTCTCACTCAGTTTCTGAAGACGCCAGCCACCCGCTATAGCCTTGCTGTTGGCATGACTCTCCTCCCATAGCGATACAACATCATTGCCAGCAACAGGATGATTTAGAGCTGGCAATGACGGGGATAGCTGCTGAAATCCTTGTTGCTTTAAATGTCTACTGATCGATTGAAGTACTGATAGCCATCTCGAATTTTCGCCTGGAAGGATCAACCGCATCTGAATATTGGCTCTATACCTTCCTTTCGGTTTTGCAAACAGACTTATCGATACAGGCGCTTCAGCAAGCCTCTTCCTTGATAGAAGACTTATGCCAAACTTCGTTTCGAGTGGCTCTTTAACCATGCTTTTGCTTAACAAGCTGCCAAACAGGAAGTCACTCTCTGAAACATTTAAACTCAGCAGATGATCTTTCTCATCAGCAGATTTCAAAGAAGAGGTGAATGTCGAATGCTGATTATTAGGTATGGGAAATAGGTACGAGGGAGATGAACTGAGTGGCCTAGAACCAATAACTCCTTGCCATCTCAACTCATTGCGGTGCAACTGAATAGAAAGGCATCCCCAACGAGAAAACTGCACAAATGGTGCAAGTGATCGGCTAATTGCGGCAAGACCATCAGGGTTCCAAATCACAGCAGGCCTTCTCAATAACTGAGAGATGCAATGGAGCTCAAGATTGGATCTCTGAGAGATAACAGGCAAAGCCCTTTTGTTTAGTCGATGCAGCAGTTGTTGTTGATGTAGCGGATCAGAACCGATCAGTACGTAATTTTGAAATCGGTCGAAATGTATTCCCGAATGAACTTTTTGGGGCCATATCTTTGATGGCAAAACCAAATAAGCCTTCCCATCATCAGCCCATGCTTGCCACCAAATGTCACGTCCTTGATAACGCCATAGATCATTCGCAAGACTTACCCCAAGACGTTGCTGCCAAAGTGTTGGAGGCGTCCTTCTCGGATCACCTTGAAAACTCTGAAGCAAATTCAGCTGGTCAATCAACCTCTGTAGGGAAAAGCTTTCTTGACTTCTAAAACTTCTGCTATTCAGCTGAAGGGCTATGGAAGGGATCAACAGGAGCGTCAATAAGCCCGCTGTTGTGACAGGAGCATTGCAATGCCTCCGAAGTAACTCAGAAACCTGTGTGAAGCGTCTTGATAGAACAATCAAAGAGCAGCCTCTACAAAGCCAGTGCAACAACGACTGCTGATATCACTATTTCTCGCTGTGTTTTTTACGCCGGCGTCGATCACTCCATTCAACTGCTGAGAGATAGATCACAGCGACGCTGACAAACACCAACAAACCAGCTGCTACAACTCCTAGCAGCTGGTTTGTGACAGGGTTCTGGAGAACCTCAGACACCTTAGAAATCGAGAGAGCCGTCGCCGTTGCGGCCCCAGACGACCATCGCTATTGAGAAACTGAACACAGCTGCCAAAGCCGCCCAAGCGAGAGTGAACAACATAAAAGTACTGGCTCGAATTGACGAAGCCTAACTAAGCTCAGTAGAGGTTACACGTCGCTGCTTTGCATTCTTCATGACGTTCGCGACCCCAGGTGCATCACCTGTACTTGAAAAGGCCAAGGAGACCAAGCGATATCCAGAGGCACGCGTGATCGTGCTTGATGACGATGTCAACACCTTTAATCATGTCGTCGACTGCCTGAGGCGAATCATTCCTGGCATGAGCGAGGAACGTGCTTGGGCCCTTGCCCATCGCATTGATGGTGATGGCTCGGCGGAAGTCTGGTGTGGCCCTCTTGAACAAGCTGAGCTGTACCACCAGCAACTCTCTGGCGAAGGTTTGACGATGGCTCCCTTGGAGAGATGTTGAACCAACACTGTTGGCATCAATCAAATCTCTACAATGAGATTTGCTAGCAAGTAATAGGCAAAGTAAGCATCAAGAAATCAGCGTTCAAAAGGCCTAATTAACTTGCGATAAGCCTGGTTTCTATTCCAGCTATTTCTTCTGAGCAGTATGACATGAACCTTGCATCAAGGTAAGCAAATCAGCTGTTCGCAAATCTGAAGCCTGAGCTGCAAGGACGTAGCGAACAACCTTGCCAGGACAAATGGCCAAACCACGGACCTCTTCACCATGCATCTCAGCTGTTAAGACCTTGGCCTCAGGACCACAGCTGACACCAAGCGGTCCTGTGACCCTTTCGAGCAAGGTGTCGATGGATGTAAGCATCTTGCGTCTTCAACAGAAGCTCCCTTTTTTCCTAGCAAGAATGGCTAATTTCGACCAGTAGAAAATGATTCGCTTGCTTTGGGCAGAGTTGTCATCACCCACAGCACCTATATCGATGGCTTAATTCCTTGGCTTAAGGCCCTGGCCTTGGAAGAAGGCATTCAAACTGTTACTCCTGCAGTAATCAGTCGTGTCAAAGGCCGCTCACCTGGGCTTCAAATTCGCCTGTCTTCGCCCATCCGCGGTGGCTTCAAGCTGGTCGCCAGACGTGGTCAACTCGCGCAGGAAGTTTTCGTAGTAACTGAACTCAATCAATCAACACTTGTCGAACAGCTAAAAAATTGTCAGCCAGGAATCAGAAACAAGAGCCAGCA
>Ga0209404_10002614_pt1 | contig 11001 bp, 14 predicted proteins | sample TroAtlMetagenome_2_FD_187447 | JGI IMG/M metagenome (GOLD analysis project Ga0209404, IMG submission 187447) | Marine eukaryotic phytoplankton communities from Atlantic Ocean - Tropical Atlantic ANT8 Metagenome (SPAdes) (version 2) | ecosystem: Environmental > Aquatic > Marine > Oceanic... | reverse complement strand
ATACAAAGAGATTTTTCCCACAGTAAAGATTGCTAAAGGGATTAACTCAAATGAGTATTGGAGTATTGATTGGAAATTTGCAGGTATTCGATCAACTGGTGAGGAAGAATTTAGTGTTTGTTGTGCAGGTTTGAAGGGTGCAGTTACTTCGAAACGTTCACATCTATGTATTATTGATGACGCGATTAAAAGTGCAGATGATATAAAGAATAGGGACATTCGCCAAGCGATGGAGGATAACTGGAATGCTGTCATTGTTCCGACGATGTTTGAAGGCGGTAGAGCAGTTTGTCTCGGAACGCGCTTCCGACATGATGATATTCATAACAGCACTTTCACTCCTGCGAATGATTGGGTGCAGATTATTCAGTCTGCTATTACAGTGGATTCGAACGGAGACGAGATCTCTTATTGGCCGGATATGTGGTCCTTGGACTACCTTCGTGACCGCAGGAGACAAGCGCCGGTTGCTTTTAGTTTTCAGTATCAGAATCAGATTGTTCAAACTAGTGAATTATCTCTTTCACCTGATTTAATTGTTAAGGGTTCTATTGCTACTCAATTTGATGCAATGGGAGTAGGAGTTGATTTATCAGCTGGTGTGAGAGAACAGAATGATTTTACTGTTTTTGTTATGGGAGGACGTATCGGAAATAAGATTCATATCATTGATTGTAAAAGATTAAGGATAATGGGGAACTTAGAGAAGTTAGAAAGTCTTATGGAAATGATGGAAGAATGGGGCGTTATTCATGGCGAAGGAAAGAATTATTTTGCTACTGGTAGTTCAGTTCATATTTGGTCAGAAGCTGTTGCATATCAGGCTTCTTTAGAGGCTGACTTTAAACGAATATGTCAGGGAGAACATGGTTTATACAATATGATCTGGCATGCCGTCAAAGGATTTCGCGGGGACAAAGTTGCTCGCTTTAGGGGAATTATGGGTCTCTTTGAACAACGTCGAATTACTTTTAATAAGTATCGAAAGTTCACTCATTTGACAGATGAAATTGTAAATTTTGGAGTTAGTTCTCATGATGACTGTGTTGACGCATTGGTATGGCTATGCAATGGATTGATGTCTAAAGGAAAACTAGAGTTAGAGTATTGACGATTTAAACTGGAAAGAACAACTTCCAATGTCAAACAGCTATTACAACTTAGAAATCGAACAGGACGCATATGGTTCTGTAGTCATTCCTCTCCCCGACGAACTTTGTCACGATATGGCGCTTCAGCCAAGTGAACGATTTGATGTCGAAGTTGACGATGATGTGATCACTCTAAAAAGGTTGCATGCTGGTTATAACATTGACCAATAGACAATTCGTTAAAAACTCATGAGTGATACTGCTGTTAAGTCTGGACTCGACGCCATTATTAAGTCGGTAGTAAATCGAGATGGCGGAGGAGAAGCTGACACAATGCTTGTCAATGCTCATCTTTCTCAAATGAAAATGTTTGGGATAAGACAAGGTGTTGAGTTCTATCCCGAGCAAGATAATTTCGGAACACAAAGATTTGATTTTGTTCAACAGGTTATAAAGTTCAACAAATTAGATGCAAGGCTTGACTCAATATGGGATAGATTTTTAGCTTATGGAAAAGGGCTTTTTTATATAAGACCTACTCAGAAAACTTATCGTCTCTACTGGTTTGATAAAGATTCATATAGAACTTATTACACACCAGAAGGTGATTTAGAAGAGGTTATTATCATATATCCCTATAAAGTTAAGTCTTCTAAGGGGTTTAAGGGTGTTGGGTTAAATACAGATAAGCGTTATATGCGTTTACGTATTACTCCAGAAGAGATAGAAGAGTTTCATAGTGAGCAGGAGATAACTTTTGATAATGAGAGTTTAGATTATTCCACCTTTGATAAGAAGGTCCATGAGAACAGCATGGAGTTTATTCCATGTGTTGAGGTCTTTAATAATCCAGACGCTTTTGGAACTGATGGTGCTGGTGAGTTTGAGTGGTTATCCAGTCAGATAATTGCTCATGATGAGATGGTAAAGAATATTCGTGCAAACTTATCATTCTTTGGTAATCCAACTCTCTTATCTTCACGTCCGAAGCAAGATATTATTGAACAGAATTCGGATGATGCAGCTCAAAGACCTAGCATTTCAAGTCAATCTGGTTTTCAATCAAACTTTGACCTTTCCAGTTCTACTTTTAAACAAGATCCTACAACTAGACAACAACCAGGATATATAGGAAAACCTGGTAGTGGTTACCGTGTACCTAGAGTTATCGCCAACTTGGAGCCAACAGACCGTGTTGGATTTATTACTCCTAATGCTGTAGGAACTGATCAGGCTCGTTATGCAGAACAGTTAAGAAGTGAGATACGTCTTGCTTTAGGTGGTATTGATGACTTAAGTATTACTAATGTAACTGCTACTGAGATTAAATCAGCTTATGGTCGTGTCAGTGCAACTGCTAAAAAGAAGTGTCTCCAGCTATATACCTATGGTGTTTGTAAGTGTTTTGAGTTAATGCTTTTTCAGGAAGAACAAATCTTCCGTAAGTCTCTTGCTTATCAATCAGGAATTAAATATCCAGTTCCTCCAGAGGATCCTGATGACGAAATTTTATATGAAAAGTATATAAAACAAAAAGAGAGATATGAGAACAAACTGCAGAAAGCTATTGATGCTGCTGTTGAGACTAAAGAAATTCCAGATGGTGTTGTTGGATTAGCTCCAGATGGTGATAGGACCGTTAGTTGGCGTTGGATGGGACCGGTTTATGAGGATACTGCTCAAGATAAATTGAACCAATCTATCTTCACTAGAAACCTACAAGAATTGGGTGTTGATAGTATAGAAGCACTGAAGTATTTATTTCCTTCCAAAACCGACGACGAGATTGCAGGTATGCTTTCTGGTTATCCGTTTAGAATGGTAGGAGAATTACAGCGGTCATATTCTCAACTTATTGACTTAGTCAATCAAGAAATGAGAACACCACATCCACAGCAACCGAATTTACCGATGGCTGCGGATCCAAGATTGGACCTCACTCCATTCCTATACCGAACACTCGAATCATTACAGAAGGAAGTTACTTATGCAGGACGCTACCGTAGCGCCGACCCAATCGGCACCCCAAGTATCCCAGACCCAGCCGACCAGCTACGTGGCTCCAGCAGCCCAGTCAGCAGCCCAGGCTCCGGTAGTGGGAACATCTCCCCAATGGGTGGGGACCTCCCAGCCGATGGCGGCACCCGTGGCACAAGCGCCAGCCCAGACGGCAATACCTTACCAGAATTCAGCCCCTACAGCGTCTTACCCCCAGGTTACCCAGGCGCCCCAACAGCAGGAGAACCCCTACAAGGAGGCGTTCAACAGAGTAGTGGGCGCCCTGAGTTCTCCAGTCCAATTCCCGTTCCAGGGTCAACAGTCTCCGCAGACGCAAGCAATAGACCCGGCCAGTTACGCTTCCCAACAAACGACCCAGTTCGCCAATCAGGTAGCTCCGACCTCTATGCCTGGGATCAACAGCAACCCGGCATACTCGGACAATTATTCCCAAACCTCAGCGGACAACCTGGAGATAACCGCAGGCCAGCTCCTAAACAACGGAGTTAGTACTGAGAGTATTGAGGTAATTGATCATTTTGGTCCTGACGCTGCAGGCATACTTAACGACTATTCATGTCAGTTAGAAGATGCAGTATCAGCTACACATGGTCAGTTAAACGAAGCAGCAGGTCTACTTCAAGAACTTTCTCAAGAGCATAAGGTTTATGAAAGAATCCTTACTGATCCTGATATTCTTGCTGATTACACTTGTGAGTTCTTTGGTGAGAACGGACCTTATCCTGTTCCTGCTCAGCAAGTAGCTCCTCAAGGTCAGGCAGTAGGTCAACAGTTTGCTAATGTTCCTCAAGTTACAGGTCAGCCTAACGTTACCGGACAAGCTCCAGCAGCTGCTCCAACACGTCCTGAGATGCCTGTACCTCCACAGCCTCAACAGCAAGGGAACCCAACTGATTTCTGGAATAACTTCGGAAGCGCAGCTGATAGAGACCCACAGAACGCATGGCGTTATTTAAATGCAGCTCAACAGAGCCCTGAGATCTTCCGTCAGAAGCTCTTGGTGATGGAGTAAAGATATGAATCCGCAAGGAGTTAGATTAGCTGGTCAAATGCTTGATCCAGCTACCCTTGCAGCAATCTCTCATGGTTTCACCGCTTTAGGAGCGGGTCTTAGTGGCCGTGAGAGAGGGCTTTCTCATCCTGAGTCCCATCCTTCCGGTGCAGGTTCTCTTATTAGTGCAGGATTAGCTGCAGTACCTGGAGCAATCATGGGTGGTGCCCCTGGCGCTGCTTCTGGAGCCTTTTTAGGTTATATGGCCGATAGAATAGGACATGGAGTTGGTAGGCAACAAGCAACAGATCACATGCTTGGACCAGGTGTAAATGCTAATACCATCGCTTGGCATAGAGTTCCTGGAACTTAAACGTTTTAACAATCAGTCCTTTTTCCAATGGCAAAAAAGAAAGCTAGCGCACAAGATAAAGCAGATGCATTCCTTGCTGGATTAGGTACAGCAGGAGGAGCTATTGGCTCACCAGGTTTAGTTACCTTCGGTGCAGGAGATACGCAGCGTCAGTTGATGACTGGAAATATGGATAATAATTGGGCAGCAAAGGAACAACAAATAGTTGAAGATGCTCCAATGCCTCAGAATTTAGATGCTTCATATTTAAAATTAAATCTTCCAGGTTCGCCATTACCTATGAATGGTTTGTTATCTAACCAGAACCTCGATGCTAGTATTAGCAATCAGAAGATGTTCCTTGCACAATACCAGATGACGCTGGCACAGATGATGCCGCCAGCTGCATTTCAACAGCTCCCAATGGGCTATCCACCTCTTAAGAAAAAATGAGCAAAGCTAAGGCCGCAGAGGCAATCCAGAAGTCGGAAGACTACAAGAATATAATGATGGCTCTTGCTGCAGAACAAGAGGCTTCTCAGTCAGCTTTACAGCCTACAAATATTAATCCAAATCCAAAACCTGATGGACAACCAGTTGTAGGTCCTACTGGTTATTCACCTTACAACATGGTTTAGTAGACGTAAAACTTATATAAGGCGGTTGATAAACTCATATTATAATTATCTCAATGGAATTATTCCAGATATAGAGAATTTACGTCCTCTTCTCGAGGATTTTGTTCTCAGATATCAGCAAACTACATAACGCTGAAAAAACCCAATGTTTATTGACAATGATTTCCCGAAGCTGTTGGGAGCCGAGTTATATCGGCCCCATCCAGCTTATATAGTGGAAATGGCTGCAGAGCCAGTCGTCGTACACGACTTTACTAAGCAACCGGGTCAAACTGTTCAGCTAGATCGTTACCGTTTCTTCGGTAACCCTGGCACGAAGACACAACGTGAGCGTACTCAGGATCAAACCATCGGTACAGCAAACAGTAGGTCTATCGTTAAGGACAAAGTACTTGTATCTCTTCGTGAGTATACAGGTCCTGCTGACCCAAATAATAACGCTCTCCCTAGCACATTCAAAATTGCTCGTGAGACATTAATGACCGCTCAGCGTTTGCTGCTTGATACTGGGAACCTTAATATGTTCCACCAGTCAATAGGTAGCCTTACGCTTCTTGATGACTACCGAAGATGGAGAGATAGAGTCTTCATTGACGAACTTTTCAAGACTGAATCACGTGGTCAAAGTAGTGATTCACAAGGTGGATACTACTACCCTAATAACAAGGCTAAGACAAACTCAACTACTCTTACTGCTTATACAGCTACAGAGTACGCTTCTGAGCGCTTTAAGTTCAATGTAAAAACTGACCTTCTAGAAGTTGTTAAGAGTCTACGTAAGCGTCACGTACCAGTTTTCGCAGATGGCTACTATCGTTGCATAGCAGATCCTTCACTTATGAAAGATCTTCGTGCTGATCAAGGCTTCCGTGAAGTTGCACGTTACCCAGGAATGGGCGCTCCTAACCCTCTTATGGGTGCACAAGCTCCTAACTCAGCTATCTACGGTGGCGGCCAATTCGGTCAGGCACAATTCGTAGCTGGAGAGCCAGTTATGCCATCAGGCTTCGTTTTTGAAGGTGTAAGATTCTTCGAATCTACAAACTTCCCAAGCAAAACTATCACGGTCGACATCGGTGATGGTAATGGAGCCGTTTCAAAAGACACTCCTGCAGGATTATTCTTCGGTCCTCAGGCAATCGGTGTAGGTATTGGTGGTCCAAATGCTCAAGTTCTAATTAATAACAACGATGACTTCTCAAGATTCATCATTCTTATTTGGCAGCTTTATGCTGGTTTTGCGAACTTGAATAAGGACTTCATCACTACAGCCTTCACTGTATCTGAGTAAGGAGGTATTTAACTAATGGCAACTTACAAATCTAGCGCTGGAGCTATTCTTCAGCCAGGTAACCAGATCAATAGACTATCTGGTTATAACGACGAAGGCGTTTTCGGCCTTCCCGGTGTTGAAGCATTCGAACTTGTTGGTTATGCAAAAGTTACTAACGTAGCTGCTGACAAAGCCTCTTACAAGAGTTTTAGCATCACAGTACCTTCTCCTGATCGCCGTAGTGGCGATAGAGTTCGGAATGATCGTACTAGCATGGTTGTACAAGCTAGTGCTGCTCGTCCAGCTTATGTTTATGGCGCTTCAATCGCTATAGGCCAGGATGTTCCTTCAGCCGCTGCAGATCGCGCAGGCTTCCCTGCTGCACCTGTAACAGCTGATTTAGGAGCAACAAGTACTGAACTATTACTTCTAGGACCTGATAACAGTGGTGCACCAATTGGTGTTCCAGCCACTCAACTATTAGGAAATGCTGCTGCTTCTAGTTCTATCACCGCTGCTTCTAGTGCTTTCGCTCAAGGAGCTTCTGATACAACAACAGCCAACCTACCATTCTGGTCAAGCGTAACTAGCACAATTGCTGCTGCTGACGCTGCTGATTCCATGATGTATAAGGTTGTAGCAGATACCACATTTAAGGTATACAACGTAAACGCAATCACTAACACTACTGTGACTGGTGACGGTGTTTATATTAGTGCTGACGACTCAACTGCTGGTCGCGCTGGCTACATTCTGTGCCGCGTGAACTATCTACGTCCTGCTGCTGGTGTTTCTTGGAATGATATTCAAGGCTATATCGACTTTGCTTCTCAGCTAGGCGGTAACGACGAGTAATATCTTTTTAGATTAAAAGAATTAGGCGGGTCCTTGTGGCTCGCTTTTTTCTTGTCTATACTATTTATATCTAGTTTTTCCTTTATGATCTCCTTAGCTCTTGCTCTAATAATTGGAATTACTATTCTCTTTTGGATTTTGATTAATGATAATTCCCATCCGAATCATCCTGCGTGATGTTGAAAGCAAGGATTTACTTTGGTAAGCTAATCAGAGACTAACAAATCGTTTTATGTTGTACCAGTACAGAGTCACAGGTGGTCTTGTGGAAGTCATATCAAAACATGGCGATGGGATCATGATGTGTCTTGATGCCCAAGATGAAGTTCTTTATGTAGATGAGGGAGATTTAACTCCCCATTTAGATGCTACTAATGAGAAGTTGCGTACAGAAGAGAGGCTTACTGCAGAGTTAGCAGCTGAAGGAGTAAAGCCTGCTAAGTTAACTACGCGAGAGACATTCCCAGTCGATGTACGTGTCAATATTAATAATGCTTCTGCACGTCAAATTGCGGATGCATTACCTGGAGTTGGTCTTAAAACAGCTAGGGACATCAAAGATCTTCAAACTTCTCAGTCTGGAGAAAAGTTCCAAAAACTAGAGCAGTTGAGAAATATTAAAAGAGTAGATTGGGATCAGATTTTTAAAGAGAACTTAGTCCGAGTAGACTGATACTAGGCTCGTTTTAATGTTGATTAATGAAGCTTGATACATATGTACAATCTAAAGTCCGTTGGCATTTAGGTTATAACTTAACTTCGGTCCCAGCTGGTGACCAAGCACGTCTTGAAGAAGCAATGAATAATGTTCAAGACTCATTTTGGTATGACAAAATTGTTGAGCAGATTGGTCGTTGTGACGAAGCTGAAAAACGCACAGATATGACCGGTAGTGTCAATAATGATTCAGTACCAAAAAGTCGTATTGAAAGTATTTTGGGTGACGTTGATAGAACAATTTCAACATCTGATTTTAAGGAGACGCTGAAAACTTGGACTCAGATTTATTTATATGAAACAGATCGCTTAGCATTACATTTATATGTTCCAAACTATCGTAATCCAGAGCAGGCTCGTTATCGTTTTAATAGAGAGGGAGCTGAATTTATTCAGGCGCTGCCTGGACCTGCTGATATTGCAGTGGGTACTAGACTCCTTTTAGAATCTAATTATCGTTAAGTATGACACTTGATCCAGCTGCTAAAAGAGAAAGAGCTAAACGATTAGCTACAGATTATTCTGCTTCTCAAAATGAAAGAGATAATCAAGATCGTGCAAGAGGTCATCAACGACGTGGTGCTATTGCAGAAGGTGCAGAGAAAATGAGTAGTGGAAGTATGGATAGAGATACTGAAAGAGTTGATAGGCCACCACTCAGTGAGACTACAGACGTGGAACGTAAGTTACACTCATCTAATAGGAATCCAGGAGCTGCAAGACCAACAACTACTAGACCTGAACTGTTGAAAAACAGATCTCAACGTTAAGGAGAAACTTATGTCTATTATGGATGACCTCGACTGGGGCAGTGATGATTGGGGTAGTGATGATTATGGAACTAAGTCTGCTAAAAAGGATCCTAAATCTTTAGGTGGTTATAAGAGATGGACTTCTGCTTCAGATAGGGAAGCAACTACTAAAAAAAGTAAGGGTAAAGAGTTTCTAGGTATCTTTAAATCTAAGTTTAAGGATAAGTTCCGTGATAGTAGGTAGCATTTCCCCCTGTTATTCTAGTTGGTAGGCTTAGTTTAATTTCATGGCGATAACTTATTTTCAGGACACTATTTTCAGTATTGAGAGCACCTTAACTGCTCCAGCTGCTGGAACTGCTTTACAGGTTGCTGTTAATAACCTTTTTTCTACAAAAGATTACACTCTTATTGTTACTGTCGCTAGTGTAGATACAAATGTAGTTGTTCGTTTAGAAGGTAGTGTTGATGGTACAACTTATGCTCCAATTATTGCTAATCAAACAATAACTGCTAACGGTACGACTGTTTATAGTGTTTCTGGTAGACCAGTTAAATGGATTCGCACAAATTGGGTAAGTGAGACAGGAGGCACTGCTGCCACTGTAACCTTCAATGTAGCGGCTGCATAAGATGGCAGGTCGTTTTAACGCTGTTCAACCTACGACCAGAAACGGCTATCTTTTTGGTGCGAGAAGAGAAAATATACCTTGGGAATCTGAAGGACCTGACACTGGTAGACGTTTTCAACAAGGTAGGGCGCCAAGAATGGCAGGGCAGAAAGATATTTCCGGTCTTCAATCAGGGTATAAAGATGCTCCTCAAGGTGTAGGAAGGGGCTTTGTTCCTAAAGATAGTGATGCTTGGGAAACACAGGAAAAAGATGATGCATATACACAGGATGATCCTTGGAGAACCTTTGAAGAAGATTTAGATCCAAAAGTAGCTCGTTAGTAAAAAACCTTCGGCTATAATTAGTTCTAAGTCTATCTGTAAATAAACGTGTCAAGCAGTAGTTCAAATAAACAGCCATTAATGGTGGATCGTCCAGCAACGAGTTCAACCTTACTGACTGTTGCATCAGGACAATTATTCTCTACAAGTCTTATCCCAACTGCTGTTGGTAATGCGACAAAAATTTTCGACGTTGACTCTGCGTTAACTGATACATCTATTAGTGGAGCCTATATAGATGAAATTTGGTTTAGATATTCCAAACGAGTAAAGGAAGCCATTGATGCAAAGACAGCAACTACTGGTACATACTCTGCTGCTGCTACAACGGTTACGGTAACTATTACTGCTGGACATAATATAGAAGTTGGTCAAGAAGTATTTTTAAATTTCACAAGTTATAACTCCGGTACTGTACCAATTGATGGTAAGTTTACAGTTCTAACTATTACTCCTACTACATTTACAGCTACGATTCCTAATATTCCTAGTGGAACAATTACAGGTAACGTAGATGTTTCTGTTCCTATTGATTTCTGTTTCTATTTAGTAAGTACCGGTACAGTTACTAATATTAACCAGTTCTTCCCTTTATTTGTCGCCAGTATTGAGTCTGTTGCTTCAAAACAGTCTTGCAGTTTGACTATGAAGGAGATACTTCCTCTTATTAATCATCCTACTGTTCAGTCTGGTGCTGCAAACTGGGGATCGGCTAATAATGAGATAGCTCCTAAACAGAGAGGTTTAATGCTTAAGCGTGGACAAGCTTTATATGTTTCTGCAAGTGGAACTGCGGCATTAACTAACGGTTTCTATTGTAATGTACAAGGTGGATACTATTAAAAAGAACAATGCCTTTCGGTGTAGGAAAGTTTGATAATTCATCGAAGTTAAAGTTCGATACTGATTTTTCAAAAAACATTGATGGTAGTGGAGCTTTTTCTATTACCGAAAGTGGTGGAAGAAGTTATAAAAATAGTGAAGTTAGATTTTATAATACTGATTCTTTATGGAGTCGCTGGAGACGTGGCTATGAATTATATTCTTTAACCCAAAGTTTATTAGGTTCTACAGCTGGCGAAAGACAACGTCGTGGAGACTACCGTTTATACTTCACTTTCCAGCAGTTTCCGGGTGTCTTTATACCAGCTAGGATTTTTACTTTTCCTTCTACTAATCAGGAATTAGGGGAACAAATGGTGGGGATGAGAGACACTGACGCATTTAGTTTTTATGATTACGGTCTTCCTATTCTTGGTGTTAGATACTTAGGTAAGTCGGTAAGTGCTACTTATAGTCAATCAGGTACAACATTAGTTGTCACTAAACTAGATCATGGATTATATCCAGGTGAGAGTG
>Ga0209404_10002612_pt1 | contig 11003 bp, 19 predicted proteins | sample TroAtlMetagenome_2_FD_187447 | JGI IMG/M metagenome (GOLD analysis project Ga0209404, IMG submission 187447) | Marine eukaryotic phytoplankton communities from Atlantic Ocean - Tropical Atlantic ANT8 Metagenome (SPAdes) (version 2) | ecosystem: Environmental > Aquatic > Marine > Oceanic... | reverse complement strand
TCCAACATCAAAGTTGGCACTGGCAATAGCGATGTATTCGGTGGATTAACCGCAGGCACAGCAGCAGCGGCTCCGACGATGAAGGCCGGGACTTACGTTGTTAACACAGCAGGGCAAGCCTTCAGTTTTTCCGAAAGTTATAATCAAGGCGATGCAATCAATGCCCTTGGCTCTGGCAGCACTGTGACCAATGGTGTTGTTCCAAGCCTGCCAGCTTACGGCAATGTCACGACTTCAAGCGGTGGTCACGCGGCCAATCTCAGCGGCTCAATTACATCCGCAGCTGGTGGAACAATTTCGCTAACTGCTGGTGGTGCAGGTACAACGGCCATCGGTCAATACACCTCTGAGCTAACCATTTTAGACTAAATTCAAACTAAAACTATGCCTAGCAATGATAAACGCGAAGCCCTACTAGAGTCTTTACAAGCTGTAGAACATCTAGGCAACTCGTATCTGGTCAATAATATCCGCCAGGAGATAAAAGACCTAGAGAATAGTAATGCATCGAGCGTTCTATCTCAGGCAATAACTGAGAGGTAGCTCCCATGATCTCGATACTACTGCTGCTTAATATCTTTGCTGTCTACGCCATCCTTGTAGTTCTTGGTGTCGCTCTAAAAATGGCCTGCGAGAAAGCTCACCCGAACGATCCAAGATGAGAACAAAGCTTCTACTTGTACTGACGTTATTGAGCCCATTACCTGCTCAATCAGTTCCGGTAGTTCCTAATTTCTCGCAGGGGTCAATGACCAGCCGTACTGAGCAAAAGACTAAAGTATCTGAAGTAATCCTTTCAACTGATTACGCAACAGGCTGGCAATACACTGTTACTGGAACGAATGTCCAACCAACAGGCGGATCATTAACCCCTGGCACTGAAGACATCACACACAAAATTGACGGTCAAACTTATAAATGGAAAGGACTGAATCTAAATCAGAAACCAAACTGGAGCATCGTTACTCCCGGCGGTGGCTTTCAGTTCTCAGAAAGTTACAGCGGGCCAGGCCTGTCCAATGTGACCCAAGTGATTCGAGACACAGAGATCGAATCAATAACAGAAACTACCTCTGTATTCCAGCAGTAATTATTAGCGTACTGGCGTTATTACCCCAACCTGCACGCGCTAACGGTGATGTTGGCGGCGTCTCTGCTACCGCTAATCCTGTTGCTACCAGCTCTGGAAGTGTCACAAACCAAGCCATCCAAGTCCTTCAAGGACCGTACACAACTAACACCTACGGCAATGGAATCAGCTGCCAAGGGCCGACGTTAAACATCTCACCATATGGCAACAAGTCCTTGAGCTACGCCTTGCCCTATGAGGACTACTACAACACTCCTGTCTATTCAACAATGGACGCTGATGATGACGGATATATCGACGACCCTGGGTCAATTGTTTATAACGTTCCGACAAGGACCGGCCAAAAAGACAACCACAGCTGGAGCCTAGGCGTCAGTGCCACGATCTCATTCCCAATGGATGGATCACTACAGCGCCGATGTAAAGAAGCAGCAGACGCCAATATCGCAATGATGAAGCAGTTGACAGCAAATAAGCGACTGGACTTCGAACTAGCCCGACTGAAAAACTGTGCGGACCAAAAACTTCGTGGTGTTACTTTTCATCCGAAGTCCCCTTATTACTCAGTGTGTGCGGATGTCGTAGTTCAGATGCCACCCGGCACGCTCCCGCAGCACCGCCACAAGATTCCTACTTCTTCAAAGAGCGCTGTTCAGCCCGTCTCTGTACTGGACTCAAAGGCTTCGACTTCCCCCGAATAGCTGCAATCTTTTTGATCACCTTCTTGATCGTTGGTTTAATAGTTTTCAGCAAGATATCCCCAAGTGGCTTAGCTAGCAGTGCCGATGTCGTGGCCACAGCCGCGATGGTCGCAGTAGTAATGACAACAGGGATATCAGGTAGCTGCTCGTTGATGACTTCCATGACCGGCATGCCTTCGTAGCGAGTCACACATTCGCCGTCCTCCATTTCATAGGCAATGATCCGCTTCGTGCGGCTTGCATTCATCGACCCCACCGGCAATGCGTCCGGCAACGGGCACGGCAAGATAACCCCTGGAGGTACAACTGGTGGTGCCTCTTCTGTTTTTGAGTCCGTATCTTTATCGCCCCCGCCCATCTTTGGCACTGGAGCTGGACTCGTGAAGATCAGGTTCTCCGGGGTGTAGTCAATCGTATTGAAAGAAGGCATCCCTGCATCGCAGTGTATAACCACACCGCGCTGATCATCAGCGGTTAATGCTTGATTCTTTCGGCCATCTGGATGAGTCTCAACGCAGCCAGGGATGTCCACAATAGGAACACCTAGTTGCAGTACTACCGGCGGCTCTTGCGGGATAGAAGCCGAGGGCAGAGTTCTCCAAATCTGTACCTCAGGTATTCCATCTCGCCGTAAATTGCCGACTGGATTGATTCCTATTTCGTTGATTTCAGGCATTCATGCCAGCACATTCAGAAGGGAAGTGCAGTTGGCAATCCAGGGACGCTACCTTTGCCGCTGCTATCTGAACCGAGCGGAATTGCTGGCCCTGAAACGTCAGGAATAGAAGGCATCGAACCTTTGATCAGTCCTGGCAAAGCATCTGTAACTTGCTTCATGACATACGACTTCGCCTTGTCCTGATTGTCAGGATTGGTCACATAGAGATAGGCGTAAACCCCAGCTCCAGCAATACTTCCTGAGAGAATCAGTGAGAGCACCGCGAAGGTATCTAAAACTTTTCTCATGGTTATTTCTTAGAAAAAACCCGCCAAGCTATAGAACTTGACGGGTGATAAGTAGAGCTTATGAGACTCAGAATGTGTACTTCAAGCCTGCTTTAGCGCCGTAGGAGTTGTCGTCGTCTCCAGTGATAAATGCGAGCTCTCCGTATGCCCCAAGTTTCTCGGTCAGCCCAACATTGCCCCCGACTTTGCCGCTCAGTTCCGTCTCTGAATCACCGCCATTTTCTGTTAGCACGGCTGGGCCACCTTGTACGTAGAAGCCACCGTTGTCGTTAGATGCTTCAAAACCAACATGAAGCTCAGTGCTTGAGCCTAGTGATTCTGTACCTACGAATCCTTGGTTGTACTCAACGTTCGCATATGGGCCTGCAAGTGCAGCAGAGCCAGAGCCCAAAAGAGCTAGGGCTGCAATAAAAGGTTTGATCATTACTGTGTGTTTTTTTGGTTCAAACATTCCAAATGCTAGAGGAAATTTAAACACGACTATTCGTGCAGACCGTCTAACATGTATTTGATTGGATATTCTGATTAATTAATGGCATATAATCCCGCCGGTTCCCTGCAGTTCGACAAGACTGATCGATACCAGACAGGGCGCATTAAGGGGCGATGGGAAGATGCCATGATTAATGAGATCCCTGAAGCCAATGAACGCGCCTGGAACCAAGGCGCCGAGGAGGTCGTAGCCGATGGAAAGGTTGATTCCGAAGCAGAAGTTAGGGCGATTGGAGATTGGTACAGAAGTAAATTAGGCGAGAATAAAGAGACTCAGCCAACAGCGCCAGCCGTTGTTCAGCCTTCCCAAGAACTCCTTGCTGCTCGTGGAACATGGGACGATTTCGAGGCCAGACGTGGTGAGGGATCGATTCCTTTCAATCCAACCGGAGATGGAATTCTTGATGCAGCAACTTATGGAAATCGAGCGACTGATGACTATGTGAACCGCTTCGTTCCACATCTAAACGCTCAAGCCAATCTTGAAGCTCATGAAATGGGTGATGCAGGAAACTATCATATGAATCGCTTTGAAGGTGAACCTACTGAATTAGCAAGCAGTGATATCAAGGATCTCTATAAGTACTATTCAAGCAAGATCGAAGGCGTCGCTTGACTCCTAGACTGTGCTAAATAGAAGAACAAGATGGCAACTTACCTACCGCAACGTGTATGGGGCGACGGTCCTAACATCAGTGACCGGGATAGAGACAAGTACTTTGAGACAGAGGGAGAAGGCAAATACACAAGATATAAATTAAAAGATGGATATGAAGCTAGATCTCTGGGCAGTGGCGAGCAAGTAAGTCGGCTCAATTCGTTGGCGACTTACACCAATGACTTCGATTCTCTGCATGATGAATATGACCCTAACAGTGACAGGAATAATTACGGAATCTTTAAAACGTATCCACGCTCAGCCTCTGCCGAACCAGCCTCTACACCCAATCCAACTCAACCCTCCTCAGATCCGACTCAGCCCAGCTCAGAACTTGTCGCAGCTCGTGGAACATGGGACGATTTTGAGAGGAGGCGCGGTGAAGGATCAATCCATTTCAATCCGACCGGGGACGGGATTCTCGACGCAGCTACTTATGGGAATCGAGCCACAGATGACTATGTGAACCGTTTTGTTCCACACCTCAACGCTCAAGCCAATCTTGAAGCTCATGAAATGGGTGATGTAGGAAACTATCGTATGAATAGCTTTGAAGGTGAGCCTACTGAATTAGCAAGCAGTGATATCAAAGATCTCTATAAGTACTATTCAAGCAAGATCGAAGGCATGGCTTGACATTCGGACTACCTAAGGCTCCTATAATTTAAAATATATTCCTCGATATTAGGACGTTGATATGCCCGTTAGACAAGAATTCTTAGACCGGAAGGCGCGACAGGCTCATGCAACAAGTTGGGCCAAAGGTGACAACTGGAAACATACCCGAGGTGGATTTAATCCAGATGTATTCAAAGACTTAGATGATGCCACACGTCAACGAGTTAAGGATTATCAAATAGGCCCTGCCAACCTTAGAGGCGATAAGGGATTGGGTATAGGTGGTCTATTTTCTATGGGACACTGGGGTGATGGACGGCACGGTACAGAAAACTTCAATTCTGATCTTTTGGCGGGCCACTATAAGAACGACAACTACGATGCAAATGCAAGAAGGTTTACTAACCGTGGGGATGTCCAACAAGCTGCCTGGGAAGCGGGCTTTCCTACTATTGGAGATAAGCAACAGTTAAATCAATTACTTGCTAGGGCTGATTCTGTAAAAGCCAAACATGGTGATTTCTTGAAAGATGGCTGGACTCCAGAAGCCATCATGTTGATGCGTGGGCAGCCTCAACAAGAACAAGCGCCAGCACCTCAAGAAGCTGCTCCAGCTGCGCCGACTCAACCCTCCCAAGAGCTCCTTGCTGCTCGCAGCAGATGGGATGGATCCCTAGGCAGAGGATCAGTCCCCTTTAATCCAACTGGTGACGGAATCGCTGATGCTGCTAATTACGGGAATCGAGCCACAGATGATTATGTGAACCGTTTCGTTCCGCATCTAAACGCTCAAGCCAATCTTGAAGCTCATGAAATGGGTGACGTAGGAAACTATCATATGAATCGCTTTGAAGGTGAACCTACTGAATTAGCAAGCAGTGATATCAAGGATCTCTATAAGTACTATTCAAAACAGATCTCAGACATCAGCTGACACCTACAAAGCCTGAAACCACTAGCATTGATGCATAAATATTGGCCTTAAATATGTCTGATTGGCTGCTTAAATTCAGAGGCCCTAACGCTGACCCCGATGGGGGGCTTGGTAAGGCAGCTGTCACACGAGCACTTGAAGCTGGCCATACGAAAGAGCAAATCAAAGACGCTGCCCTTGCTAGCTCAATCCCACTAGGGAAGGCAGCTAAAGAACTCCTTGGACTGGAAGTAGTACCCAGCAAATAAGCCACCTTTAGAATCCCTATTATTAGGGCATAAACTAACTATTCATGTTTGAAGCCGCTCTTTTTCTGGCGATTATTGGATCGACATTTTTCATGGCAAGGCGGATGGGCCAGGCGGACAAAAGCGAGCCCTAAAACATTTCTTTGCAAGACAGGGCTTGCAAGGTGCATGTTTTCTGATTAGGTTCCGACCAGTCGCCCAATCAATGTGACAACCCGATTTCGGGTGGACCGAGTCTCGGCAACCGAGATGCCGCAGCGTGCCTGCTTCATTGCGCTGCATACGGATTATGCCGAGGATTACTCGCCGGATACGACGCTATCCGAGGACCGTGCTGGTATTCAGTGCGTGCATCGATTGCTAAAAGGCGGGCGTGGGCACTGGGGTCCACTCGAACACCCCTCGATGACTCTTGCCTTAAGAGCGGATCATCCGACTATCTGTCAGCTAACTCGCCACAGGTTCTTCTCGTTTGATGTGCAATCAATGAGATACACGGGCGAACGGATTAGCCGAGTCGCAAAGAGAGAATGGCCTCCTGAGGAAGTCTTCTATGTTCGCGAGCCAGGGTTCTATAGAGATAGAGATGGCAGCAAATACGAATGGACTCAGGACGACTACGACGAGTCCATGGCCAATGCTTATTCCTCCGCAATCGCTTATGACGACCTACGCAATAAGGGTGTTGCTCAAGAGCAATGCCGTCATCTCCTGGCGAGCGGCTACTACCAAAACGTCATCGCCTCAGGGAACCTCCGCTCGTGGCTACATCTGCTTGACGTTCGTTTAAAAGCAAACGCTCAACATGAGATCAAAGAGCTAATGGAACTTGTCGCCCATGAGGTCAAACTCTGGGCACCAGAAATCTACGCATGGTGGGATAAACATCGCCGAGAGACAGCACTTCTGGCGCCTTGATTACAGATGGTTGGTAAGTTCCTATTAATTGCTCACAGATTTTGACTAAAAGACTCACAAATGAACAAGCATTTGCTGCCTACAACATTGAGCTCAATCCTGAAATTCCAACCTATGAACAACTTCTTGTCAAAGCTGTTGGTGCCCATAGTCTCGCTAGTGATTTGGTCACTGGTTTATCAAGAGATGACTCAGATCGAGAACTACTAGGCATGGCAAGAGCAGCTGAAATACTGCTCGACAACCTGGCCGTTCAAATACAAATTAGCGAGCAATCAAATGACCAAGAGAAAATCGCGCCTGGAGCTGCTGGCGAGCTACTTCCCTGAGCTGGCAGAACAAAAAACTCGCGGCGAGAGAGAACAGCTTGTCAAGTTCAATACTGTCGCTGTAGGCATCATCCTCAGCGATCAGATTCTTCAGTTCTCCAAGGGATTCGATAAGTACGGGCCTGGTGTTCTTGCTATCCGAATCCACCAGAAAGACGCTGAATACTTGCCGGTCGATATCCTTGAAGAGGATGAAGAACTGGCCCGCAAATTAGGCAATACCGATATTGCCGATGCCATGCGAGACGGAATCAAGTTGATCTCAGGAGGCAATTTTAATTTCAAGAAGGGCGCAGTGATCATGTTGGTCGATGAATCTCGCTTTGAATTCCTTGTTCTTGATAAAGAGGATCCGACCGGCTCAGTGAAAGCCATGTTCGAGGAATTCACCTGATGGGCCGCGTCAATCGTTGCGATCTTGCAGCGCCGAAGGATGTAATTCTTGGAGCAAGATCAGTACTAGGAGCTATTGATTTAGATCCCTACGGGACTGCAGACATCAATCGCCTAGTGATGGCTGCTCGTTATTTCGATCGAGACGAAGAGGACTTCAATGATGTCATCCGCAAAGACTGGGAAGTCCCCGGTGGTCGACGTGTGTTTGTGGCTCCACCTGTTGGCGCTGGGTGTACACGTCGCCTCATGAACAAAACCCTCCAGGAGTACCGAAAAGGCGCCGTCAGTCAGGCTGTTTTTTGGATCTCTCATAACGAATCGATCACCAAGACTCCATGGATATGGGACTTCCCGGTATGCATTCCATTCAGAAGATTACGACCAGTCTTCTGGTGTGATGAGCTCGACGAATTCAGAGGAGTCTCTCCATCGGATTGGTCTGCAATCGCCTATCTCCCTCCGTCAGATAGCTCCAATGAATATCACACCAAACTCTCAAGATTCCACGCAGTCTTCAGCGCGATGGGACGTGTCGTTGTCAATGAAATGAGCGGTGAGGGAGATTGGGAGCCTTCTTACAAAGTCGCTATCGGCAAGTCTTACAGCTATCGAGATTGATCATGCATCTTTCATGCTCTAGTCATCCAGATCAAGAATTTGAGACCCCTAGCAATGGATGGTACTGCCTCTATCGAGCCATCATTTATGACTCATGGCTGCTCTGGTCTGATGCCCTGCCAGAAGATCCGGCCCTTAGGAAGCATTTAGATCAAGATGCCTTCGATAATATTGTTGACCTGGCGAAACGCATTCATTCGTTCCATCATTCGTTGCCTGATTACAAGAAGCTAACTGGCTCCCCATTCACAATTCCTAGCTGGTGGGATCCAACGAATGAGGACCTCGGCTGGAAGACAGGAAGGATCTGCCTGTTCTCTATCGAGGGCTACACAAGCGACGAATTGATAGATCTAATTCCCAAGCGGAACCAACTCAAACTTAAGCGGATATCTAAGAACTATGTTGAAGCATCTTTGGCGTCCTTGTCTTCTTTCATGAAGGCATCGGAATCCTCAAAGATGTTGCCGGTATAGCGAGGCGGGGCAGTCGTCCCGAGGCCGGTGCTGTCCACTGAAACCCCTGCACTACTTCCCTTTCTTACCCATGGTTCTTTATCCTCATCGCCTGGACGCCAGTCGTAATTCCTGGTCTCAGTAAAGTCCTTGCCAGTAATTTTCCGTGCTCCATATTCTCCTCGACCTTCGATGTTGAAGACCTTGTTTCTTTCCGCCATCTTGGACGAACGATCACTAATAACCTTCCTGCCAAATCGAGGATCTAGGCTCTTCTGTCCTCCTGTACTACCGCCGTAGTTCTCTGCCTTCTTTCGTTCGGCATTGAACCGACTTCGATAATTCTGCAGCAGCCGTTCTGCTTTTTCCTGCCCATCATTCGATACGGGCACATTGTTATAGAAACGGCTCTCTTTGTATCGTCTATCCATCCCCTTATCTTAAAGCCAACTTCCTTAATGCAATGACTTCCAAGACACGTTACGACCTAATCCCCTGGGGAGCTGTTGGTGAGATTGCTGATGTCCTTGCTCACGGTGCCGAGAAATATGAAGCCAATAATTGGTGCCGTGGAACTGAATGGTCCCGTTATTTCGCTGCACTTTGTCGCCACATATTCAGCTGGTGGCGAGGAGAGGACCGAGACCCGGAAACAGGCCTCTCACATCTGGCCCATGCAGGCTGCTGTTTAATCTTCCTGATGGAATTTCAAAGCAATGAATGGGGCGCCGATGATCGCTTCACTGGCCCCGATGATCAACCATTCACTAAACATGATGGACGGACGCTCTAGGCCGCTCTCAGCAATCCCCGTCTTAAGCCCATGGTCCCATTATCTGTTTTGAGCCATGTACTGCGCCAGGTATTCACTGGCTCGAAGGGAGGAATCAGAGGCGATTGCTTCTTCTGCTCTCTTTGCTGCTTGCTGAGCTTCCCATCTGTAGTGCCCAAAATCAATTATGTCATGCAGCAAATTTTCCGTGCCAGGAGTAAATTCCCCTCTATTCATCATGCCCCAAACATCTCTAGATGTAATTTTTCCCGCGATTAATGCTTGGCGAACGTTCTCATATACCGGAACATCTTCGGGGCTATAATTCTGCACAGCTACTGAAATTATATTTTTGCATTCTACTTCAATAGGCTAATCAGCTATCAACTCCGCAAGAGACTCACCCTCGTATTCAATAGTGATCCTCTTACAGCACTTCCCAGCACTGTCCACCACAGTGCATTGATTGATGGATCCTCCCAGCAGCTTGGCCGCCCCCTCTAACTGAGTCGATGCGAGAACAGCATCCACCTTGCTGATTTCTTTCACTATTTTGAATTCAGTGCGTTAATCCGCTCGTTCAATGCAGCTAGCTGGTCATTGACTTGAGCATTCAGACCTTCTGCTCTTTGCATGGCCTGACTAGTGCCGAATACACTTTCAGCACGCACTTGCTGCTGTTGCTGTTGTTGCTGCTGAGCCATTCGAGCGCCTTCAATTCTCGCCATCTCTGAGAATGCATTCTGAACTTCAGCGCGAGTAATTAGCTCAGGGATCGCAGCCTCGAGTGTGCTGATACGTTTTGCATTACCCCTTTGGCGCACAGCAACAGACACACCGTGACTGCTGATTACTCCGATAACAGCAGCAGTGGCTCCTGCAATAAAACCTTCAATCAAAATCTGTTGGCAATTAATAGAAACTTACCAAGTTTCTTATGCCATCCCGAGGATTCCGCGCACCCTGCGTGAAAGAGCTTGTTCTTGCCCTACTGGAACTTGATGCGCAGGGACATCGAAAGCTAGGTCTTGGTAATGATATGAATTTGGTGCATGCTTGCCGTCATTTACAGAACCAATCTGAATACCTGCATCAGTAAGCGCTTTCATCGCACGATCTCTCCCCGCTGTTGTTTGGAACGCAAGGTGTTCGTGATAATTAGAACCCCCATGATCCTCTCGGTAGCCGCTATGGCCACGATCACCGGTTAGGTATTCAGCAATCTGCCAGGCCTTTTCGCTGGCAGGCTGCGAATCAGTTGAAAGACCGACAGACAGGGGGATCGCTACTTGCTGTTCTTGATCACCGAAGATCTTCTGAATCCCAGCAACAACGGGAGACGACGCAGCGAATCTATCGACACCTTGACTATTAGATATGTCACTCCCAGGAAAGGTTGCGCTGAATGCGCCACTTAGGTCCCCCAACGAAACATCAGGCAATCCTTCGCTCGACAATGTTGCAGCTTGAGCAGAACCTGGAGTCCCTTGGCTATTGACTGACATGCCAGTATTAAAAGCTCTAGGCCGCTGATACGAATCCCTGTGGTCGAAATTAGGGAATGGAATCCTTCCGCCATGCGTGACACTCCAGGCACCAGGGCCTTGTTCGTGCAAGATATCCCTCGCTACTCTTGCATTGATCACTGGATCGAATAGGTCTTCATTAGTGATGCCATATTTGGCACGTCTCTCTACACCTAGCTCGCCAATCATATTGATTTGGCCAGGACCATAGCTCAAGTCACCAGTGCCTGAATTATCGTTTAGCGCCCTGGGTCGCCACGATGATTCATCCTTAGTTACCGC